>JGI12140J13697_1030210_pt1 | contig 15613 bp, 16 predicted proteins | sample ElkSlonscriptome_5_FD_13697 | JGI IMG/M metagenome (IMG submission 13697) | reverse complement strand
GCCTTGAATATTTTTAATTAGAGTATTAATTGAAATAATGAATTTTGGATAATTATAAGCGGGAATTGTAATAATAGGAATTTCAGAATGCGGAATATCTGAACTCTGCTCGTGGGGAACAAATCCTATAACTTCGACTTCATAATTGAGTTTCTTGAGAGCTTTATACAATAAAAAAGGTCGCACGGCTCCGCCCCACCTGCCAGATCCACTGCTCGATAAGTCACTGACAACTAATGAAATTTTCCGTTTAGGTTTCAACGATTTTGTCTTTTTTAACTGATCCACTGTAGTCGTCCCATTTGCCGTTCATCCAAGACACGATTGATATAACTACGTTCCTCTTCCGTAACTTTATAGTCAGAAAGCATCGTAGTAACCAACTGAAGATACTCCCAACGGCTCAATTGACCTGTATCGAGAATCCGATCAACAATTGGCGCGATCGCGGGACTAGAGGGGCGTTGAACAGTTCCTGCCATGGGCGGTTAGTCTTTTTTAGCGGTGACCTAGATTTTCGACTAAGATAGCCTAGTTAACCGAGGTTCGTCATCTCAAGCTGAGTGAGCGGCAGTAGAGACTAGGATGAAGGTTAAAGGCTATGCGAGTATTTCCATTCTAAATCTAATGCCTATTGACACGATTTGCCATTGAGGTGGTTTATCTGTCGAATAGGGAAAATGATTGATAGCAAACTTTTCTCTTGGAGAAACGATTCAATATGCAAGTCCATCGACTACCAGCCCTTTCAGATAACTATATCTTTTTGCTGCATGAACCTGAACAGAACATTGCTGCTGTGGTTGATCCAGCCGAGGCTCAACCTGTATTACAGCATCTGGAAAAACTGGGTGCAGAGTTAGTAACAATTTTTAACACTCATCATCATTCGGATCATGTGGGTGGAAATCAAGAATTAATTCAGCGATACCCTGATGTCTGTGTCTATGGGGGAACCCAAGATCGTGGCAGAATTCCGGGACAACAGGTATTTTTACAAGAGGGAGACCCGGTTAAGTTTAGCGATCGCACGGCTGAGGTCTTTTTTGTTCCCGGTCATACTAGCGGGCATATTGCCTACTATTTTCCCCCGGTCACCAGCGATGATGTGGGTGAGTTATTCTGTGGTGATACCATATTTGCCGGAGGATGTGGCAGGCTTTTTGAAGGGACACCCACGCAAATGCTTGATTCCTTGAGTAAGCTGCGAAGGTTACCGGACAACACCCGTGTCTGGTGCGCCCATGAATACACCCTAAAGAATCTGAAATTTGCCCAAACCGTTGATCCCAACAACCCAGACCTGCAAAGCCGCTATACTGACGTTGAAGCGGCTCGTCGTCGAAAAGAGGCAACAGTCCCCTCCTTACTGGGCGTAGAAAAACTGACGAATCCCTTTTTGCGCTGGGAACAACCGACACTCCAAGCAGCGGTCAACAGTACAGAACCCGTGCAAACCTTTGCCCGATTGCGGGGAATGAAGGATCAATTTTAACCCAGGGTGTAGAGACGTAGCATGCTACGTCTCTACACGAATCCCAAATTTTCGTATAATTGGAGTTCTGAGTAAGCATCAATAATCTAAGTCAAATAGCCCGTACCCAAAAAAGACAATGGCAAAACGTGTACAGTTAGTTTTAAATCAAGACGTTAGGAAGCTAGGCAAATCCGGCGAACTGGTGGACGTCGCTCCTGGCTATGCTCGTAATTATTTAATTCCCCATGGGATTGGAACCTTAGCCACTGCTGGTATTCTCAAGCAAGTTGAGCGGCGCAAAGAACAAGAGCGACAACGTTTACTCGAAGAAAAGCAGCAAGCTGAAGCCCGTAAGACAGCATTAGAAACCATAGGTCGCTTTACCATCCGCAAGCAAGTGGGTGAACAAGAGGCAATCTTTGGTACGGTTACGGCAGCCGAGGTAGCAGAAGCCATTCAAGAAACCACAAACCAAGAGGTAGATCGTCGGGGAATCACGCTTCCCGATATCAGCAAGCTCGGTTTCTACAAAGCACAAGTCAAACTGCATCCAGAAGTTACGGCGGTTATAGAAATTCACGTTGCTCCGATGTAGAGACGTAGCATGCTACATCTCTACTCCGGATGTAGGGGCGGGTTTTACCGATAACGGTTTGGAACTGTCCCGATAACTTAACTCAACCCGCCCTTCCAGGGGAACAAGGAATTACAGCCCTCCGCTCCCCCGCTCCCCTGCTCCCCTACCCTCTGGTTGTACTCGCTATCTCTGGCGATGGCTTCAAACTTTAACCTTTCAATCATCCCTAGCTCTGTACCGCCTCAAAACATCGAGGCGGAGGAGTCTATTTTGGGTGGGATCATGCTTGATCCTGAAGCAATGAGTCGAGTGGTAGATTTATTATCTCCAGAAGCTTTCTACGTTAGCGTTCACCAAGAAATCTATAGATCTGCCTTCATTCTGCACCATGAAGGTAAGCCAACGGATTTCATGAGCGTTACCTCTTGGTTGTATGACCATAAATTATTAGACAAGGTGGGGGGTCAGAGCAAGATAGCGCAGTTAATGGATCGCACGGTGTCAGCCGTGAATATTGACCGCTACGCAGCGTTGGTGATGGATAAGTACCTGCGCCGTCAACTGATCCAATCGGGAAATGAGATTGTTCAATTGGGTTACGAGACACCGATGGCGTTGGACTTTGTTCTTGACCAAGCGGAACAGAAAATTTTCAATTTGACTCAGGTGCGTCCACAACAAGGGTTAGTGCCAATCTCTGAGACATTAATTCAAGCCTTCCAGGACATCGAAACGCTTCATGAAGGACTTGCCTTACCCGGTATACCCTCTAATTTCTATGACTTGGATGCGATAACGGGTGGATTTGGGCGTTCTGATTTAATTATTGTGGCGGGAAGACCCTCAATGGGTAAAACTAGCTTTGCGTTGGCTATGGCTCGCAATATTGCTAACCGATTTCCTGTCGCAATTTTTAGTTTAGAAATGTCCAAGGCGCAATTAGTCCAGCGGCTTTTATCCAGCGAGGCGGGCATTGAAAGTAACTATTTGCGAACGGGGCGAATTACTCAAAATCAATGGGAACCTCTCTCCCATGCGCTGGGAACGTTATCAGAATTACCCATTTATATCGAGGATACGCCTAACCCCACCGTTATGCAGATGCGATCAAATCTGCGGCGTCTCCAGGCTGAACAAGGAGGAACGCTGGGATTGGTATTGATCGATTACTTGCAGTTAATGGAAGGGAGTGGTAGTGACAATCGAGTCCAAGAACTGTCTCGGATTACCCGTTCTCTCAAAGGATTAGCCCGCGAACTGAATACTCCTGTGATTGCCTTATCTCAGCTTAGTCGAGGGGTAGAGGCGCGGACGAATAAGCGACCGATGATGTCCGATTTGAGAGAGTCGGGTTCGATTGAGCAAGATGCGGACTTAGTGATTATGTTGTACCGGGATGAGTATTACCATCAGGATACGCCCGATCAAGGGATCACGGAAGTGATTATTACCAAACATCGCAATGGTCCAACTGGTGTCGTGAAGTTGATTTTCGACCCTCAGTATACTCGCTTCCGCAATCTTGCCAATCCCAATCAGTGATTATTTAGTCATTCGTCATTTGTCATTTGTCATTTGTCATTCGTCATTTGTCATTTGTCATTTGTCATTCGTCATTTGTCTCGCCAGCCGCCTTGGGTTGAAGCCCAAGGACCAACGCTCAAGTTAGAAGAGAGCTAGCTGACTAGGAAAGGCTGGACAAGTTTTAACTAATTTTTAGTAATTCCACATCAAAAATTAGAGTCGCGTTGGGCGGAATCACGCCACCTGCACCACGGGAACCATACCCCAATTCCGGGGGAATGATCAGCCGACGACGTCCGCCCACTTTCATCGTGGCAACGCCTTCATCCCAGCCTTTGATCACCCGTCCTACACCGAGTTTAAAGGAAAACGGACGGTTGCGATCGCGGGAACTATCAAACTTGGTGCCATCCTCCAGGGTTCCGGTATAGTGAACCACAACGGTTTGACCTTTTTGGGGTTGTGCGCCTTCACCTTCTTTGAGTTCGATATATTTCAAACCCGATGGTGTGGTAACAACCTCCTGCTCGGTGTTCTGTTCCTCAGTTGAATCCGTACTCATAGCAATTGATTGATTTTCAGGGATTGGTTTAGCCTGGGTAACTTGGGTTAGGGGTTGAGGTTGGGTTGGGTTGAGTTCGTCGGCGGTTGCACTCCCACGGCTGAGTTGAGTCACGACCAACAACAATCCACAGGCAACAATAACACCTAAGCTGATTAGAATATCTCTCAAAATCTATCCTCCTATTCAATGTTTGATTAACGCCACAGCTTATTTTCTAGATCCCGCACTTGACGTTCCAACCTATCAATGCGCCCCCGCAATTCATCCACTTCCGTTTGCCGAGGCACACCTAACTCCTGCAACAGATGCCGTAGCTGTCGTTCCATGTTGACTTCAAAGTTACCTTGCTCCGATTTGATCTGCTGCACCATATCATCAACGAATCCTTGGGCTTGCTCTGGATTAATTTTTCCATCTTTTACCCATTCATCGCTAACTTCTCGTAGTTTGTCTGCAACCATTGACGTTGTGCCTACACCAACCATCAATAACTGCTTCAGCCAATCTCTATTATCCATACGCTGTTCCTGTAACTCGGTGCTAACCCCAGGATAGGGGAAGGGAGGTTGATTCCAACCCCCAGTTCCATTTTGTGCTATCTTGCCCACAACTGCTGCCGTATTTACCCGCCCTGAAGCCAGAAGCAGAGGCAGAAAAACGACTATCTTTGACTTGAACTTGTTATGATTCAACCGTTTGCACCGTAACCGATCAAGCGTTTTATATGGTAATTGAGTATCTTAAAATTAGAGTCTCGCCCGAACTTCGGGAAACCTTTATTCTCAAAGATGCCGAAATCTGGACATCGATGCTGGCTCGCTGTCCGGGATTTATCAGCAAAGAAGTCTGGATTGAGCCAGAAACACCCACCGAAGTCATCCTGATCATTCGTTGGACAAGCCGTGAACAGTGGAAAGCTGTTCCACAAGAGCAGTTGGAGGGAACCCAACAGCAGTTCGACCAAGAGTTTGGCTTTGATTATCAGATGATTCAGGCGAGTGAATATCAAGTGAGAAAATTCCCCCAAACACCCAGCTAACGTTAGACCTGATGCCCAATTGTCCCCGTTGCCATCAATCTATCACTAATCGAGAAATTACTTGTCCTCATTGTGGCATGATTCTCAAAGCCTACGGTCATCCGGGTATTACCTTACACCGAGCCGTGGAACAAGAGTATTTGTGTCAAACCTGTCTCTATCATGCTGATGATACTTGTACGTTTCCTCAACGTCCCTATGCTAAGGAATGTACCCTTTACATGGATAAAGACCAGTCTCCGCTCGAACCTGAGTCGATTTATATGCCGCGTCGTACTTTCTTACAAGCGGCAAAATTGTGGTGTCAGCGTCACCCCGCCGTAGTCGGGTTACTGGGATTGCTTGCTGTTAGTATAGTGTTTACTTTACTCTCTAACTCCTGAGTGGTTACACTTTGAATTGAATCGCTTTTATCCATCCTTTTATGCCCAATCGGGAAAATCCCGTAGCTGGGCGGTTGAAACCGCAGCTACACAAACCAAACCCGCCTGCGCGGGTTTTCAATATTTCATTAGTCCTTGTCAAGCGCGATCGCGAGTACCGTTTCTTGATACAATTGTCCTAGTTCCGGACTATCCGATTCTTGTGCCATCCGAATTGTCATGTTTATAATCGGTGAAACTTTAGGTCACGTCACAGAAGCAGTTGTCTCATCCGTCTCAGTTGAGAGTAAGTGGTCTTCTGTTGTCAGTAAATGGTCTTCTGAAACCTGCTCCGTCGATTGGTCTTTTTCGGTACACACATCCAAATTAAACCAGAAGGTTGTACCAATCCCCACTTCACTAACTAAATAAACTCGACTGTGATGTTTTTCAACAATATTGCGGACAATAGAAAGACCTAAACCCGTCCCTTCCAGGGTATGAACTCGATTCTCGACGCGGAAAAAGCGATCAAAAATGTTTTCTTGATCCTCCCAATCAATCCCAATACCTGTATCAGAAATTTCCACGCGAACTTGGGGAATTTCATCCGGATGATGGGAATTGGGTTCTAGGGGATAGGCACGAATCACTACTCGTCCACCGGATTCGGTGAATTTCAGTGCATTGCCTACTAAGTTATCAAAGACTTGCAGCAATAAGTCATAATGCCCTAACACCGGAGGCAATTTAGGCGAAATTTCCTGTACCAGTTCAATCCCTTTATCCCGGGCATTAAGCTGGTAGGTGCGGAGGGTTTGCTCCACCGGTCCAGCAATATCTACGGGTTCAAAGTGATAAATGCGGCAAGATGTCTCCAGTCTGGACAAATCTAAAACATCATTAACCAGACGAGTTAAACGGTCAGTTTCTCGATTCGCCGTTTCCAGAAATTCTTGCCGTTCTACCTCGCTCAGGTCTTCGCCGTATTCGTGTAGGGTTTCGATGAATGATTTGATATTAAATAACGGCGTTCTCAGTTCGTGAGAAACATTGCTAATAAACTGACTCTTTGCCTCATTCAGTTCAACCTCACGGGTAATATCCTGCACCGTCATGGCAATACCTTTAATGCTCTCGCGGTATTGGTCAAACACCCGTGTCAGTAGAATCCGCACAGTACGCAGTGTGGGTTCAGTCAGGGTAATACGGAACTCCTCTCCTTCCCGTTCCGCCGCCGTTTCGCCGCCAGCAATTTGATACAGGGGTCGCGTCAGTTCTAGGGTGACGGCTGTCGGTAGATGATGCAGCACGTTTTCACCAACCAGGGTATGACCATCCCAGCCAAAAATACGCCGCGCTGTTGGGTTGACCAAAATCACGTTCAAGGTTGTATCCAGTAATACAGCACCATCTGCGATCGTATATACCAAAGTTTCCAGTTTGGCTTTTTCTGCGGTCAATTCCTCAATATTTTGTTCTTCATAACGCTCTAAGCGTTCTGCCATTTCGTTGAAGCTGGAAATCAGTTCTCCCAGTTCTCCACCCAGGGGTAAGTCAATGCGCTGCTTGAAGTTCCCTGCAGCAATATTTTTCACACCCGTGAGCAACTCTTTAATCGGTTGGGTAATCGTCAACGCATTAAATACGGCGCCCAGAATCACCATTACCCAAATCGAGATAAACACAGCAATGGTGACATCTCTAGTTAAATTTGAGGAGGCGACAACCGTGGGATTGGGGTTAATGCCAATGGCTAAAACGCCGAGATAGTTCCCTTCATGGGTGAGCGGGACAAAAACATCCGTAACTTCCCCGTCTGGGGTGACATGCTGCCGAACCATCGGCAAGTCGGAATTTTTGGCGTAGTCTTCGGGAAGCTGAATCCGGCGTCGAATGGAGAGAGAATTGTGGACTTCCGATTCAGAAAAGGGGATGCCGAAGAAAATTCTGCCATCCTCATCCGCGTAAATCATATAGCGGACACTAGAGGTACTGCTATAAAAACGGTGAGAAAAGCGAGCGACTTCGGTGAGATTGTTTTCGGCAATCTGAGGGGCGACATTCGCAGCCAGCAGTAGACCTAAATCCCGACCAAAACGAGTGTCGTTCACCCGGGCGTCTTGTTGAATCGTGTTGACTGCCCAAAAGGTCAAGCCACTCATAATCAGGGAGACGGCTAAGGTCGCCGCCGCCATTAGTCGGGTCTGGAGAGTAAACTCCGACCACCATCGTCCCAGTATCTCTCGGAAGGTTTTCAGCAAAGCCAGCAAAATTGGTTGATCAGCATTAAACGGAAGAGTTACCTTAATTTATCTTAATTCTCTCAAAAATTCAGGCGTTGAGCAAGGAGAGGGGGATGGGGGAGTTATCAGTTATCAGTTATCAGGAGCAAGGGGAGATGAGGGAGATGGGGAAGCTGGGGAAGATGGGGGAGATGAGGGAGATGAGGGAGATGGGGGAGATGGGGGAGCAATTTCCTGATCAAAAAAGGACAAATGACGAATGACAAAGGACAAAGGACAAATTAGGTCTGAATGACACGATGACCAATATCTTTACGATAATACATGCCCTCAAACTCAATACAGTCTATCGCCCGATAGGTGGCTGCGATCGCGCCCTCCAATGTTTCACCCGTTGCTGTCACCGCTAAGACGCGCCCGCCATCAGTTAGCAGTTGTTCCTGCTTAAACTGAGTTCCGGCACAAAACACCATAGCCCCCCGTTCCTGGGCTTGTTCAATCCCACTAATAGCATGACCCTTTTGATAGGTCCCCGGATATCCTTGCGCCGCCGCCACCACGCAAGCCGCCGCCCCAGATTGCCAGCTAATTGGCGGAAATTCTGCCAGTTTCCGCCCGGTACACGCCAAGAGCAACTCGTGCAGGGGCGTTTCCAACAACGGTAAAATCGCTTGAGTTTCTGGGTCACCAAAGCGACAATTAAATTCCAGAACTGTGGGATTACCTTGAGGCGTAATCATTAATCCGGCGTAAAGAACACCGCGATAGTCAATTCCTCGTTCCTGCAACGCTTTAACTGTGGGTTGGAGAATGTCTTGTTCAATCCGTGCCATCAAGCTAGGATTCACCAGGGGAGAGGGAGCAAACGCGCCCATCCCTCCCGTATTTGGACCCGTATCTCCTTCACCAATCCGTTTATGATCTTGAGCGGGTAATAAGGGACGAATCGTGATGCCATCGGTTAGTGCTAAGACGGACACTTCTTGACCCATGACACATTCTTCGATGACCACAGCATTAAACTTATTCTTAAACAAGAACTCAACCGCCGCCACCGCTTCTTCAATGGTTTGAGCCACTGTTACCCCTTTTCCGGCTGCCAAACCATCTGCCTTGACGACAATTGGGGCATCTTGCTGTTTCAGGTATGCGATCGCTTCATCCTTATCGGCAAACATAGCAAACCCAGGAGTGGGAACGCCAGCCGACTGCATCAACGTTTTCGCCCAAGCCTTACTCGATTCAATTTGGGCACCCGCTTGAGTCGGACCAAAAACCACTAAATTTTGACGACGTAGGTAGTCGGTAATCCCCAACGCCAACGGGAGTTCCGGACCTACAACCACTAAAGAAACATTATGAACCAAAGCAAACCGAGCAATTCCGGCAAAATCATCCACTCGTAAGGACAGATTCTGACACTGGGGATTTGTCGCTGTACCCCCATTGCCAGGAACACAGATTACTTGTTTAATGCGTTGAGATTGCAACAGTTTCCAGGCGAGGGAATGTTCGCGTCCCCCATTGCCAACCACCAAAATCTTCACGTTAGCCTCGCGCTCCCGAAGAAATGAACGTTAAATTAGACACTGCCATAAAGCAGGGGGTACATCGGCTTGCGCTGTACCTATGAGTGTGTGAGTTGAGCAAATGTTCTCCATTATGCCATGGGATGTCCCCTGATGAAGTGCGGAGGGGCTCTAGGTGCAGGGGAGTGGAGATGGGGAAGATGGGGAAGATGAGGGAGAGAATTTACAAAGGACAAATGATAAAGGACGAATGACGAATAACTTATCGCGACAGGGGTTTGGGGAGGTCGTAAGACCCACGCTGTAATCTGTGATGAACGCGCTGGGATACATGACTTCCCAAGGTCAATTTAGGTAACTCAATGTTACCCTAAATTGACATTTAAAGCTGAACGGTTAGCCAGTAAATTTTGTATAATAGGGGTATGCTGACCTTTAACTATCGCTACCGAATCTATCCGGATGCCACCACTGAACAACGGTTAATTGAGTGGATGGAGATTTGCCGCCGTGCATACAACTATGCACTGGGGGAGATAAAGGATTGGTGCAATAGTCGCAAATGTTTTCCTAGGTTTAAGAAGGTTGGGCAGTTCAAATCATTGCTGTTTCCACAGTTTAAGGAAAATCCAGTAACGAACCTCCATTGTTGATGCCAGAGGCACTTCTCAGGAGTGTCCTGAATGTAAAGGTGAAGTCAAAAAAGACCTGAGCGTCCGGATACATGATTGCCCTCACTGCGGCTATCAAACCGATAGGGATGTCGCCAGTGGTCAAGTAATCAGAAACCGAGGAATAGAACTAATTAGTCCCGCAGGACTTGTGGGAAAGGAAACTGCCTGTGCAGCCGATCTACCGGGGGTTGGTGAAAACCAAAACCAATCTAGGCAAGTGGCGCAACCCCGAAAGGGAGTAACCAGGAAATCCCCAAAGTGATTTGGGGAAGCCCACACCATAATTTCCAATTTGGTGTGGGAGGATGTCACCCTTTTTGCTGTTGATAGCGCTGTTTAAATTCTTGCTGTCGTTTTTTGTGATCCACGATGGGTTCAGGATAGCCACAACTAGAACTTTCATCCGCAGGAATTTTCCCCGTAACCAAGTCTTTAGTATCTAGAGAACTCAGTTCCGGTAACCATTGGCGAATATACTCCCCATCAGGGTCATATTTTTGTGCCTGACTTGCTGGATTAAAAATTCGCAAGGGTTTTGGGTCCATTCCACTAGACGCACTCCATTGCCAGCCACCATTATTCGCCGCTAAGTCACCATCATATAATTTTTGCATAAAATAGTTTTCGCCCCACTGCCAGTTAATAATCAAGTCTTTGGTTAAGAAACTGGCAACAATCATTCGACAACGGTTATGCATCCATCCCGTTTCATTTAATTGGCGCATGGCAGCATCAACGATAGGATAACCCGTTCTGCCTTCACACCACGCTTGAAACAGGGTTTGATTATTGTCCCAAGGGAAATCTTGAAAGGTGTCGCGATAGGGTCCTGTTGCTAATTCCGGGAAGAAATAAAGGGCATGTTGATAGAATTCTCGCCAAGCTAATTCCTGTTTCCAGGTTTGAATACCATCACGAGTTTCATCGCTACGGCTGCGTTCTATAGCTGTTTGCGTCGCTTGCCAAACTGTGCGAATTCCGATCGCACCAAATTTGAGGGCGGCGCTGAGTCGGGATGTGCCATCAATAGCGGGGAGATTGCGTTGGTGTTGGTAGTCGTCAATGGCGCGATCGCAAAATTCCTCTAGTCTCTCTTTCGCGGCTTTCTCTCCCGGTTCCAAGAGGAGAGGATTGTCCCAGGTAAACCCTAACTCTTTCGCCGTAGGTAACTCAATTGTGCCAACTTTCTTGACCACATCCTGTTCTGTTTCAGTCAATCCTTCAGCATTTTTTAAGGATTCAGCGGGGGTGGCTTTAGCTTGGTCTTTCCAGTTTTTCCAGAAGGGGGTATAAACTTTGTAAGGATTACCGGAATTGGTGCGAATGTCTCCGGGGGCGTGTAAGAGTTGATCCCAGAACTGTTCAACGGCAATCCCTTTTTCTTCTAGGGCATCTTGTATCGTGCGATCGCGAGTTTTTGCATAAGGTTCCACATCCCGATTCCAGACTACTGTTTTGGCGTTGAGGGCGTCAGCTAGGGCGGGAATTCCTTGACTGGGGTTTTGATGCAGGATTAATAATTGACTCCCGGCTTCAACGTAGCGTTGTTGTAACTCCTGCAAGCAGCCAATCATATACGTGACTCGTGCTGGGGCGATATCATCACGTTCTACAATATTCGGATCAAGGCAAAAGACTCCTATCACCTTCTGGCTTTTTTGACAAGCCGCAGCCAGACCAATATTATCAGAAATTCGTAAATCACGGCGATGCCAGAAGAGAATCAGATCAGTCATGAATGATGAGTTTTGAATTTGTCGGGGCGGGTTTAGCCTTTCTCATTTCGCTGTTAATTATAACGTTTATTCAAAACCCGCCTTGGCTGAGTAGAGACGTTGCATGCAACGTCTCTACAATGTTTGCCACACAACCCCCTCACCCCCTGGTGGGATGGGCTGGGGGTGAGGGGGTTGTGGCTTAATTTGACACGCATGCATGACTGACGTGCGCCCCTACGATTTCTGGGATATCTTCAAAAACAATTAAAAAATAATTAACCCACTATTGCTGCAAAAACGGACGCGCTAGGTAAAAGCTACAAATCGATTTCGCATCAACCGCATCCCCCCCATGAATTGCTTTTTCTAATTGTTCGGGTGTCATCAACACCGTTTCTAAATCTTCATCCATATCCAATCCTGGCGGTGTCTGCAATTTCTCTAAATCTTGCGCTAGAAATGCGTAAATATATTCATCAGAATATCCTGGTGCTAAGGGAAAACTCCCCAAAGATTGCCAACGGTGCGCCCGATATCCGATTTCTTCCTCGATTTCCCGTTGAATTGTGGTTTCAGGATCTTCTAAAGGTTCCACCGTACCCGCCGGAAACTCTAATAACCGCCGTTGTACCGTAAACCGATATTGACGCACGAGAACCAGTTTCCCCTCTGGGGTAACAGGAACCGCTAGCGCCCCACCGGGGTGACGCACGCATTCCCAGTCGCCTTTGGCTTGGTTGGGAAGACGCAGGTGATTAACTTCAAAGTTAAATTTGCGTCCCTGATAAACAAAGCGTTGTCTGAGTAGTTGAGGGGGTTCTTGACCTTGAGGCATGTCTAACTATACGGGGTGAACTCCAGAACAGTCTACCGTGTAGACTGAACTTGTAGAAACTTATGGGTTCAGTCTTTCACACTGGATTGACCAGTATTGGCGGCACGGCGCAGCTCACTACTCCCTCGACGGTGAACGCCTCTGGGAGATACTTGCGGATAATTTGGATACTTCCATTGATGTCCGCATTAATCAAACGTCCCTCACTTGACTTAAACAAACCTCTTTTGACTCGTCTCCCCAAATAGGCTGATTGCTTATAGGGAGCCTCTAAGTCTAAGGCTGATGTTTTTGAAGTATAACTTTCCTCTTGAATGACTACCTTGATGCCTATTAATTCACACTTATAGGTAATCTGGTCGATTAACTTGGCATGAGGAATATTAACAAACTTCTGATTATTCCGTTTGCCCAGATTAACCTCTTGTTTCCAGCCTTCATTTTTGCCGATGACTAAAGTGGCGATCCCAAGCTGTTTTAGCTTATTGGCTAGCAGTGTATAACGGGAACCCGTTTTAAAGAAGTGTTGACGGCACAAATAATTAGCCCCGTTGTACAGATTCTTTGACTTAAATGCCAATTCATCGGCTTCCTTCCAATAGGCATGATTCCGGTTTATGATGTGTCTTTCCACCATTTTCATGATTGCCCTCCAACAACTTTTAGTTGTCTTTCTTTGCGTCTACCTGCCGACCTCTTCCCATATATTTTTAACGACTTCAACCAGGATGTGGTCAACGTTGTATTTGCGGTTAACGCAATACTCTAGGATTCTAGTTTTCTGCCTGTCTAAGTCGCCTTTGCTCTTTTGGTCGTGACTTGAAACCCTTACGTAACGGAACATTTGAGAGTTCAACGACCTGTGGATAAATGCGTCCATCTGAGAGTTCAAACTCTGTTTTGGTCACTCTCACAATACGAACTTCCTCTTCCTGTTTCATGGAACTTATGTACTACCACAGTGTCCAGCAAGGCTTGTGTTGTTGCTTACCCCTCCCCATTGGCAGAAGTTTCTTAGATTTTACTATATATCTACAATTTTCTACAATTTTGCCCCCAACAGTTCAAAACCCTTTGTACGAGTTTTGCGATCGCACATCCGGATTTTGGTTCGATCCAGTCGGGGGCAATTTCGGCTAAAGGAACCAGGACAAAGGCTCGTTCCGTCATCCGGGGGTGGGGGATTTGTAGGGTAGGAGTGTCTATTATTAAATTATCGAATAATAAGATATCTAAGTCTAGGGTTCTCGGTCCCCATCTTTCCCGCCGTTCCCGCCCGAATTGGTTTTCGATGCTGAGAAGGGTTTGTAACAAATCGTGGGGGGTTAGCTGTACCTCTAGAATCACACAACCATTGAGATAATCCGGCTGCGGTGGACCAACGGGGGCGGTTCGATACCAGCTAGATTGAGACGCGACCGTGATACCGGGAGTTTTCGCTAACATGACTATAGCCGCCTCTAGGATGGCACGGGAATCCCCCAAGTTGCTACCTAGCGCGATCGCAGATGGTTGAGATTGTGACACGATACGCCCCTGCTGTTAAGTTTATAGATTACCAGAGAATCGACAAAGCTTTTGCCGCGATCGGATAAATTAATGCACGAAGAACAAATCCTCGGTCTTTGGTTAGCGGGTCCCAAGGGAACCGTTTACTCCCTAGCGATGAGTCCCGATGGCAAAACTTTAATTAGTGGTGGCGGTGATACAATTGTGCGCGTCTGGGATTTAAGCAATGGAGAGGAACTTTCCTGTTTTAGAGGTCATTCTGACTGGGTGCATGGAGTAGCCATAAGTCCAGATGGTCAAACCTTGGTGAGTGGGAGTTTTGATCGCACATTGAAAGTGTGGAACCTAAAAAATGGGCAAGAACTACACACTCTAGAAGGTCATTCGGATCGAATATATTGTGTAACGATTAGTCCTGACGGACAACGAATTTATAGCGGTAGCCAGGATACAACCATTAAAGTTTGGGATATTAACAACGGTACTGAACTGCACACTATAACTGAACCATCAGACTGGGTGTATTCCCTCGCCATCAGTTCAGATAATCAACGATTAGTTTGTGGCTGTGCTGATGGTACTATCTGGATTAGTAATCGGAAAATCCTCACCGGTCATGCAGGTAGCGTTACCTCAGTGGCGATTAGTCCCAATGGGACAACATTGGTGAGTAGCAGTATTGACAAAACGATTAAACTCTGGGATTTGCGAACAGGAGAGGAAATTCGCACACTGACAGGTCATGCGGGAACCGTTACTTCAGTGATAATTAGCCGAGATGGACGCCGAATTATTAGTGGAAGTAACGATAAAACGGTTAAGGTTTGGGATTTACAGACAGGGGACGTTTTGCATACGATTAGGGATCACATAGAAGCCGTTTTAACGGTTGCAATTAGCCCAGATGGACGGACAATTGCCAGTGGTAGCCAGAATGATGTGATTAAAATTTGGGGAGTGAGATAGTTTTTATTGTTGTGTCGGGTCAGGTTTACTATTATCGTTTCTGACATTAACCAGATGCAACTAACCAAGGACGAAGGACAAATGACAATTACTCTTGAGTAATCACCCGCACCAAAGTAGCAGTATCAAAGGCATCGGAGGGATAATAAACCGTCTCATAATCATCGATCGCGATTATCGCTTTTTTCGGTTGAGTATCCTGTCCACCCAATTGCTGCTTAGCAACCTCGGGATTATTGAAACAAAACCAAACTTGGCGATCATCGCCCCGAAATCTGGGTAACTGTTTGGCGGCGGCTTCATCAACAACAAAACATGGTATCTTGGTGTTTCCTGAAAGCTGATGATTAGGTTCGTAAGTCCCAGTGAGAGCAATTTGACCTCGAAATTGGACTCGACCAATCACACCATATTCAGGTAATGAGTCAGTTTGAACTGAGACAACTTCCAGACCCATAAATTCCTCTCCGGGTTGGAGTTGACGGGGGTCAAAGTGGTTATCAACCGCTTTCAACTCAAAGGATAAGTCTTTAGTCGGTGTCGGGGATGGATTAGTCTTAGCGGCTAATGCAGCCGTACTCCCTAAGCACAG
>JGI12140J13697_1096399_pt1 | contig 16104 bp, 15 predicted proteins | sample ElkSlonscriptome_5_FD_13697 | JGI IMG/M metagenome (IMG submission 13697) | reverse complement strand
AAAAACGTTACCAGGATAAACGCTCACTGCTTTCTTGATTAACTTGAAGCTTTCGGATGGTTGAATAGATACAAATTATCTGAATCAGCTTCAATAAAACGTTAATGATGCAACCTCAAATAATTGATACTAATGGAGGTCTGAAATGAGGAAGATTGCTATTTACGGTAAAGGTGGAATCGGTAAATCCACAACCACACAAAATACAGTGGCTGGACTTGTCGAACTCGGTCGCAAAGTCATGATCGTGGGTTGTGACCCCAAAGCAGATTCTACACGCTTATTGCTCGGTGGTTTGCACCAAAAGAGTGTGTTAGATACTTTACGTGAAGAAGGCGACGACGTTGATCTCGAAGAAATTCGTAAAGAAGGCTATGGCAAAACCCTCTGCGTAGAATCCGGTGGTCCGGAACCTGGTGTCGGCTGTGCAGGTCGAGGCATTATCACCTCAATTAGTATGCTCGAACAACTCGGTGCCTATGACGAGAGTGAAGGTCTTGATTATGCGTTCTACGACGTACTAGGTGACGTGGTTTGCGGCGGTTTCGCCATGCCAATTCGGGAAGGTAAAGCCCAAGAAATTTACATCGTTACCTCTGGCGAAATGATGGCAATGTATGCTGCCAATAATATTTGCCGAGGCATTCAAAAATACGCTGAATCTGGCGGTGTTCGTCTAGGCGGTTTGATTTGCAACAGCCGTAAGGTTGATCTGGAAGCTGAACTTATCGAAGCATTGGCTGAAGCCCTCGGCACTCAGATGATCTATTTCTTGCCTCGCGACAATATGGTTCAACGGGCAGAATTGAACCGCAAGACGGTGATTGAATATGACTCCGATTGTGAGCAAGCCGTTCATTATCGCAGCTTAGCTAAAGCGATTGATGAGAATACCAATCATGTCGTTCCCACACCCATGAAGAATGACGAGTTGGAACAACTACTTGTTAAATTCGGTTTGTACGGTTAAAGATGCAGTGTGTTGCAGGTGGAAGGTTAGAAAACGTTCCATACCTTCCACCGCTGAAATACAAGCACAATTGTTTGGAGGCAACATCCCATGACTATCATGGTGAGAGCGATTATTCGACCGGAAAAGAGCGACGACGTTATGAAAGCGCTCTTGGACGCTGGTTATCCAGCCGTTACCAAAGTTGATGTCTTTGGTCGAGGCAAACAACGGGGATTGAAAATTGGTAATGTGCTTTATGATGAACTACCCAAAGCGTTGTTAATGGTAGTGGTTCCCGATACCGAAAAAGAGTTTGTGATTCGGGCAATTCTCGGTAGCGCTCGCACGGGAACAGAAGGAGCAGCCGGTGATGGCAAGATATTTGTCAGTCCTGTAGAAGAAGTCTACACCATCAGCTCCGGCAAAGCCGATTCGAGTAAGAAAGAACCTGCGCTGGCTACGCGCTAAACATGAGACCCATTTTGTATCCGTTGTTCTTGTAGAAATCGTTAATAACGGTTTCTACAAGAGAACTCCCCAGTTTATGTTAGGAGGCACGAGAGTAAATCTCAGTGTTGAAGGTTATGAAAGAAGTTCTGGCTGTCATCAGGATGAACAAAATTAACCAGACGAAAGCAGCATTAAGCAAAGCTGGTTTTCCGTCCGTGACAGCGGTGAAAGTAGTCGGTCGAGGCAGGCAAGCCGTGGACGTTCAGTTAGCGAAAGCAATTAATGAAAATCCCCAAGATAGCAGTGATTTACTGCCCCTCCTGGCTCAAGGACACCGTTTAATCCCTAAACGTATGCTCAGTTTGGTGGTTCCCGATGACAACGTTGAGCAAGTGGTTGATGCCCTGATTCAAGCCAATCAGACCAGCAACCCAGGAGATGGAAAAATCTTTGTTCTGCCCGTTGAGGATAGTGTCCGTGTTAGCAGCGGAGAAACTGGAGCAGTCGCGATTGATGAAATGGCGGGTTAAGGTTTCCCAGCGAAATGTAGGGGCGGGTTTTACGGATAACGGTTTGGTATACATCGATAACGTGACTAAATCCGCCCTTCTAGGAAAGTAATTAAGACAGGAGAAAAAGATTATGAGTCCTCATGATTCAGATACCTTGAAATTAGAAAAGGCGACGTATGAAGTAGACCCGAAAGAGGTTACCAAAGAGATGGTAGCCCCCTACCCAACCAAGGTTGCCAGAAAACGGGCAAAGCATATCGTGATGCGGGACCCGTCCGTCGAAGGACAGGAAATTCAGGCGAATGTGCGAACAGTTCCTGGCATTCTCAACACCAGACACTGTGCCTTTGCTGGCTGTAAAGGGGTGGTTGTTGGTCCCTTTGGTGATGTACTTCACATTGTTCACGGACCAGTGGGCTGTTCTTACTACACCTGGATGACACGGCGTAATCAGTATCGGACTCGTGAAGATGGCAAGAATTACATGAGCTACTGCGTCACTACTGATATGCAGGACTCTGATATTGTCTTCGGCGGTGTGAAAAAGCTGCGTCAGGCAGTTCAGGAAGGCTATGACATCTTCAAGCCCAATGCAATTACCATCACAGCCACCTGTCCTGTGGGGTTAATTGGTGACGATATTCAAACCGTTGCCAAAGAGATGACAGAAAAGTTGGGCATTTCGGTTGTTGCATTTAACTGCGAAGGATATAAAGGCGTTTCCCAGTCTGCGGGTCACCATATCGCCAACAATGGCTTCTTTAAAAATTGGGTTGGTGAAGGCGAAGCAGAAGACGAAGAAATTGAAGGCTTCACCGTCAACCTTTTGGGTGAGTACAACATCGGCGGCGATTCCTATGAAATTGAGCGGGTGTTTGAGAAGTGTGGCATTAATGTGATTGCTACATTCAGTGGTGATGGCAACTACGATGCCGCCACCAAAGCGCATTTGGCTCAATTGAACTTGGTCATGTGTCACCGCTCAATTAACTACATGGCGGAGATGATGGAAACCAAGTTTGGGGTGCCCTGGACAAAGGTCAGCTTCATCGGCGTTCAAGCTTTTGCCAAGTCCTTGCGTAAGGTTGCCCGATTCTTTAATGATGAGGCACTCACCCAGCGGATTGAAGAGGTGATTGCCGAAGAGGTGGCTGCCGCAGAAGCGGAAATTGCCCCGATTCGGGAACGGTTAGAAGGCAAGAGTGCGATTCTGTTTGTGGGTGGTTCTCGCGCTCACCATTACCAAGACTTGTTTGCAGACTTAGGCATCAAAACCATTGCTGCTGGTTATGAGTTCGCCCACCGGGATGACTACGAAGGTCGTCAAGTTCTACCGTTGAAAGTAGACGCCGACTCCCGCAACGTCGAAGAGTTGCATGTCGAAAAAGACCCCGAACGCTACAAATTGACGGCTGACCCAGCATGGGTGGAGCAGCTTAAAGAAGAAGGGTTCCTGAATCGGTACGAGGGCATGATTTCGGAGATGGGTGAAGACACCTTGATGATTGATGACATCTCCCATCATGAGCTAGAAACTCTGATTAAGCGCCTCAAGCCCGATATCGTCGGTTCCGGGATTAAGGACAAGTATGTGATTGAGAAGTTTGGTGTTCCTTGTAAGCAACTTCACAACTACGACTACGGCGGTCCGTTTGCCGGATTCCAAGGTGCGGTTAATTTCGCCAAAGATATCGATATGCGGATTAATAACCCCACTTGGAAGTTGGTTAAAGCCCCCTGGCAGAACTAGCCATGTTCCAGACGCGCTTTTGCAGCGTCTGAGAGCAAAAAAGTTATCCGTTAATTCTTGCGAGCAGGGCGGGTTTAGTCACATCTGGGTTGAACAAGCAACGTTAATGGTGAAACCCGCCCCTACATACTTAAACCCACAAAGGAGAACCAGAATCATGTTAGAAGCAACCCCTAAAGAAATCGTTGAACGCAAGGCGCTACGAATCAATCCGGCTAAAACCTGTCAGCCGATTGGTGCAATGTACGCCGCATTAGGGATTCACGGCTGCTTGCCGAACTCCCACGGCTCCCAAGGCTGCTGTTCATTCCACAAGTCTCACCTGACCCGCCATTACAGAGAACCTATAATGGCTGCAACCAGCGCCTTTACCGAGGGTTCGTCTGTGTTCGGCGGTGGTGCAAACCTCAAGCAAGCCCTGACCACTATTTTTAGCGTCTACAACCCGGATATGGTGGCGGTGAGTACCACTTGCTTATCGGAAACCATTGGCGATGATTTACCCACATTTATCCGCCAGTCCCGTGAATCTGGGGCAGTTCCCGAAGGCAAATACGTCATTCACGCCAATACTCCCAGCTATGTCGGGTCTCATGTCACCGGCTGGTCGAATATGACTAAGGCGATGGTGACTTATTTATCGGCAAAAACCGATACGCCGAATCATAAGCTCAACATTATTCCAGGCTACGTCGAACCCTCCGATGTGCGGGCGGTTAAGCAGTTGGTGACCCAAATGGGGATTAACGCGATTGTTTTCCCGGATACTGCGGATGTAGTGGATACACCGAAAACCGGTGATTTTCAGATGTACCCGAAAGGCGGGACACCGATTCCTGATTTAATCGACACCGGGAATAGCACCGCCACCTTAGCCTTGGGTAATTTTACCTCGGAAGCTGCCGCGACAGCCCTACAAAACAAGTGCCAAGTTCCGTCTCGTGTTCTGGACTTACCCATTGGTCTTCGCGCCACTGACCGCTTTGTCCAAGCCTTGATTGAATTCAGTGATGTCACGCCACCTGAGTCGCTCAATGATGACCGAGGACGGTTGGTTGATGTGATGACGGATATGCAGCAGTATCTGTATCGCAAGCGGGTTGCGGTATACGGTGACCCTGACCAGGTAATCTCTGCGACTGAGTTCCTCGTAGACTGCGGCATGTTACCGGTTTACGTGATTACGGGTAGCCCGGTTGGGAAGCGCTTTGAAGAACGGGTCAAAGATATCCTCAAGGATACCGTTCCTGATGCCGTTGTTGCGGCTAATGCAGACTTATTCTACCTGCATCAACTGATTAAGAATGAGCCAGTCGATTTGCTGTTAGGCAATGAATACGGCAAGTATATCGGTCGTGATGAAGATATTCCGATCGTGCGCTTCGGTTTCCCCATTTTAGACCGCGTCGGTCACAGCTACTTCCCCACAGCTTGTTACTGGGGTGGTATCTACCTGCTATCTAATATTTGCAACACCTTACTCGAACGCCTCGACCGGGATGCTCCCGATGAGCTGTTTGAATTGGTTCGCTAGAACGCTTTAGGGGCGGGTTAATTAGGATAATTTGTTGTCAGCCTAATGTAACTAAACCCGCCCCAATCCAAGGTTTGAGTTAGTCCTGAACAACTCAAAAATCATCCTTAATTTTTCATCCTTTTTAAGGGGGTTTATCATGCAGAAACCTGAACATCATATCTTCGTTTGTTCCAGCTTCCGAGTCAATGGCAACGCGAAAGGAGTTTGTCAGAAAAAGGATTCTACAACGTTAATTCAGTATCTCGAATCAGAAATCACCGATCGCGGTTTAGACGCTCTGGTTTCCTCAACGGGATGCATGAATCTGTGCAACAATGGACCCGTGATGATGGTTTATCCAGACAATTATTGGTACGGCAATGTTGACGAAGAAGCCATTGACGAAATCCTCGACGCCTTAGAAGACGGCAAACCTGCTAAGGATTATCTGTTTGTTAGTTAGTTAAATCTCAGATAGTAAAGGGCGACCCGAGTCAATTGAGTAAATACAGTTTTTACTTAATGCCAGCGGGTCGCCCCTACATAAAACTAACGGTAAAATTGGCGGCGATTGCTACAGCGAACCGTTAAATCCAACATCCTACACCCAGTCTATTTTTTAAGTCTTTGCCTTTTGAAGTTTGTGAGCCTGACAATATGGAACCTGTTATTTTTCAAGAACGTGAAAAGCAAATTCACCGCAAGGGGAAACAACCATTTGACCTGGAATGTAACAAAGATAGTCTTGCGGGTGCAGTTAGCCAACGGGCTTGCGTCTTTTGCGGTTCTCGCGTTGTTTTATACCCCATCGCTGATGCGGTTCATTTAGTCCATGGACCAATCGGCTGTGCGGCGTATACCTGGGATATTCGCGGGGCGCTTTCATCGGGTCCAGAATTGCATCGGTTGAGTTTTTCCACGGACTTACAAGAACGGGATGTTATCTTTGGTGGTGAAAAGAAACTGTATCAGGCGCTAACGGAACTGATTGACCGACATCACCCCAATGCGGCGTTCGTTTATTCCACCTGTATAGTGGGCATTATTGGCGATGATTTAGAAGCGATATGTCGGCGAGTTAGCCAAGAAAAAAACATCCCCGTAATCCCGGTTAAATCAGAAGGATTTAAGGGCAACAAACGGGCGGGCTATAATGCCGCTTGTACGGCGATGTTCCGCTTAGTCGGGACAGGGGATACTACCGGAATTTCTCCCCGCAGTATTAATATCCTGGGTGATTTTAATTTAGCTGGGGAAATTTGGATTATCCGCGAATATTTTGAACGCATGGGTGTCCAGGTTGTTGCCAATATCACAGGCGATGGTAGAGTAGGAGATATCGCGCGATCGCACGGCGCTGCATTGAACGTGGTTCAGTGTTCTGGGGCGACAATGGACTTAGCCAAGATGATGAAGGAAAAGTATGGAACTCCGTTTCTACGAGTGTCCTACTTTGGCGTCGAAGACATGGCGGAAGCCTTGTATAAAGTTGCCCGATTTTTCGAGGATGACCCAGAAATTCTTAAACGCGCTCAAGACTTAGTGCGGGAAGAATTAACCCTGTTATATACTAAACTGCAAGAGTACCGCAAAGACTTGCAAGGTAAAAAAGCGGCAATTTATGTGGGCGGTGCGTTCAAAGCCTTTTCCTTAGTGAAAGCCTTCCGACTTATCGGCATGGATGTGGTGATGGTGGGTTCGCAAACGGGAACCAGTGAAGATTATCGAGAACTCCACGAAGTTACCGATGAAGGCACAATTATTGTGGATGATTCTAACCCCTTAGAACTCTCAGCCTTTTTAAAAGAAAAAGATGTTGATATCTTTGTCGGCGGCGTGAAAGAACGACCCATTGCCTATAAATTAGGACTTGGATTTTGCGACCACAATCATGAACGCAAGGAAGCGTTAGAAGGGTTTCTGGGAATGGTTAATTTTGCCAAAGAAGTGCATAGCACCGTTATGTCTCCCGTCTGGAGATTCGTGCCGCGTAAAAATAAAGCCTTGAACTCAAGTTCCGGCTAAAAGCTTAAACCCGTTAAAACGGGTTGTTCGTAGTAGTTCGTAGTAGGCACTTTAGTGCCTCAAGTTGTCGGGTGTGTTAGCGAAGTGTAACGCACCGTTATTCCTCAAACTTAAGTTGTCGGGTGTGTTAGCATTCGCGCCGTGTTCCCAAAGGGTAGCGTAACGCACCATTATTCCAGGATTGAAATGATAAACCATTACCGAATTCGCTGCCACCGATAAAACCATGTCTAAGAAACTCAAAATTAAGCAAAAAACTGAAGCTTACGTTTCCACAACCAACGCCTGTAAACTGTGTAAACCTCTGGGCGCTTGTATTGCCTTTCGTGGAATTGAAGGAACCGTGCCCTTTCTCCATGGATCACAAGGCTGCGCCACCTACATGAGGCGTTATATCATTAGTCACTTTCGCGAACCCATTGACATCGCCTCATCTTCCTTGAGTGAAAAACACGCCGTTTATGGCGGAGGCGCTAACCTGAAAAAAGGTATCCTCAATGTCATGGATAAATATGGCGCGAAAGTTGTGGGAATTGCTACCACTTGCTTAACTGAAACCATTGGTGATAATGTTAGTGGCTTGTTGAGGGAGTTTAAGGAAGAATTTGGCGATAAGGAATTGCCAACCTTGTTAAATGTCTCCACCCCCAGTTATAGTGGGACGCATATGGAAGGCTTCCATGCAACAGTGCGGGCAGTGATTGATCAGTTAGTAATTGAATCGGAAACAGTCGAACCCAAAACGTCTTCCCAATCCCCAGGAGTCGGGGCGGGTTTAGTCACATCTGGGCAAACAGAAAAGGATAGTAGTGAAACCCGCCCCTACACACTCACCACGTCCAAAGTTAATCTTTTACCGGGATTAGTTTCTCCCGCCGATATCCGTTATCTAAAAGAAGTTCTTGACGATTTTAATTGTCCAGGAATTATCCTACCGGATATCTCCGAAACCTTAGACGCCCCCGCCCAAATGGACTATGACAAGATTCCGGAAGGGGGAACGCCAATTGCAGCGATTCAACGTATGGGACATTCTGACGCCACGATTGAGTTCGGTCAAGTGTTGCAACGCACAGGTAATTCTGGGGGTCAACTTCTGGCTAAACGCAACGGTGTTCCCCTGTACGCCTTGGGTATGCCGATTGGGTTGCGAGAGTGCGATCGCTTCTTTGAAGCCCTAGAAGAGGTGTCTGGTTGTGCGACACCGAGAAAACATGAATTGGAACGGGGACGGTTAGTGGATGCCTATGTTGATTCCCATAAATATCTGTTTGGTAAGCGGGTAGTTGTTTATGGAGAAGAAGATTTATGTGTCGGATTAACGGCATTTTTAGCCGAAATTGGCATGAAGATCGTCTTATGTGCATCAGGAGGAAATAGTGGACAGTTTCAGGACGCAATTAACGCGGTTACGTCGGATATTGTCACCGAACCGCCAATCGTTAAAGAAGGATTTGATTTCTATGAAATTTCTGAAGAAATCGAAAATCTAGACCCCGATATGTTGATTGGAACCAGCAAAGGATATTCCCTGACTAAAAAACAGCAAATTCCCCTAATCCGCGTAGGCTTCCCCATTCACGATCGCTTTGGCGGACAGCGGATGCTACATCTGGGGTATCGCGGCACTCAGAACCTGTTAGATCGGATTGTGAATGCCATTATCGAGAAGAAGCAAGCTGATTCACCGGTGGGGTATGGCTATCTTTGATTTTGTCATTTGTCATTAGTCATTTGTCATTTGTTCACAAGTAATCATTCGTCACTAACTTAGTCTTGATAAGTTTCCGCAAATTAAACTCATCACTTCAGGAGAGAAAACTATGACAGCTACAGTTAACTTAGAAAATCACCCTTGTTTTAATGTCAAGGTAAAAGGACAGTTCGGACGAGTCCATTTACCTGTAGCACCCAAATGCAATATCCAATGTAATTATTGCAATCGCAAATATGATTGCGTCAACGAAAGTAGACCCGGTGTAACCAGTACCATTCTTTCTCCCGCCCAAGCCGCTGTTTACATGGAAAAGGTATTAGAAAAAGAACCGAGAATCAGTGTTGCTGGAATTGCGGGTCCCGGTGATCCCTTTGCCAATCCAGAGGAAACCTTAGGTACAATGCGGCTGCTGCGGGAAAAGTTTCCCGACTTAATCCTCTGCTTGGCGACCAATGGCTTAAATCTCCAACCCGAATATATCGACGAAATTGCCGAAATTGGCGTCAGTCACGTTACCGTTACCATCAACGCGATCGACCCAGAAATTACCCGCAAAGTGTACCGTTGGGTCCGCCATGAAAAGTCAGTTTATCAGGGATTAAAAGGCGCTAAGTTACTCTTAGAACGCCAATTAGAAGCCGTAAAAGGACTGAAAGCTGCCGGGATTACAGTAAAAATAAACTGCATCGTCATGCCCGGAATTAATGACCATCATGTGGTTGAAGTTGCCAAAACTATGGCAGAACTTGGGGCAGATTTATTTAATGCTATGGCGATGTATCCCACCGCCGAAACGCCATTTGAGGGATTGACTGAACCGGATGGGATTACGATGGCGAAAATCCGCAAAGAATGCGAGGAATATTTACCGCAAATGCGCCATTGCACACGCTGTCGGGCGGATGCTGTGGGACTTTTAGGCGCAGATCAGTCCGAGGAATTCCACGGGTGTTTGATTGCTTGTTCTAAGAAAGTGATTCCCATTGAAGAAAAAGAACGCCCTTATGTCGCTGTAGCCACCGTTGAAGGAATTCTGGTGAATCAGCATTTAGGTCAAGTGGATCAGTTTCAGATTTGGCAGAAAACAGATCAAGGCTTTACCTTAGTGGAAGAACGCCTCGCCCCTGACCGTGGAAGTGGTTTTGAACGGTGGCAAAAAGTTGCAAATATGCTGAAAGATTGTCGGGCAATTTTAGCCAGCAGTATTGGCGATAACCCGAAAGAAATTTTGACCAAGTGTGGTGTGCTTCCGGTGGAAATGAGCGGTTTTATTGAGACGGGATTGCAAGCCGTTTATGAAGGAAGTGATTTGTCAAAGCTGAAAGGCAAACGGCAAGTAGCGGCTGGTAAAGTTGGCGAATGTACCGGGAGTGGCTTAGGTTGTGGTTAAACCGTTTGTAGTTGCGCTGTCTTTGCCATAAACGCTGGCATTTATCACCGCAAATTGTAGGGTGCGTTAGCAAAGCGTAACGCACCGTTTTTCTTTTTCCTTATTATTGGTGGGTTACGGCGGATATCTGATTAAATAGTTATTCCTCTTTATGGAGTTACCGCCTAACCCACCCTACAGTTAATTAGGGCTTGCTGAATAAGTATTGGGGTGAGGGGGTGATAAGGGAAACAGTAGTGCTTTTCGTCTCGCTATAAGTGCAAGCTTTTCATCCATCCAGGAGGGATGGATTGCATTTCATAAAATGCCATAGCTAATGCATCTACGCAATAGTTTTCTTGACCACATTAAAGGTATCGCATTATGCTGTATTTAGCAGAAGTCCAAAAGCATCATTACTGGATTGGCAGTCGAGCAACAGTACTTAAACTGCAAGCCTATTGCCAAGAAAGAAGCCGACAAATTTGGCGCACGGTTCAAGATGAAGTAGTTATAGCCACCCAAGTCAAGCACATTAATAAAGGTATGCTGGTCTTAATTGAGGTCACTTCAGATAGACAAGTTTGTCAAGTTTATTCGACGACAGCCGGACCGATTGTTAACATTCTCCAAGCCTTTACCTATCTGGAAAAACAATGGACAACGTACACCCAAAGCTGGGAAGATTTGAAACTATCTCTGCTGCTGCAACAGCAAGAACTCAATCGTCATGAAACTAGAATCCAGGAACTGGAAGAAAAATTGCAGCAAGCCTTGGCAAGGCGAGCAAGACGGCGGTATCAGTAGTTTTGAAAACATTTTTATCAGGATTCCCGCTTGGCTGACAATTTTTGTTAGATGAGAAAAGTCCTATCCTAATTAAGTCAGGGCGCACGTCTGTGCGCCCCTACGATTCCGGGCTGCTGTTGACTGGTGAAAACTGAGGATTTTGAACAACCCAATGTTTAAGCACGCACCCTTTAATCTGTTGCCACCATGACATCTGTCGCTTTAACAACAGCATACGCTTCCTTACCCTCGGCGAGACCAAGTCGTTCCGCAGAAGACTTGGTGATAATTGCCGTCATTTCCACCCCAGGAGCAACTTCTAGGGTCACTTCACTGTTCACAGAGCCAGGTACAACCTTTTTTACTATTCCTTTAAAGGTATTGCGAGCGCTAATTTCCATAGTTCAATCCCTGCTTTAGTCATTGGTTCACCAGCTAATAATACCAAAAATCACTGAATTTTCTGATTTTGCTGAATATTTTGATGAAAACAGTAAATTGTATTATTTTACTCACTTTTACCCTCGCAGAACTGATATAGCCTAGTCAGAAGACCGAAGGCAAAAATGCGACATAGGTAATGGTTTTTATCTCACAGCAGTTTATCGAACAGTTAATCCAAGAAGACGTTCCCTATTTTGATTTAACCACCCAGGTGTTAGGGATTGGCGATCGCATGGGGACAATCCGCTTTACCACTCGCGCCAAAACCGTTCTAGCCTGCACCGAAGAAGCCGCCAGTATCTTACGCCAAACTGGGGCAGAGGTGACAACAATCTTGGCAACAGGTGAAATCTTGGATGCAGGTGTTACCTTTCTCAGTGCAACCGGAAACGCCGCCGCCTTACATCTTGCCTGGAAACCTGCCCAGAATTTACTGGAATATGCCTGTGGAGTCGCCACCAAAACCTACAATCTAGTGCAAATAGCACAAGCGGCGAATCAAAATGTAATGCTTTATACCACTCGCAAAGTCATCCCAGGAACCAAACCCATCGCCGTGAAAGCCATCTTAGCGGGTGGGGCATATCCTCATCGACTAGGAGTCTCAGAAACCGTTTTAATCTTCCAACAGCATCTCAACTTCCTGGGCGGAATTGACTCCCTCATTCAGCAACTACCCGTAATTAAGCGCCAGGTTAAGGAAAAGAAAGTCATTGTTGAAGTTAAAGATATGGCTACCGCCTTTAACCTAGCCGCTTCAGGAATCGATGGGATTCAATTTGACAAAGTAAACGCCGAGACATTAGCGGAGGCAATTCCCCAGATTAAGTCCATGAATCCAACGCTGATTACTCTGGCGGCTGGCGGGATTAATGACGCTAATATTGCCAATTATGCGGCAACGGGCGTAGATGGGTTAGTGTTAACGGCTCCCTATTATGCAAAGCCTGCTGATATCCAGGTAGAAATGGTTTGTAGGGGCGGGTTTAGGGACTTGCTTTGATTTATTGATGATAATGTTTCTACAAAACCCGCCCAGACCTGCTCCTATCAACACCTTCTGTCAGTCATTAGCTGAGGCAACAGGGAAATGAAAAAACGACGTGTTTTCTCAATGGCATGGATGGTTGCGACATTCCTAATCGTTGTGGGTTGTTCTCAAGGGACACCTCCGAACCCTTCCGCCACGTCACCCGAATCGGTAGAAATTACGGTATCAGCAGCAGCTAGTCTACAGGATGCTATGAAAGCGATCGCGCCGTTGTATACTCAAGAACAAGCTAACGTTATCATTACCTATAACTTTGGGTCTTCCGGTTCTTTGCAACAGCAAATCGAACAGGGAGCGCCTGTAGATGTTTTTCTGTCCGCCGCGCCAAAACAGATGAACGCTTTGCAAGAAAAAGACTTACTGCTAACGGATACACGCAAAGACTTATTGAAAAACTCAATTGTTCTAGTCACGCCAAAGGACAAAACCGATATTTCTAATTTCAAAGGATTAACGACTGATAAAGTGAGCAAAGTGGCAATTGGCGATCCCGAAAGTGTACCCGCTGGACAATATGGGAAAGAAGTCCTAACTTCACTAAATTTATATAAACCCATCCAAGATAAACTGGTTTTCGCCAAAGATGTGCGCCAAGTCCTCTCTTATGTAGAAACCGGAAACGTTGAGGCAGGATTAGTCTATGCCACGGATGCTAACGTATCAGATAATGTCAAAGTTGTCGCCACGGCATCAGAAACGTCTCACGCACCAATTATTTATCCAGTTGCGGTATTAAAAGAGAGTAAATATCCGGATTCAGCGAAAGCATTTGTGCAGTTTCTCTCTACTGAACCCGCTAAAGCTGTGTTTGAAGAGTATGGTTTTAGCTTGGCTAGCGATCAACAATTGAAAGGATTAAAATACCTATCAAACTGAGCAATGGTGCGTTACGTTTCACTAACGCACCCTACTATTGTAAATGTCCTTCCCCAACCGCCAACTCCCTCTGCGTACCTCTGCGCTTACCTCTGCTACCTGGAGCGTTAAAAAAATAATTCTACCGTTTAATCGAGGCGAGTTTATAGGTTAGGTTTATAGGCTAAGGTTCCCTACTACGAACCTAATATATAAAAAAGATAGTTAAACTACAGAAAACCCTAGGAAAAGCTGAGATATTATCAATCGAACTATCCCCCAACCTTCTCGCCATAATTCGATTACTGGACGAATAGAATGCCATATTCAGATTTATCTCCGCTGTGGATTTCTTTAAAAACCGCATTTGTCGCTACAATCTTCGCTTTCTTAGTGGGAATCATCGCCGCCCGATGGATGTATGGCTATCGCGGTAAAGCCAAAGGATTAATTGATGGTTTTTTTACTCTCCCCCTGGTACTACCACCAACAGTTATCGGTTTTCTCCTACTGCTGCTTTTGGGTAGAAATAGTCCTGTGGGACAATTGTTAAAGCACCTGGGAATTACTATAATATTTTCCTGGTCAGCAACGGTAATCGCGGCTACAGTTGTGGCGTTTCCTTTAATGTATAAAACGGTATTGAGTGCCTTTGAACAAATTGACAAGGATTTGATTCATTGCGCTCGGACATTAGGGGCATCAGAATGGCGAATTTTTTGGCAGATTCTATTACCGTTGGCATTACCTGGTGTGGTTTCGGGAACGATTTTAGCGTTTGCCAGGGCTTTAGGAGAATTTGGTGCCACATTAATGTTAGCAGGTAGTATTCCCGGCAAAACTCAAACCATGCCGATCGCGATCTTCTTTGCCGCAGAAGCAGGTAAGATGGGAGAGGCATTAAACTGGGTGCTGCTGATGGTGGCGATCGCACTCTTGGTAATCGCCGAAATCAACTACTGGTCAGGAACACAGCACTCCGCCAAATGGCACGCGATCGCGCATTGGTTCTCTTGGCTTCCCCCTTTTGAAGGGGGACGGGAGGGGGATCTAAAAAGGGGGACAAGAGGGAGATATAAAAGGACGGACTACAGAGGGATCGGATATGGCAATAAAGGACTTTTTGTTAACCTAAAAAAGCAATTACCTGGATTTACCTTAGACGCCCAATTAGAAGCCAATGGACAACCTTTAGGACTCTTAGGCACATCCGGTTCCGGTAAAAGTATGACACTGCGCTGCATTGCGGGATTGGACTCACCCAACCAGGGACGCATTGTTCTCAATGGACGAGTTTTGTTTGATTCAAAACGTGGGATTAATATTCCCAGTCGCCAACGCCGGATTGGTTTTGTGTTTCAAAATTATGCCCTGTTTCCCCATTTAACCATTGTCCAAAATATTGGCTTTGGGCTACAAAATTTACCTAAATTGGAACGCAGACAGCGCATTTCCCAATATATGGAGATGATGCAGTTACAAGGCTTAGAAAACCGCTACCCTGAGCAAATTTCCGGCGGACAGCAACAGCGAGTGGCTTTAGCGAGGGCGTTAGTGATTCATCCAGAAGCCCTACTCTTAGATGAACCCCTTTCCGCCTTGGATACCTATTTACGCAGTCGAATTGAAAAGCTACTCAGTGAAACGCTTGCTACCTATGAAGGTGTCACCCTATTTGTGACTCATAAGTTAGAAGAAGCGTATCGAATTTGCCAGGATTTGCTGATTCTTTCCCAGGGAAAAGTGATTGCTAATGATACCAAAGAGACTATTTTTGAACGTCCTCCTAGCTTTGAAGTCGCCCAGGTTACTGAATGTAAAAACTTTTCCACCGCCCGGATGATTGAACCCCAAACAATTGAGGCGCTAGACTGGGGCTGTACGCTTCAGGTGGTTGAACCAATTCCTAACAAATTAACGTATGTGGGAATTCGCGCCCACCACTTCACCTTTCCCCAGCATCCCGATGGAGAGAATACTTTTCCCTGCTGGCTGGTGATGACCAGTGAGACGCAACACCGGACAACACTATATATTAGACTGCATCAGCCTCCGGCTTACGCCCAAGACTACCACCTACAAGTTGAGGTTTACAAGGAAAAATGGGCGAATCTCAAAGACCGCCCCTTTCCCTGGTACGTCCGTTTAGACCCGTTGCGACTGATTTTGATGGAACAATAACTGACTATTATGTCCGGCAACCTTGACAAAAACCGGGATCTACAGACCTGTCAGCCAATGTATTCTTTTGTATAAGAAAAGGTTAAAAGTGGGTTAAAATAACAGAACGTCCCTAATGTTTAGGGAAGGTAAAGCAGATACTATTTGGCTAATGCTCAAGGTAGGAACCTTAATTCGGGTTATCCGCCCTGAATATGCTGCGGGTATTCAGGGGATTATTCAAGGTCGTGAAGAGTCAGGACGTTGGATAGTCCGCTTAGAACAAAATTTAATGAATCCGAATGACGTTCCTCTGATGTTGTCTCTGGACGAATCTGACTTTGAACTGATTCAGCCTGAGTAGTGGTTCGGTTATTTTTTGAGACGCTTGTTTGCATTACTCTGGCTTAATGTAATTGATTGTAAACAACTTTAAGTTTATAGCAATAAATTGCAATATTTCTCAGATAAAAATAGTTTCAAAAAGATAGTTTAAATACAAAAAACCACAAGA
>JGI12140J13697_1046875_pt1 | contig 16532 bp, 14 predicted proteins | sample ElkSlonscriptome_5_FD_13697 | JGI IMG/M metagenome (IMG submission 13697) | reverse complement strand
CTTCATTCACATTTTCAAGGAAAATTCCTTGATTAGTTGCCCCTTCAATGCGGTTATTTGCCAGGGTAACATTACTGAGATCGGTTCCAGAAATACCACTATCGTCAGTATTCCGAATCTCAAATCCAGAAATAGCGATCGCACCCGTAGAATCAGAGAGTTCAATTCCTTGATTTGCCTGAGTAATCTGGCTTCCCTCATTGGCGGCTATATTCACTGTTCCCGTGACATTGCTAACGGATATGCCGTTAATGTTATCAAGTGGATCAGTAATCGTGATCGTGCTATTGCTAATATCAACTGTACCCCTAACCCCGTTAAGAGAGATACCGTTTGTTGATGAATTGATACTGGTAAGGGTGCTATCTGAAAGTGTGGCATTATTAATATTCCTTACTTCGACAACTGCACCCTCTATACTTGAGACGGTTACACCAGATAAATTAATCGCACCTGTACTTTCAGATAGGGAAATTCCGGCTTGATTTCCCTCAGTAGTAATTTGACTTCCTTGATTGGCTGAAATTGTCGCGGTTCCCTGGATGGCTGTGGCGAGGATACCGTTACTGGCTGGATTTTCAATCGTGATTGTGCTATCGCTGATATCGAAATTCCCGCTAACTGTGTCCAGAGAAATCCCTTCAGTTGCGGAATTGATACTGGTGAGAGTGCTATTCGCGATCGCGCCATTATTAATATTCCTTACTTCGACAACTGCACCCTCTGTACTTGAGACGGTTACACCGGATAAATTAATCGCACCTGTACTTTCAGATAGGGAAATTCCGGCTTGATTTCCCTCAGTAGTAATTTGACTTCCTTGATTGGCTGAAATTGTCGCGGTTCCTTGGATATTCGTAGCGAGGATACCGTTACTGGCTGGATTTTCAATCGTGATTGTGCTATCGCTGATATCGAAATTACCGCTAACTGTGTCCAGAGAAATCCCTTCAGTTGCGGAATTGATACTGGTGAGAGTGCTATTCGCGATCGCGCCATTATTAATATTACTTACTTCGACAACTGCACCCTCTGTACTTGACACGGTTACACCAGATAAATTAATCGCACCTGTACTTTCAGATAGGGAAATTCCGGCTTGATTTCCCTCAGTAGTAATTTGACTTCCTTGATTGGCTGAAATTGTCGCGGTTCCTTGGATGGCTGTGGCGAGGATACCGTTACTGGCGGGATTTTCAATCGTAATTGTGCTGTCGCTGATATCGAAATTACCGCTAACTGTGTCTAAAGAAATCCCTGCGGTTGCGGAATTGATACTGGTGAGAGTGCTATTCGCGATCGCGCCATTATTAATATTACTTACTTCGACAACTGCACCCTCTGTACTTGAGACGGTTACGCCAGATAAATTAATCGCACCTGTACTTTCAGATAGGGAAATTCCGGCTTGATTTCCCTCAGTAGTAATTTGACTTCCTTGATTGGCTGAAATTGTCGCGGTTCCTTGGATATTCGTAGCGAGGATACCGTTACTGGCTGGATTTTCAATCGTGATTGTGCTATCGCTGATATCGAAATTCCCGCTAACTGTGTCCAGAGAAATCCCTGCGGCTGTGGAATTTGTACTGGTGAGAGTGCTATTCGCGATCGCGCCATTATTAATATTCCTTACTTCGAGAACTGCACCCTCTATACTTGAGACGGTTACGCCAGATAAATTAATCGCACCTGTACTTTCAGATAGGGAAATTCCGGCTTGATTTCCCTCAGTAGTAATTTGACTTCCTTGATTGGCTGAAATTGTCGCGATTCCTTGGATATTCGTAGCGAGGATACCGTTACTGGCGGGATTTTCAATCGTGATTGTGCTATCGCTGATATCGAAATTACCGCTAACTGTGTCTAAAGAAATCCCTGCGGTTGCGGAATTGGTACTGGTGAGAGTGCTATTCGCGATCGCAACATCATTCACTGATGTAACACTTAAGCTAGGAACGCCATTTCCCGCAATCTCACTATTGGAAAATGAAATAAAACCGCCAGTATTTTCCAGTAATACCCCAGCTTGACTGGAACTGGTAATCATACTGTCTCGCACTTCCCCATTTTGAATACCCCTGGCGACAATTCCTGGATTGGTTACTCCAGTTATTGTAAATCCGGATAACACCGTATTATTTCCCAACGTTACTGTATCCATTACCTGAGGAAAAACACCAGCATCGGATAAGGGAAGTTGTACGCGACCAAATTCTATTGTATCCAATTGTTGCATCGGTGCTGTGGACAAAACTTGCACCTGATCAGGAATTGTAAAAGCCGGAATACCGGGATTAGTTCCCGCTTGTACATAAACAATATCATTCCCATCAGATTGCGTCGCGGCTAGGGCTAAATCGACTGTTCCAAACGGTGTTTCAACTGTACCATTTCCACCACTTGCACCTAAATTAACGTGCTGAAAGATATAAGGTTCACCGGTTTGGGGATTCGTTGCGGCGGTAGTAATTTCTTCGCTGAAAAAATCCGATTCTGTTTGACTATCAACCGTGATACTGGAAGTACGTCCCACACCATCCCCTAAACGGGATAAAATACCAGCATCCCCTGAGGAACGAGTTTTCCCGAAAATCGCCCCCACACTAACAATTACATTTGTGCCAAATATCTGATCCTCTTGCAGCGCCACACCGAAATTTAAGCTATCCGTGGGTTGTACTTCCAATCGCATCCGCCAACCTAGACTGGAATCACTTCCGGTTGCGTCATAATAATAAAGTCCACCATAGCCTCGTAATCCTCCCCCTTCACCCCATTGCGCCAATCTTGCACCCACCTCCAGATCAAACCCCGTCATTGCTGCTTCAAAGTGGCGCACTTGTCCCTGTTGTCGTTGTCCCTGAACCACTAAAAAATGGTCAGAAAAGAAACGATCAGTCAGTTGAAATCCGGTATCAAATGTTGTTTCATCTACTAAATCGCGAGTATCACCCAGAGGAAAATAACCATTGAGGCGCACATCCCAAACCTCTCCCAAGGTTTCCAACCCCACACCGAGTTGATTGAATGTACTATTTCCCGTATCCCGACGATCAAAACCCACATAACCGCCAAAAATCCGATTCAGGGACTGATTATAAAAGCGGTGTCCAAATAAGAGATTACCACCGACATTCGCGCTATTATCTAACTGCAATCGTCCCTCTAAAAATGTCAGCGTACTACCGGGATTTTGTAGCAGCGGGAGAAAACTGTCCAAGCGGGTAAAACCATCGTATCCCGCACCGGAAGTACTGTACCCAATTCCCCAGCGAGGTTTAATTTGTAGTGTTGTTAAATCTGGAGAGGTAGACGGGGGAGAGTCTGGTGTCTGCGCTTGCAGCGGACTCCCCAAGGAGGGGTGATAGTGAAGAACAGCATCGGCTTTTGGGAGTAATGGAATCTCCGTTTGTGCTATAGCCGCCGGAATCAAGAGAGGGGTGAAACAGAAGCTAGTCCAGAGTAATCTAACCAAGCTGTTCATACACGCGATCGCCAATCGATTTTTTTACCTTAACCTACACTCAACAGAAGCACCCCCAATTCCTGACAATGGAATACTTTTTTAAACTAAATTTAGTTTAGTTCTGATGTACTATAGAAAAGGTCAAGCCTGACTCAGGATTAACGGATTTCAACGCCCTAATTTATTACTAATCCCATCGCACCCTCCCGGAATCGTTAGGCGAGACTGTTCACCGCACCAGGAACAGCAGTATTGACGTTGTTCCTCTCCTAACCGTTGCACCCCAGTAAAATTAATTCCCTCCACCACGGCACCCGTGTGAATTCCAGTGCGATAATCAGGCGGTTCAGTACGACTGCGAGGATTGGCGGTTTCCACTGATCCATAGAACAGGCGCACACCCTGGAGATCAGAACCGGATAAATTGGCTTTATAGAGAATCGTGCGAGACAAATTCGCTCCGGCTAGGTCACAATTGCTTAGATTGGCTTGAACCATATTGGCTTCACTTAATTCTGTCCAGCGTAGATCCGTACCTGCCAAATTAGCCCCGGCTAACATAACATTTAGTGCAATAACCCGCACGCCATAAACCCGATCTTCTTGATACCCGCCATAACCATCTAAAATAGGACGTCCCAAGTGGCGATCGCGTTTTAAGGGTGTCAGTAATCGGGATTGAGACAAAAACCGTAAAACTTTGGCTTTACCTGCGGCGTCTACGCTCTTAACAATAGCAGCGGTTCGTCCTTCACAAAACGCTCGTTCTTGGGGCCAATCTTCTAGCAATCCTTCATCATCTAAAGCCAGATCACAAATTCCCTGAAAATAAGCATCAATAGTTTGCTGTTGGGTAATTGTATTTTGCTGAATGGTGAGATCCTTAGAAATAACATACTGACGCCAAGCGATATAGACAGCGAGAATAGCAATCAGAATTTGCCCTAACGCACCAATCCATTCTGCTAAAGAACCCACCGAATCAAACGCTTTGGTAAACCCGGTTAACGCCGCAATCCCCACAATTGCCACAATCACACCACAAACCGCAATCACTTGCGATCGCTGCTCTTGAGAGAGAGATTTCTGAAACCATTGTTGTAAGGGTGACCAAATCACCGACACAGAGAGGAGTAACGTGACAATGACCCCGGCGAGAATCACCCAGTTGTTATCCAGAACTAAGCCAACAATCAAAACCGCGATCGCGCTGAGGGTGACAATAGAGGGATTAGCCAATGCTTTACTGTTAGGATTTTGTCGCTCAGAGAATTGAGTCGGAGACACAGCCGACACCTGATCAGAAGCCTGGGATGAGATTGGCTCAGGATTAGGGTGGGTTGACTGGATGGCTGGATTAGACGGAGAAGGATCGGGCAGGTTGGTCATAGTTTGCCAGTGCAGCAGTGGAAGCAGATACAAAAGATTTTAACGACACCGATCGTGTAGAGTGGGCATTGCCAGCTCACTACGCCTCTGGGCAAATTATGATAATTTAAGGGCTTGATCAGAAATTATGTCTCTATACCCACCCTACCCCTAGAGTAAACCGCCGTGACACCAGCTACAGCCCCGACATTAGTCAGTGAAGACCAAGCTTTATCCTTGGTTGATTCGGTGATTCAGCAATCTCAAGCCGAAGGGGTATTCGTCAGCGTAAGTTCCAGCGAATCTGCCCTCAGCCGCTTCTCAGAAAATCAAATTAGCCAGAATATTAACCGCCATAAATTTACTCTCACCGTTACCAGTTATTTCGGTAAACGCAGCGCATCGGCTTCCACCACAGAATTTTTACCCGATGCAATTACCGATACCATCCAGCGATCCGAAGAATTAGCTCGGATTGCACCTGAAGATCCAGAATGGGTTCCCTTGCTTGAACCCCAAGTCTACGAGTCCCGTGTTCCTGCCTTTGACGACGCCACAGCCACTTTATCACCCTTAGCACGCGGAGAAATGGTACAACAAATCTGTGCTAAGAGTGCTAAAGCTGGAGTGGAAGGTTCTGGACGATTGAGTACTCAAGCCTTTGCTAAAGCTGTAGGAAATTCCCTGGGATTACGCGCCTGCGATCGCGGAACTGAGGCGGAGTTGAGTTTTACAGCTCGAATTGAGGATGGATCGAGTTGGAATCAGCGTACAGCCTTTGCTATTGCTCAGTTACCCCTAGATTCCCTAATTGAACCCCTGATTGAGCGGGCGTTTGCCGCCCGTAATCCCCGTGAAATTCAACCGGGTGTTTACCCTGTCATCTTTAATAATCCGGCGTTTGCGGATTTACTCCCCTGGGTGATCTTCAATTTAAATGCCCGATCCGCCGATGAAGGGCGATCGTTTATGTCTCGCACCGATGACACAGGTCAACCTGTGGGGAATCGCGTTGGTGAATCTCTATTTAGTCCCTTGGTACAAGTGCAACGCCATCCCGCTCATCCCTTGTTGCAGAGAGGAACCTGCTTTAGTGATGGATTGAGTAATCACTATCTGGAGATTATTCAGGATGGAGTGCCTAAAACCTTATCCTATAGTCGCTACTGGGCGCAACAGCAGGGAAAAGAACCGACAGGCTCATTGTTTCCCATCGTTATGTCTGGATCTGAGCAAAGCCTGAGCGATTTGATTGCTCAAACGGAACGGGGAATCTTGGTTAATCGCGCTTGGTATGTGCGCTATGTCAATCCACGTACCTTAGAGGTGACAGGAATGACCCGTGATGGTACATTCTGGATTGAAGATGGGAAAATTGCTTATCCGATTAAAAATCTGCGATTTAACCAAAGTCTGCCGGACATGTTACGGGATATTGATGCTCTGAGTACGGTACAGCGTTTCGGGGGTCGGGTGATGCCAGGGGTACGAGTTAAGGCGTTTAATTTCAGCAGCGTCACTGATAGCGTCTAGAGGGAACAGGGAACAGGGAACGGGGAACAGGCAACAGAGAATAGTATTGGGTAGGGTGGGCATAGCCTATCCTACGGTTCAGCTAAAGATTGAACTTGCCGTATCAAGTATTACTAAGTTGAGGTGAGATATCGATTAAGCTAATCTCACGTTAATATATCTCCGCTACACCATCATGCGTCTAGAGCAGTTACAAGCTTTTTTAGCCGTTGCTGAGACAGGCAGCTTTCAACAAGCCGCCCGTGAATGCGGTGTTACCCAATCGACGATTAGCCGCCAAATTCAAGCGTTGGAAGCTGAAGTAGGGCTACCCTTGCTCCATCGAACGGCTCGGGCGACATTAACCCTAGGAGGCGATCGCTTTTTATTTCGCGCCCGTAAAATCTGCCATGAATGGAAAACCGCCACCCAAGAATTATCTGACTTGTTAGACGGAAAACAACCTGAACTCTGTGTCGCCGCTATTCACTCCGTCTGCGCCCATTACTTGCCCCCGGTTTTACAGCGTTTTTGTCAGGATTATCCCAACGTGCAACTGCGGGTAACGGCATTAGGGAGCGATCGCGCCCTGAAAGTTTTGAAAGATGGTTTGGTTGATTTAGCGATTGTCATGAATAACCGCTATTTAACCGCCAGCGCCGAAATGGTGACGGAGCAATTGTATGACGAACCCATCGAAGTCTTAATGGCAGCCGATCATCCGTTAACCAAATATACCCTAGTGCCTTTGGATGCCCTAACCTGCTATCCCCATGTGATCTTTAAAGATGGTTATGGGATGCAGCGATTGGTACAAGACTTGTTCTCCCGGCAAAGTGGCACCCTGAACGCTAGCTTAGAATTAAATTCCCTGGATGCTTTTCGGGGAGTTGTGCGTCAGGGACATTTAATTTCGCTGCTACCCCGATCTGCCTTGGTAGAAGCCCTAGGTGATCCGACTCTGGCTGTGCGTTCGATTACCGCTGCTGCTACTGAAAATGGATCACCCCCGAAACAAACCTTGACCCGGCAAGTGGTGTTAGTCACGACACAAGATCGACTGCAAATCCCACCGATTCGCTCTTTTTATAACATGGTGCTGGAACTTATGCCTACCTGTCATACAACAGTTCAAGAGACTGTGGGCAGAACTCCCGCGATCGCTCCTTAGGGGCTGCTGAATAAGTGGTGAGATGAGGGAGATGAGGGAGATGAGGGAGATGAGGGAGATGGGGAAGATGGGGAAGATGCTGCTTTTAGGCTTGCATTGCAAGGTTTTTGACCGTTTAGGCATCAAAACGAAAGCACTTGTTGGGTCAAAAAATGGATTAAAACCCTTGTGTGGTATACCATCTACACTCATGCAGCAATCCCTACACAAAGCCCCATAAACTCAAGGGTTTACAGGGCTTGCCTTTATATTTGGTGGCGGGAGGCGGATTTGAACCACCGACCTTCGGGTTATGAGCCCGACGAGCTACCAGACTGCTCTATCCCGCGTCGCTTTAAACAGCATAACACCTATTTCCTAAATGTGGCAACTCCAAGCAAAAAAGCCTAGGTGCGGTAGTACAAACAAAGGACAAATGACCAAGGACAAATGACAAATGACCAATCACCCAATTCAAAAACTCATCGAGAGTTCGCCAATCACCTCTAGACGCTTGAACTCACCGAAATGCATAAAGGTTTCTGCCAGACTTTCCGCCACGGCGGGACTAATCCAACCCATTTGCTTCAACAGCTGAATCGCTACCGCATATTTAGCGCGTTTGGCTCCATCCATGACTTTAATTGTCATACCCAGTCCTTCACCCACACGACCGATACATTGAACCCCTTCTGATCCAGCTTTACTTACCAGTTCGCCTTGGGTCAATCGCATTAATTCTGTATCAAATGCCCCTTCTCCTGCCACTAGGGTAGGATGATGGGTCATTGCCCGAACAATTCGCTCCATTGCCAAATTGTCACCAGAAGCGAGTTGAGCAAAGAGGGTGGCGATTTGAGCGAGTTGCAAAAAATACGTCGGTGCGCCACAGTCATCGTGTGCCAAAATCAACTCTTCTGGTGGCATCCGCATCAATTCTGCGACTTTGCTCAAAACGAGTCGTTGAACGGGGTGATTGTACTGTAAATAACTATCAATAGACCAATTGCGTTGGCGGCAGACAGCAAGCATACCTGCATGTTTGCCAGAGCAGTTGTATTCTAAGGCACTTTGCTTGCCCGGAGGAATCGGACATTGCAAGGCTGATGGGTCAACATCGCAGCGCCAAAGAATCTTAAACACCTGGCGAACCTGTTCCAGATGACCTTGGTGGGAACTACAAATAATTGCCAAATCTCGGTCGTTAAGATTATATCGTTCCAGGGTTCCCGTTGTGGTAACTGCCAGAGCCTGAAACGGTTTGAGTGCCGAACGAATAAAGGTTGATGTTTCTGAATTGCCCGCTACAGATAGCACACGCCCTCGCTCGTCACAAAGGACAGCTTGAGCGTGGTGGATGGATTCGGCTATGCCTTCCCGGAGTAAACGGACTTCGATCGCTGGTGCTTGATTACGTTTTACCCTTGTCATTCGTTATTCGTCATTGGTCATTGGTCATTGGTCATTTGTAAGAGTTTAGGGAATATTGGCAGAAATTAATAGTGTTGGGTTTATTTCCACCAACCAACTTAATTGTTTTGAGGGAAAACCAAACCATAAATTATCAAGAAAGATTCCATAGCAAGCTGCCACTTATGATCAGAATAGCGATAATGCCCAATGTTCGTTGCAGGCGTTGCAGAATGGGCTGAACTTGATAGGAGACGATCAGGCGATCGCGACTCAGGACTTCTGGCGGCTTCGTCCAGGTTTGACCATCATACCAGCCGGACTCTTCATAGCCGATGGTTTCCTGAGATAAGCGATCGCACACGTAAGACCAACCTAAGTACAGTCGCAGTAACACCAATATCAAAAACACGCCAGCACCTGCGCCACCCGCCAAAATAAACTGTACCAGATCCTGGTGCGGCGCAAAACTAGCGGCGGCGACTGGACCCGCTATTAACCAGCTTAAGCCCCAAACCCAAGCCAGCTTGAGTCCATAATCCCCCAATTCTAGCTTCGCCCAACGGAAAAACCAAGAGTCTTTTAATTCTTGGTACTCATGAATCGGTTGTTGTTCTGTCGGTACGGGACAGAAAGAAACGGACGATTCCCTCATAGTGTTTGTTCAGGTTAGGATTGTTGCGAATTGAATTCAACATATTCGGCGTGACCCCAAAATGCTTCTAGATTATAGAACTCCCGTTCCTGGGGCAGCATAATGTGAACAATCACCTCACCGTAATCCTGAAGCAGCCAGCTTCCATCGGCTTGTCCTTCGGTGCGTAGAGGACGCCGTTGCCAAGTTGTTTCCACTTGATCTTCAATCGACTGAGAAATCGCCCTCACCTGTACCCGGGAAAAGCCTGTTACAATCACAAAATAATCAGCAATATAGGAAACATCTGCCACGCGCAGGATGACAATATTGTCGCCTTTGCGATCATCGGCAGCTTGAGCAATGGTTAATGCCAAATCGGGTCCAGTTTTTTGCTCTTGATTGTCGTTGACAAATAAGGTAGATGAGCGTTGAAATTGGTCTTTTGTCATTTGTTTTTTGTCATTTGTCATTTGTCATTTGTTAGAGTTTGATGATTTTTTATAAAACATAACATTTTTCGGTTGATGTCCATTGACCTACTGAGTCAATTCTGGTTTTTGGCTAAAGCGTTGCACCGCCCAGTTCCGAGTTAAGATCATGCGGGGGTGAATCAGGCGACGGGTATTGAGCAGGTGTTTGACACAGTAGTCGCACGTTAGCCAAACGGCTTTGTGCAGATCAACGCGAGCAATTTTCCGCAAATTTTCTAACTCCGGTGTATTGCCACGACCTGGTTCCAGGCTATCGGCTAAAAACACAACGCAGCTCATCTCACTCATTCCTGGATTTCCTAGCGTGTGCAGCGCGATCGCATTGAGTACAGCGTCCTCTTGGATAGCGAACTGCTCTTTAGCCACGATAGCACTGACATCAGCATGTAACAGATGGGGAGTCGCCGCACAGATTGGATCTATATCGATACCTCCCTCCTTAGCCATTCGCAAGAGTCGCTCTGGCTTAAAGTATTTAGCCAGATCATGCATCAATCCGGCTTGAGCGGCTTGCTCCACATTTAAATGATAATGTCGCGCTAATTCCATAGACATCTGCTCAACCCTCAGGATGTGCTGCATCCGGGCTGTCGGAACATTATCGTTTAGCCAGGTTAAAACCTGATCCCGCATTCGGTCACAAAACTCCTCAAGGCTAAGATTGACTCTATACTATAGGTATTGAATCCATTTTATCTCAACGCTTCTGAAGGGAAGCAAAGAGTTGTTCATAGCGATCAAGCGCTCGGTCAAACGCATAATTTTCTTCGGCATACTTTCTGCCTTTCTCACCCAAAGCTTTGACTTTTTCCGGATGGAGATAGAGATCCAAAATTTCGGCGGCTAAATTTTTGGGATCTTCGGGTTTGACCCTAATACCACCGCCACTTCTTTGAATGGCACTGGCGGCTGTACCTTCGGCTGGCACCGAGGCGATGATGGCACGACCGCTTGCCATCAAAACCGGAATTTTTGAGGGCATATTAAAGTCAATAACGTTGTGCTTTTGCAAGACCAAGCCCACATCGGCGGCGGCTAGCATTTCCGGGAGTTTTTCGCGAGGTTGAAACGGTAGCAGGAGTACGTTGGTGGCTTTACAGGTTTGTTTGTATAGCTGCAATTGTTGCAAGGCTTTAGCTTCTGCTTTCACCAGCGATCGCGCTTTCTTTTGGATCTCAATTTGCCATTCTACCAGCGCCCTCGCTTCTTCTTGCTGCAATCGTTCTAACGCTTTTTCTTCTCCCACAATGACAATGGCAATTTCGGGAACGTGGCGCAGGCGAATCGAAGCCTGGATCACGGTTTCTATGCCTTGGCTTAGCGCTATATTCCCGGAGTACATGACCACAAACTTCCCGTTGAGTCCATGCTCTTGACGGAATTCATTAGGTTCTTTCGGTAAAGGTTTGATGAAATCAACATTCACCCAATTCGGAATCAGCTCAATTTTGCTTTCACTGACTCCCTTCTTCCGCAAGTTTTTAATAAACCCATCCGCAATAACACTAATTTTGGTCGCAGTCCGGTAGGCAAATTTTTCCAAAATGGAAAAGATGCGAATCAGCTTGGGATTGGTCAGAATTTCCAGGTGTACAGCAGCATCTGGTAAAATGTCCTGAAGATTTAGAACCACTGGAACTCGGTGTAGCCATCCTAGGAGTGCTGCGGGTACGGCAACGGGTAGTGGTGGTGCTGTTAAGAAAACGATATCGGGGCGCTTACCCTTTAGAGCATGGACAAAACTTGTTGCCACAAAACTAACTTCCAATAATAATCGGTCGATTAAACTGGGTTCGGGGCGAATCCAGACATAGCTGCGCTGAATCGCTACACCGTTGATCACCTCGGTGCAGTATAATTTGCCTTGGTAGTCTTTATAGACTTCTTTTTGAGGATACCAAGGCATACCCGTAACCACCCGAACCTGATGTCCTCGTTTCACTAACCCCTCAGCGAGTTCGGTCATCAGTGGGGCAATGCCAATGGGTTCGGGAAAATAGTTGTAGGAATAAATCAGAATTCTCATAAATTTTAGGAAAGCAAGTGGGACTTACCCAGTTGGGGCTAATTTTTTCGCCAAACTAGCCGAGTGCCTATCAATCAGGATGTCTAGGCTTATGTTCAAGGACATTGCATGGCTCAATTGCTAAGGAAACACCATTATTGTAGAATCTACCTATTGTAGTTGCCTTTATCAGAATGCCGCATCGTAAGAGTAAGTGCAATCAGCTAGAGGCTGGATAAATTCACGGCTTTTACACATTCCTTCAATGGCTGACGGCATTCAATGGCTCACGGGTACGAGTCGTTTTCCCATAAACAAACAATTGCGTTGATCAGATAAGCGTTGATAAGATAGTTCATCCGTGAATTGCTCCATCAAAATTAATCCTCTGCCTGTTTCCTCTAGAAGGTTACAGCCTTTTTGGTGTAAAGCGTCCAACTTAGCTTGCAAATCGAACGGTTGTCCGTGATCCCAAATCCGCATTTCTAAGCGGTCAGCAAATATCTTCAGCTCCAGCTCAATCGGTGTAGTGTGAGGCAAGTAGCGATGAGCGTGGTGAACCGCGTTGGCAAAGGCTTCATCTAGTGCCACTTTACAATCCACACAAAATTGGCAAGGAAATTGGCGCAAGGCTAGCCGATCAAACCAGGCGAAAATTTTAGCAACAGCGTTGATGTCTGTGGCTACCTTGAGATGCGATTGTTTAAGGGGTTTGTCAGGGTGCATCAATCGAAAGCCAGTCCCATATTTTTTTAAGCCGCGCCACTATTTTTAGAAAAAACGACTAAAATTGTTTTGATAATTAATTTGACATCATACATCAAGCTCCAGTGATGCTGGTAGCGTAAATCTAAGTCAATGATGTCCTTAAAGTTGTGGATTTGATTTCGCCCATTGACCTGCCACTCTCCTGTCATACCCGGTTTGACATCTAAACGCTGCCATTCTGGTACCTCATAGTAATCTACTTCGTCGGGTGTTGGGGGTCGAGTTCCAACCAAACTCATTTCCCCTTTCAGGACATTGACAAATTGAGGCAGTTCATCAAGGCTACTTTTCCGTAAAAAGCGACCGACTCGTGTCACTCTCAGATCAGGGGCATTTTCATCCAACGGTTTAATTCTAATTTTACCCTTACTAATATCTTGACTCCCGACATACATGGAGCGGAACTTCAAAATCCGAAATTCTTTGCCCATCCACCCCTTACGGATCTGACTGAAGAAGATAGGACCTCGTGAATCAAGTTTGATGGCAATAGCAATTGGAATAAACAGCAGTGCGGTAATTCCTAAGCCAACGATTGCGCCGATAATATCAAGTCCACGTTTGATCCCAGAGCGGGTGGAAGGGTGAGTGGGTAGTAATGCTGGCGGCTGACTTGATTCAGACAGCAGTTCCACTGTGAGAACTTGATCGAGGTTCGTCATTCTCAAAACCATCATGACCGGAGTGCTAACATTGGTGAGTACCAGTTCAACCTCTTTACTGGTCGCATTTTTGTAATTGTTCACCAACGCCCCAATCCCACAGCTATCGATAAAGGTCGTTTGACGAAAGTCTAAAATAATTTTGGGCGGCAGGGGGTGATTCTGAAAAATTTGCTGGAAGGTTTCTTTGAAAGCCACAGCTTCAAGCACACTCAGGCGAGCCGGAAGTTGCATGACGGGAGTTTCATGCAATAGTATTACTTTAAAATCCGCTTCTGACATTGAGTCACCCATAACAACCTGTATTTTTTGTATTCACCTGTGTTCCTGATGTGTTCCTGACCAATATTGTGTCGTACAATTGCTAACTTAACCGAAAACTCACTTGAATTTACCGATCCTCAAAAAATGTCAGCTCAGACTGGACTAACCGCACGGCTCATTGAACTGTTTTCTGCCATTCAAGGTGAAGGACTCAATGTTGGTACCCGTCAATTATTCATCCGTTTGGCAATGTGTGATTTGCGCTGCCATTTTTGCGATAGTACGAATACCTGGGCAGTTCCCAATTTAGCTTCTGTGGAGCAAACCCCTGGACATCGGGATTTTGAAACTCATCCTAATCCTGTAACCTTTGATCAGTTATTGGCATGGGTTGAGCGGCAAAATTATCCAGGACTCCATGAAAGCATTAGTGTAACAGGTGGCGAACCCCTGTTGCAGGCTTCCTTTTTAAGAGAGTTCTTGCCCGTGGTGCGACACCGAACTGGGTTACCCATCTATTTGGAAACCGGTGGACATCGTCCAGAGCAACTAGCCCAGATTTTACCCTATTTAGATTGTATCGGCATGGATATGAAGCTGCCGAGTGTAAGTGGGGAAGAGTGTTGGCAAGCCCATCGTCAGTTTCTACAACTTTGTGGTTATACAGATGTTGAGGTTTTTGTCAAGCTGATTATTGCCCAAACAACGAACACCGCCGAACTGGAGTTAGCCGCCGAATTGGTTGCAGCGTGTAACCCCAGTATTCCCGTGTTTTTACAACCTGTAACGCCCCTAGCTAAACCCCATCATGCGCCAATGAGCCAGCCAACGCCGACTCAAGTTTTAGAATGGCAAGCGTTGATGAAGCGCCATCTCAAATCAGTGCGCGTCATCCCCCAAACCCATAAGATGATCGGTCAGCTTTAGGCTCTGGATTCCCGTTTGCTTTTTGCTTCAGCTTTGGCTTTAGCCGCACTTTTTTTCAATGCAGCTAGGCGGGCTTCGTAGCGGCGACGTTGACGGCGACTGGGTGTAACTTCAACTAAGGTTTTTAAGGCACTGCCTAGACTCTTGTAGGCGTTGGGGAGAGTGTAGCCAAAGCGAGTAGCCAGGGCGATCGCTTTTTCGTCTGCCTCAATTTCTGCCTTGAGAGTTTTCTCGCCGTTGTTTTTCTGATAGAGTCTCCATCCAGAAACACCACAGAGGGCGAGTGCCAACAGCAGTAGCAATCCATCTTGTACCCAAAGTTCCCCAACAGCGCCTCCCAAACCAATGGCTAGGGCTGCCATTTCCCACCCTTCTTTGGGGATCGTGTCATTCTGAATCCGGGCAACTTCGTGCCAAAATAGGAGATTACGTTGGTCAAGGGCAAACTGCTCCCATTTCACTAAGTCAATTTGCACCTCCACCTCATCGCTACCAATTTCTTCGGTGCGTAACAATGGGGGATTGACCTCAGTCGTTCCTTCCACCATGACCCAGCTTTGCAATTCTGGGGGGAGTAAGGTTTTTAGACGCCGGAGTTCACTCATCTCGGCTTTGGCAGAAGAGGTTGCATAGGATGTCATAAATCTGCCTCCAGGAAACTTAAACCAATAAACAAAGGTATCATGTGACGTTCTCCCCCGTTAAATCGAAGATTATAACGGGGCTTCTCAATCAGAATAGAGATAAAGGATTCGCTTCGCTCAATTTTATACGGGTCGGCATTCCCCACCCGTTAAGCTTGCGCTATAACGGGCGACCCCTGCCGACATTTAGGTTGGCAGTATAGCGAGATTAGTTTTCTGCCTTGTTTCGATTCCAGTGTTAGGTAGCTTCCCCTGCTTGCCATAGTTCCACCGGAGGAGTCTCTAGCCCTCACCAAAATACTGATTCCGCCATCCCGTAGTTAGCACACGCCTCACGCTAGATACGAGAAGACCCGGAGTTCACGCCTATCCCAAGCATCTCGTATTGCTGCTACCTTCCGGTTCTGACAAGGTTTGAGCGTTGGGATTGCATGAATCCGAGTCATTTACCAGTATAACAGCTTTGTACCCCATTGATCAGTTCACGGAGATATTTTTTCATTCGGCAATAATCCGCCATTCGTGAAGCTGGTACTTAACACAGTGATTTGCCACCAACGGATCTCGCTCAACGATCGCCTGTGCTTCTTGTTTGGAAATTGCCTCAAACAGGAGCATTCCGCCCCCTTTCTCAGCCCAGTAACCTGTTTTGGCATGGTGTCCTTTGGCAATCAAGTCTTGGACGTAGGCTTTATGAGCCGGAACATATTGGTCAAACGTAGGTTTATCGACGATGCCTTCTTCTATCTTGACGAACCAGGGCATTTGCTTTTTACTCAAAACCGCAGATAGTACATTATCTCAGATATGAGGTCTGGGGGAAGGGCAAGGCGTCGCTGCAAGTCTGCTAAATTACGATAGTTGCCCATCTCTTGCCGATTTTGGGCGATCGCTCTGGCTACAAACAAGTCAACTCCAGGAATTCGGCTCAGTTGTTCCACGGATGCTGTATTCGCCGGAATCGACACGGGTGTTGCTGGACTTTCGGCATCATAGTAACAAAAGCTGAGAATTGGTTGTAACGGCTGTAACCGCGCCACAGAGATACTTAACGCCGCCGCAATATCCTCCAAACAGCAAAACTGTACCCCACTACTTGCCAATTCAACCAGCGATCGCGCTTGATGGATGGATATCCCCGGTAATCTTAGCCAGTCATCCACCGTCGCTTGATTGACATCAATTCTCATCCCCAGCGCTACCGCCACTTCAATTTCTTGCGCCGATT
>JGI12140J13697_1204865_pt1 | contig 16571 bp, 14 predicted proteins | sample ElkSlonscriptome_5_FD_13697 | JGI IMG/M metagenome (IMG submission 13697) | reverse complement strand
CAAATATAGATATACTAAGCATTTCGGCAATTTAAGCTAATGATCCCAACATCAACAGATTGTATCCCAAAACAAGGCTAAAGCCTTATACCGTAATGGTTTTAACGCTCAAGCTCCTCAAAAATCTTGCAAAGCCTCACGGTGAGGCAGTGCAAGATTTTTTGACTGGGGGAACTTCAGTTTAAAGGGGAGGGAACGTAGTCTGCATTACTTTTTTTGAATATTCTGAGTTTTAATTATTTTGTAAATTTTATCACAGCTTTTACGCCGATGCTACTGGCATGGCACAGCCAAAAAATGGAATAGACTTTACGGTTTAATCGGGCGCACGTCAGTCATCCGTGTCAACTTAAGACTTTGTATAACTAGCGCTCAAAGTTTAGATCCCCCTAAATCCCCCATGGAACCAAAAGCGAAGCATCCTTTGGTCTCCCCCATGGAACAAAAAGCGAAGCAACATCTGGTCTCCCCCTTTTGAAGGGGGACTTTGATTAATTTCTGGTTCCCCCCTTTTTAAGCTGTTCGGTATTTAAACCTTAATGTCAAGAATGGCAAAATCCTTGTAGTGCGTTAAGCGAAGCCATGCCGCAGGCTTTGCATCTTGCTCGCTACCCATTCCCAATTTAAAGTCTCACTTGCTAAATCGTTGGGTTTCGACTTCGCTCAACCCAACCTACAGTAATAACAACGATACAATAAAAAAACTCAGAAATTTTTCCAGACTACAGAATCCTGAGTCGTAGCCGAAACATCCAACGCAGATTATACAAAAATAGAACTGTAGCCCATCCTTTCCCATCTAACCTTGAGTCAATCACAATCCTCTTCCCCTAAACCCACCCACAATCGCCAAGATTACTATATTCACCGCGCTCGTGCCAGTTTGCGGCACACTTTATTCTGGTACAACAACCTGCATCATCGCCGCCCCCTTCCCGATGTGGAACTGCAAGCCGCCCTCCAGAATGAACTGGAGGTATTGCAGTTTGGCTTAGACAAACTTGACCAAGGCGTGATTCGTATTGCCACCTTTGGTTTAGTCAGTCGCGGGAAATCGGCTGTTGTCAATGCGTTGCTGGGTCAGAAAATCTTGCAAACGGGTCCCCTACATGGGGTAACCCAGTGGCCCAAGTCGGTACGTTGGACTTCTGGTGGTGAGGGGAAAGTGCAGGTTGAGTTCATTGATACGCCGGGATTAGATGAAGTTCAGGGAGAAGCCAGGGCGCAGATGGCGCGACAGGTGGCGTCTGAGGCGGATTTAATTTTATTTGTCGTGGCTGGGGATATTACCCGCACGGAGTATCAGGCGTTGTCGGAACTGCGACAAGCCCAAAAGCCGCTGATTCTGGTATTTAACAAAATTGATTTGTATCCAGAACACGATAGAGAGGCGATTTATCGACAACTGCAAGAACTGGGTACAGGTACTCCCGGCGATCGCCGCTTACAAAAGATGTTATCACCCCAAGAGATTGTTCGGGTAGCCGCAGAACCCTCTCCTATACAAGTGCGGGTGGAATTGCCCGATGGAAGCGTCAGTTATGAATGGGAAACCCTACCGCCGCAGGTGGATGAGTTGCAGCAAGCCATTTTAAGGATACTCAATCGCGAAGGGCGATCGCTCTTGGCACTTAATGCCCTATTTCAATCCCGAATTGCCCAAGTTAGCATTGCCCAGAAAACTGTAGCACAGCGTAAGGCGGAAGCCGAAGATTTAATCTGGCGTTTTGCGAAGTATAAAGCCTTGGCAGTGGCGCTGAATCCGATTGGTATCTTAGATATCTTAGGGGGAACTGTAGCAGACTTGGCACTGATTCGTTCCTTATCGCGACTCTACGGTTTACCGATGACAAGTTATGAAGCGGGAAAATTATGGCGCAAAATATTAATTAGTTCCGGTGGTTTACTGTTGGGTGAACTGGGAAGTAGTGCGCTGTTGGGAGTGGGTAAAAGTGCCTCAGCCGTTGCCAGTATTGGCGGAGTAACAGCCTATGCTGGAACCGCTGTAACTCAAGCGGGGATTGCCGGGTATGGGGCGTATACGGTTGGTCATGCGGCGCAAGTGTATCTGGAACAAGGCTGCACTTGGGGACCTTTAGGGGCGAGTACAGTGATTCAAGATATTCTCAATCAAGTTGAACCGGATATGATTCTCTATCGCCTGCGACAGGAATTGGGTCAACACCTGTCCTAAGTAAGTAGGTGGACACAATAAAAGCTAACGGTGGAGAACTCGCGAGAGCGAGAAGCAAGCTACGTCGTTTTTATATAATTGTTGAAACAGACGTGATCGAGTAGGGGCGGGTTTAGCCGTTCACTTTCGGAATCTACAGCTAACGTCTCAACAAAACCCGCCCTTCGTCTTAGGGGCTTAAGCGAGTCAAAAACTTGCTGGGAGAGATCAATAACCACCATCCTATGTCTAAGAGGTTAACGGCTGAAACCAAAGAGGTTGTTAAGGAAATTGATTCCCTAATTAAAGAGTAGATGGCAGTTTATTTGATTAGGCGGTGCTTCCTCTACTTCTAGGGTAAAAATAAAAGCAATTGTCTAACTTTTACAGTATGTTGAGCAACGTGAGTGTTGATTTTGTAGGGGCGGGTTTTATGATCATCTTTTTGGTTGCACCCAGATGTGACTAAACCCGCCCCGACTCAGGTTTCTACTTGACCAACTCCCTAGGAAACCCAACAAAATCCAGGGCTAAACCCTCTACTACAAACCACATTGTTCCAACTTATCCGCCATAACTTCAGCATGACGCCACCAGTCGTAATATCCTCCCACCCAGCGACGGGATGGCAAATGTCCGACTGGAGCTTTAAGATTAAAGCGATAAGCCCTATCTGGAACGCGAGGATTGTGAATTGACCAACCCACGCGATCGCACAACCTGGGATAGTCAGCTTCAACCTCTTGATAGATGCGACGTTGTACTGTCAAGCCAAAATGGTTTTTACTGTATTTTACCCATAGCTGATCCAGGGTATGCAAGTCTTCACAAGGTAATTCTTGGATATCATCCAACTTTAGATAATAACCGGGGAATTTACCACAGGCTTGACCTAATATGATCCAAGTTTCTTCATCGGCTTTTTGCCATTTATGGGTAGCCAAAAGTTGCTTTAATTGCCGATAATCAATTCCTACTTCTGAGGTGAGATTATTCTGTTTAGTTTTGCGGGTTTTGGGTTGCCGAAGGTTGATAAAATGAGTGCCGACGGGAGGAGAGGTAGCAGGGGTCAAATCCGTAATCACCTGATCAGCCGATTGATAACGTTGTTTGAGACGAGAATGAGTTAATTGATCCAGGATTTTCAGAAGGCGATCGCTAATTTGAGTTCCCGGAGGTAAGAAATCCCGCCACACCCAAGTTTCGTTGAAGGTATCATACAGGTCAAAGGGGGAAACCTGAGTCAACAAATACAGACAGGTTACTCCCACACTATACAGATCACTTGCCCAAAATGCTTTACCTTTGAGTTGTTCGGGAGCCATATATTCTGGGCTACCAATAATTGTACCCGTTTGCAGCAAGGCGGTATCCGTCAGCAATTTAGCCACGCCAAAGTCAATTAACACTAACTTCCTGTCATCTTGGCGGCGGATAATATTGGCGGGTTTAATATCTCGATGGAGTACACGATGGGAATGAATATAGCGAATCAAGGGTAATAGTTCACGCAATAATTCCCAAATTTGCTCTTCGTTGTAATGTCCCTGCTGGTTTAACTCCTCGCTCAGGGTTAGCCCCGGTATAAAGTCTTGAATTAAATAGAACTGTTGATTTTCTTCAAAATGTGCCAGAAGGGTGGGAATTTGCGGATGCTTGCCTAATTCATTTAAACGGATGGCTTCTTGTTGAAACAGTTCTTTGGCTTTTGGGAAGGTGTCTGGATCAAAATTTTCTAGATAAAGTTGTTTAATAACACAATGGGGTTGACTGGGAATATCTTCGTCAACTGCCAAAAATGTTCTGCCGAATCCACCGCTACCGAGGGGGCGTAGAGGGCGGTAGCGTTCTTTGAGGCGTAGCCGTTCCCCACAGGTTTGACAAAAGTGAGCGGAATCGAGATTTTCCGGCGTAAGACATCCTGGTTTAATACAATAAGTCATAAGTTATAAGCAAAATTCGCCCTAACTGTAGAGACGTAGCATGCTACGTCTCTACATCTCCTACTACGTTTCTATATCTCCCTCAGCTTGCCCATTTCCTGTTCCCTGTTCCCTGTTCTCTCGAAATCATTATTAGGAGACAATTTGAATTCCATGACTGGCAAACTTTGTCACCCAAAAACCTAAATTTGGATCATGAATTTCTGACTGGACATCTTGTAGAAGCGCTTGAGCCTGTTCCTGAGACTGACAAAGAGCGAATACGGTAGGACCCGAACCGGACATCATTGTGCCTAATGCACCGCAATTTTCAAAGGCTTGTCGCAGTTGCAGGACTTGGGGATAGTTAGGGAGTACAACTTGCTCCAAATCGTTGTACAGCAGTTGACCAATTTTGGCGAAATTTTTATTTGAAATTGCTTGAACCATTGAACCCGAATGCACACGAGTGGGGAGATTTATCGTTTCAGTTATTATCGATTTATCGACTCCCTCAGAACGCCCGTATGTATTGCTAAACTGAGACCGATAGGTTTGATATGCCCAAGCTGTAGAAACGGCTAAATTTTGATGTTTGGCTAACACCAGATAGAACGAATCCAGATTGGGTAAGGGATCAAGTTCTTCACCTCGCCCGGTTGCGATCGCGGTTCCCCCAGCTAGACAAAATGGTACATCTGAACCCAGTTTCGCCGCTAACTCTTGTAATTCTGGCTGCGTGAGTCCCAGTTGCCAAAGCATATTCAATCCTACCAAAACGGCGGCGGCATTGGTTGACCCTCCCGCTAATCCAGCCGCGACGGGAATATTCTTTTTAATTGTGACTTCCACACCGCCAAACTGCGCCCAGCAATCGGGAAACTGTTGACTCATCAAATCCACCGCCCGGTAAGCCAGATTCGTTTTATCCAGGGGAACTTGCGGATGATCACAGTGAACTTGAATGGTTTGAGTCCCAATAGCCCGGACACTCACTTGATCAGCGAGTTCAATGCTTTGCAGGATCATCGCCAGTTCATGATACCCATCGGCGCGATCGCCTAGTATTTCTAGATACAGATTAATTTTGGCAGGGGCGATTAGGGAATAGGAACGCATGGGAATGATGAGTTATAAATTATGAATTATGAATTATAAATTACATCGAATAGGTTACTCGTGCAGCTTTGTGGACATAATCCATCAGTCAATTCCCTGCTTCCAGACGTGCCATGGCACGTCTCTACATTGCTCCCCCAGCTTCCCCAGCTTCCCCTGCTGTCTCGTTTAAGCGATTAGCCAGAGCAACCCATTGGCTAACGCTTAAGTCTTCAGCACGGGCTTGGGGATGACTGTCTACTTGTTCGAGTAATTGGTTAATTTTATCGCGATCGCACAGGGATTTGAGGTTATTTCGTAACATTTTCCGCTTACTGGCAAAACCCAGCTTGACTAAGGTTTCTAGCTGTTGGGGGTTATCGGCTGAGGGCTCTACAATTCGGGGACGCAAGCGGACAACGGCGGAGTCAACTTTCGGCGGTGGGGAAAAAGCTTTGGCGGGGACATCACAGATCCAGTCACAGTCTGCCAGATATTGTACCCGCACCGATAATGCACCAAATGCCTTAGAACCTGGTTTGGCACATAATCGTTGTGCCACTTCTTTTTGCACCAAGAGTACAATTAACTCAAAGGCAGGAATAACAGGTTGGGCGATGGTTCCCAGCAGCGTTTGCAAAATCGGTCCAGTAATGTTGTAGGGAATATTAGCAACGACTTTATTCGGAGACTGGAAATGAGGAAAAGCGGCGAGATGTTCGGCTAAGTTCAGGGAGAGAATGTCACCTTGTAAGAGTAAAAAATTCTCGTTTTCACCTAAAATTTTGACCAAACGTTGGCACAAATCCCGGTCAATCTCAACCGCTACCAATGACTCTACCTCCCCTAAGAGTCGCCGCGTCAACACACCCGTTCCCGGACCAATCTCCAGCAGGCGATCGCGTGGCTGCAAGTTGGCTGCTTTCACGATTTGATTTAAGGCTTTTTCACTACGCAGCCAATGTTGAGCGAATTGTTTATGGGCTTTGGGTGTCATTAGCTTATTGATTATGAATAAGGGCGGGTTTTGTTGTTCAGTTTTTGGTAACTAAGTAGTCGGACAAAATAAAACAGCATGCCCACGCTTGTTTTGTAAACAAGCCTCAAACCCTGACAAATGACGTAGCTTGCTTCTCGATGAAAGCGAGTATGACGAATGATACCAAATCCGGGGAACGCTACCTCCGTTATCACCCAGTCCGCGCAGGCGGACGCAAGGCAAGTGTAGCAGCGATTTCAATCGCCTCCTCTTGCTTACCTAGATTGAATCCCTAAACCCTCCCCTACAAGGTTAAAAAATCTTTCAGCCTCTGTTGGTTCTCTGCGATGTAATCTCGGGCAAACATAGTTAGATTAGCAATATTTTCCGGACTGGCATTGTCGATCTCAAAATTCATAATATCAGGTTGGAGACGGAGGTAGCGCTGAAAGTCAGGATTATCTAAGTCCTGAGAACTCAGGATCTGCCGAGTAATGTAATCGTGAATATCAGAAGAGGCATCAAATAATACATCAATCAGGCGTCCTTTCCATCCCCATTGTGCCAATCCCCAACCGCGTGTCTCATTCCAGGGAAATGGACGCTCAGAACTTCCAGTACCAATTGAGAGTACAGAAATGTCTTGAATTGAATAATTTAATCGTAGGGCTTCTGCCAGAGCCGCCGCCGCCGGATTGTTGGCACCAACGCCACCATCAATGACCGAATATTGTCGCCGTGGTGTTTGTAAAAGGTGAGCTGGGAAATAGGTGGGTGCAGAGGAGGAACAGACGCAGGCTTCCCATAAAGGAATCGTGAAAAAATCTTGGTCTTGACGCCAACTTTTGAATACAATCGGTTTTCGCCCCAGGGTATCGTAGGCAATAATCATCAGTTGCAGCGAATCCTCAATATCCGATAACCGGGTTGAGCCAAACTCTTCTTGTAACACTTGAATTAAGCCATCGTCTGGGTAGAGCGGTGCGGAAAGACCGTATTGAAACACTAATCCCAACCGCCGGGGGGAAAAACGACCTTGATAAGGAAAAATTCTTGCTCCTTTGTCTTGATAGAGCCGGATAATCTCCTGGCTTTTGCGTCCAGTTGCGATAGCTGAGGCGAGGATTGAACCCGTAGACGTTCCGGCAATCAAATCGAAATATTGGCTCAAAGGTTGGTTGAGAACTCGCTCAACTTCTGCTAAGATAACGGCTGATATAATGCCGCGAATGCCTCCACCATCTAGGCTTAAAATTCGATAGGTCACTTTTAAATGTCTCCCCAACTCTCGTTTAAGTGTAACTTATATTACAGTTTCCAGAAAAGCGTTTAGGTAATCAATAAATAGAGAAAGAGGACAAAAATTGGAATAGGGGATTTTTTTGCGTCACATTTATAACTTATATAGCATTTTCAAATCAGGCATGAAATCCCAGGCTAGTTGCGAATGACACAAAAAAGACTCGAACCAGTTTCCTACTGTTTCCCGTTTCCTGTTCGCGGTTCCCTATATAGGATTTAAGGGAACCCTTCTATCCCGATTAACCCTTTACTGGACGATAATTATGTCAGACCTCTATGTTACTTGGTCAGAATACCATAAAAAAATTGAACGCCTAGCCGTCAAGATTTATCAAGCCAACTGGGAGTTTAACCAAATTGTCTGCATTGCTAAAGGAGGACTGCGGGTGGGGGATATCCTCTGCCGAATTTATGGTAAACCCTTAGCGATTCTTTCCGCATCGTCTTATGGGGGTTGCCAAAACCGTGTTCGAGGTGACATCACCTTTTCCCACCATCTGACGATGACAACGGAAACCTTGGGGAGTCGCGTGCTGCTGGTAGATGATTTAGTGGATTCTGGCGTTAGCCTACGGGAATCGATGAATTGGCTAGAGGAACGATATGGGAATGAACTGGAGGAGATTCGCACGGCGGTTCTGTGGTACAAAGCTCACTCCCTGATCACCCCTGATTATTACGTGGACTATTTACCCGACAATCCCTGGATTCATCAACCCTTTGAACCTTACGAACAGATAAGTCCGACTGAGTTAGCCGCAAGCTATTTGGTCAAGGAAGCCTAAGTATTTGTACTTATCAGGTTGCACAGATTTTTAAACCTTATGTCTAAAGAAAGACGTTTGTAGAAGGCAACTTTGAGTATGGTGAGTTAATTAGGACTCATCACTACACAACTATTATGTCAGACCCACAAACAACGAACCCCATCGCCGAGGCAAAGGAAAACGTAGCTGAGGCAGTTCCTACTCCACCACCCCAACAGATGCCAGAGTCTAGCGCTCAAGCCCTCAAATCGCGCCTGCAATGGGGTGAACCGGCTTTGACCATTCTGGATGTTCGCGATCGCGCGGCTTTTAACCAGGCTCGGATCAGGGGTGCAATTCCGATGCCGATGGAAGAACTCCCGGATCGCGCCACAACCAGTCTCGAACCGCAACGTGAGATCTACGTCTACGGTGACAATGATCAACAAAGCAATCAAGCCGCATCCCAACTGCGAGAAGCGGGTTTTGAATCTGTGTCTGTCCTCAAAGGTGGATTAACGGCTTGGAAAGCAATTTCTGGTTCAACAGATGGTCCTGCTGAGCAACTTTAATTGGGTTTTGGTATAACTTGAACGCACCCCAGCTAAATTAAAAATTATAGCTGGGGATTCTTATGCTAGGCTTCAAACGTTATCGACATTGCCGTGAGTTGGCTAGTATCAACCGGGCTAATTCCTGGAGTCACGGAGACAGAATAGTCACGACTTGGGGTTAAATCAGACAGCAATTGTTCAATTACCTCATCTCTCTCATCTCCCCCCGCTTCCCTAAATGACTATTCCCACTCAATCGTTCCCGGTGGCTTAGAGGTAATATCGTAAGCCACCCGATTCACACCCTTAACTTCATTCACAATCCGATTAGAAATGAGTTCGAGTAAATCGTAAGGAACTCGTGACCAATCCGCCGTCATCCCGTCCTCACTACTGACCAAACGCAGCACAACCGGATACGCATACGTGCGCTGGTCCCCCATCACCCCAACACTGCGAATCGGGAGTAAAACAGCAAACGCTTGCCAAAGTTCATGATAAAGTCCGTGTCGATTAATTTCCTGGCGCACAATCAAATCCGCATCGCGCAGAATATTCAGCCGTTCTGCGGTGACTTCACCAATAATCCGAATCGCTAATCCGGGTCCGGGGAAGGGATGACGCCGAACAATTTCTTCGGGTAAACCAATGGAACGTCCCACTTTGCGAACTTCATCTTTGAAGAGTTTCCGTAAGGGTTCCACTAGCTTAAAGCGCAAGTCTTTGGGTAAACCCCCGACGTTATGATGACTCTTAATTTTCACCGCCACTCGTTCCCCGGTTTTGGGATCAACATTAGTATCCGCCGACTCAATCACATCGGGGTAAAGCGTACCCTGAGCTAAATAGTCAAAAGGACCCAGGATTTTGGATTGTTCTTCAAAGACACGAATAAACTCGTGACCAATACGACGACGCTTTTCTTCAGGATCAGTCACCCCTTCCAGTCGAGCCAGGAAGCGATCGCGGGCGTTAACATATTCTACAGGAATATGAAATTCGCCCTGAAACAGCTTAACCAACCGTTCTGGCTCCAGTTTTCGCATGAAGCCTTGATCTATAAACATACAGGTCAATTGGTCACCAATCGCCTTGTGCAATAAGAAAGCGAGGGTTGAGGAATCCACACCTCCAGAAAGAGCTAGTAGTACCCGTTTATCTCCCACCTTGGCGCGGATTTCGCGAATGGCTTCCTCGACAAAGGCTTCCGTAGTCCAAGTGGGTTCGCAGTCGCAGATGTGATAAACGAAATTGCGAATTAACGCGATACCCCCAACCGAATGCACGACTTCCGGGTGAAACTGCACCCCATAGAGCTTTTTCTGATGATCTGCGATCGCGGCGCAAGGAGTATTCTCGGTATGGGCGAGGACTTCAAAGCCGTCTGGCAATTCCTGACAGGAATCCCCATGGCTCATCCACATCGTTGAGTTTTCTTCCACGTTCGTCAACAAGTCCGTGGGATCATCGATATGCAGCGACGCTTTGCCATACTCTCCCCGTTTAGAGCGACTTACTTTCCCACCTAGTTGCTGTACCATTAACTGCATCCCATAGCAAACCCCCAATATAGGGATACCCATAAGCAAAATTTCGGGATCACACTGAGGTGCAGCGTCATCGTAGACGGAATTCGGACCTCCCGATAGAATAATTCCTTTGGGACTCAGTTGTCGGAGTTGTTCGGCGCTGGTGCGATAGGAGATGACTTCCGAATACACCTGAGTTTCGCGGATACGACGAGCGATGAGTTCTGAATATTGAGAGCCAAAATCCAGAATCACAATCATCTGGCGATGTAACTGGTTTTGTAGAGTGGTTGTGGGTAATGTCTCTACGGGTTGAGATGCGTTTCCTGTTGGTCTAGTCACTGCTTTGTCCTGTAAGCGCAATTTGAGTAATATAAGGATATATCTCGCTGAGCAAGTCTGCTACTGATAGCAAGAGAATCTATTGGTTTAACAGAATAGATATTCTTACCAACTTAACATAATTGCGAAAGTAATGTGGCTCCCGTTGGGCTAGTGACGATGACTTGGCGGTTGCGATCAAATAACAGGGAACCGACTCGTACTTCTTGCTGGCTATGCTTATAAATATAGTCTTGGCTACGTTTATCTATCGTAGACGCGATCGCCCGATAAATCTGATTCACCCAATCACTCCCCTCCTTAGCATCCAATTGCCGCAAATAGGTCAACGCGGCTTCGGTGGTGGGACTGGTAAAAACTGCCTGTAAAATCGGCGTGGGTAATCCCACTTGAGCGCCATGAGCGGTGAGAATTTCCAAGCGTCCATCAGCTAAGTGATGATGGGTGTGAAAAATTCCACCGGCTAACTTAATCAGCTTACCATGGTACCCGAATAATAAAAGTCCTGGGATTTCCTGGAATCCCGCCGCCACTAATAGAGGTCCTAGCCAATTTGCCGTTTTGACTAATTGCTCTGAATTAATTCCCATCTGTCGCGCCAAACTTAACCCATTTTCTCCCACACAGAAGACTAAACAATCAAAACAGAGGGCTTTAATTTGCAGTTGTTCGCGATAAGCTTGCAGTTGATCAGGAGCGCTTAACGGTTGAGAAATACCCGTCGTTCCCAACAGTGATAATCCTTCTAGCACACCAAACGCCGCATTCGATGTCCGTTCTGCCAGAATACGACCTTCGGGTAAAATAATTGTTACCTGAATTTTCTCATCGGGTGCAAGTAAGCGACTGAGATTCCTTTGTAATAACGTCTCAGCATAGCCATAAATTGCCGCTTTTCCGGCGGCATTTAATTGTCGCCCAATTCCTTCACCGCCGACTATCTGTACCTGTTCGGTTTGCTCAGATTGTCCCCATTCCACAACTGCCCAAATCGGAGTATTTCGGGTTAGATCAATATTATCCCCCGGATCACTGCGGGTAATTGCCAATGCCATTCCTGGGTGAATTCCGGCGACTTGCTCAATCGGAATTTCTGCCGTTTCTTGAGGTTCAATTAAATCTACAGATACGGCATCTAGGGGTTTAGCTTGGCGCAACCACTGCAACGCCGCCATAGCGGAAGCACAAGCAAAGACGGGTAGAGTATATCCAGATCTCATTGACATGGTAGATGATTAGATTCTTCACTTGGGCAAAGCGACGCCCTAAACCCAACCAATAACATCCCGGATCTGAGACTTGGCATACTCGCAGTCAATATGCTGCTGTGCTTTAGATAACGCGGTTTCCGGTCGCTTGTACCAGCGTTGCGATCGAATACAAAGACCATCTCGTCGAGTGGCTTCCCAGGAATAACGGGCGCGGTCTACTACTAACCACACTTTATAACCCCGATGCTGTTGTTGGGGGAATTTCAAAAGACCAATCTCAGCTAGCACGCTTAAGCGCATCCGGGAACGAGCTAACCGTTTCATCAACTCCAGAAAGCAAACAGCAGCGCGTTTAGCGTCATCATGAGTTGGGTAACGATAGCGATCTCTGGGTTCAAACTTAAAGTCAGATCCAATCAGGGAAAACCGGAACTTCCCGGACGCTTCCTCCACGAAGGTGACTCGCCAGGAAGTTTTGGGGTATCGAACGCAGAAGCCAGAAGGCTGAATTTTGACCGTCGCTGTCATCTGAAGTCTAAAGTATAAAGGGTGGAAGACATTGAAAGAAGGTAGAAATCACCATCAAAATTTTCAGGCGTCTCACTGGATGTCGGACTCGTTACCACGCCAAAATCCATCATAGCTTTTTCCATGAGGCATCTGCCTCAGCAAATAGTCCCATGTTCTAAGAAAAAAGTCGATGCTGATCTACCTATCTCAGGCTGGGAAATGTTAAGGTGAATGGCAGCTAACTGAAGCCTTTTAAGATCGCCGAAACCCTTAATATACCCTAGCGTGGGTTTCGACTTCGCTCAACCCACCACCATGCCAGTCAGTACCATTCATGCTAAGGTAGCGAAGCTAACCACTTGGAAAGTTCATCCCATCGAGGAGTGAGGAAATGTCAGGAGTATTTCCACGCCGAGGACACAATAAACACAAGACAACCGTAAAACGCTTTCTCCTGTTCGCTGGACTAAGTTTAATCAGTCTTATCCTCTGGGGAGTCATCACCCAACACCGAGTGACCGCCTCAGAGGTTATGCCGACTCAGATAACGACCAACACCAACACCTATTGGCAGGGAGGTTCGTTTCCCGTTGAGAATTTTCAGGCTTATACCTCTCCCTACGGCTACCGTCGTTCTCCCCGTGGCTCAGGTACAGAATTTCATCGAGGTTTAGACATCGCCGCACCCGAAGGCAGTTACATTCGCAACTGGTGGGCAGGTCAGGTGGTATCCCTGTCCGATAATACTGCCTGTGGCACGTCTATCACCATCCAATCCGGTGAGTGGAAACATATCTACTGTCACCTCAAAGGTCATGTGGAAACAGATAGCCAAGGCATGTATTTGAGCGATCGCAGTGGCGGGATTCAACTCTGGAAAGGTCAACAGATACCCACTGGCACTCGAATTGGTCGCGTGGGTATGACCGGGCGCACCACGGGTCCTCATTTACATTGGGGGGTAAAGTACGCCGACAAATACATTGACCCCGCCTTAGTTCTCCGGGAAATGTACCGACAGCAAACGGCATCGAACTAATAGGACACAGCAAAATGCTGAAACCAAGACCCGTCAATCTCTTCCCTTCTGCCTTCTGCCTTCTGCCCTCTGCCCTCTGCCTTTTGCTATAGTAGCGAGCAAGATGCTCGCACTACAAGGATTTCGTCATTGTTGACATTAAGGTTTGAATGCAGATGACATAAACCTTACAGCCTTCTGCCTTTCTTCTTCTGCCTTCTTAATGTATCACCGCCATTTGTTTTTCCGGCAGTTGGGTGTGTTCAGCAACAATTTGTCGAAATTGCTCCCCTTCAATGGTTTCCTGCTCTAACAAAATATCAACTAAGCGATCAATCAACGGTCGATTGTCGCGAATTAGCTGACGCGCTTCCTCATAGCATTCCATCGCGATCGCTTGCACTCGATGATCGATTTTAGCGGCAACTTCTTCGGAATAGTCAGATCGCTGCGTCCAACCGCCGCCGAGAAACACTTCGCTATTCGGGCGTTCCAGAGCAACCGGACCTAAATCAGACATACCATACCGAGTCACCATCTCACGCGCCAGTTCTGCGACTTTCTTAATATCACTAGCGGCACCAATGGTCACTTCACCATGACCAAATACTTCTTCTTCCGAAGCCCGACCCCCTAAAGCAATGGTAATCTGATCAATCAGCCACGTCCGAGGCAAGTACAAATCCCCCAGATCAGTAGAGCGACTGATATTCATGAATTCTTCATTGGGTAAGGGTTGGGCAAATCCACCCACGCCACCAGAACGGGGTAAAATTGTCACCTTGTTTAAGGGATCAGAATTTTTGAGGATGGTCATCAGCAGGGCATGTCCGACCTCATGGTAAGCGATTAATCGCTTCTTCTTACTATCCAGAAGCGGTGTCATTTGCAGACCAATACTGACGCGATCGATGGCATCATCAATTTCTAGGGGCGTGATTGCCTCTTTACGCCGTCGGGCGGTGAGAATCGCCGCCTCGTTGAGCAGGTTCGCCAAATCCGCACCAGAAAATCCCGGAGTGCGTCGCGCGATCGCTTCTAAGGATATCTCTGGTGCTAATTTTTTATTCCGACTATGGACATCCAAGATCCCCAGCCGTCCATTATAGGTAGGCAGATCGACCATAACATGGCGATCAAATCGCCCAGGTCTGAGCAGGGCGGAATCTAACACATCGGGACGATTAGTCGCGGCAATAATGATAATTCCCGTATTCCCCTCAAACCCATCCATTTCTGTGAGCAACTGGTTGAGGGTTTGCTCTCGCTCATCGTTACCTCCACCGATACCCGCACCCCGTTGTCTACCAACGGCGTCGATTTCGTCGATGAAGATTAAGCAGGGAGCATTTTCTTTGGCTTTTTTGAATAAATCCCGCACCCGCGAGGCGCCCACCCCGACGAACATCTCGACAAACTCACTGCCCGAAATACTAAAGAACGGAACCCCCGCTTCTCCCGCGATCGCTTTTGCCAGCAGGGTTTTTCCTGTACCCGGAGGACCGACTAACAGCACCCCTTTGGGAATACGCGCACCAATGGCGGTAAACCGTTCCGGTTGTTTGAGAAACGTGACGACTTCTTGTAATTCTTCTTTGGCTTCTTCAATTCCTGCCACATCCCCAAACTGTATCCCTGTTTTCGCTTCTATCTGAAAGCGAGCGCGGGATTTGCCAAAGTTTAACGCTTGACCGGAACTACTCGCTGAACGGCGCAGAATCATCATCAGTCCGGCGAGCAAGAGTAAGAGCAAAAATAACTGCATCACCAACCCTAAAGCGGCGGAATTATTTGTGGTTGGCGTTACATCCAAGGGAATATTGGTGTTCCGCAGTTTCCCAATCAGTTCGCCATTTTGCTCCAGTAGCATGATCTCTTGAGGCGGTTCGGCGTCTTCGGGTCCGGCTAAGTAGACTCTAGCAACATCACGGGCGGGGTCAAGTTCAACTTTTTCGATATTACAATCCGTTTTCGATGTCTGACTCGGTGGGATCTTTTCCTCTGGGGATGAGGGTGGCGGCGTGCAGGCATCAATTTCCCCCAAAAGCTGCCCATAGCTTAACGATGGCTTTTCCTCCGTCTGTTGCGCTTGGGCAGGGACACCCAACATCACACCTTGAACGATCACTAAGCTGGTTACCATACGCCACCAATAACGAAGTTTATTCTGTGGCGGCTTTGGCTTACTCGTTGAACCTCTATGCGGTTCATGTCCCATCCATGATCTCATCCAGGAACTGTTGTTCATCGAATAATTTCCCTTGTTGGTCCTGTCTATTAACTCGCAGCATAATGCTGCCAAGGCGTGACGCGGCACGTTCAACTGCTTTACCAACCTCTAGTTTAGCGTTCCTCCAATCTAGCCGTGGCTAGGGGAGGATGCAATCGTGGCAATACTGCAAAGGATAGGAGAGCCGGGGTGTAGGGGCGGGTTTTACAGCTAACTTATGGTTCCACACTCTCTACTCGACTAAACCCGCCCTTCTAGGGGAGCAGGGGGAGAATAAATGAAACTAGAGTTCGCTGCGTAAGTCCTGAAGTTAATGTATTTTGTATTAGAAAGTATTCATCGGCAAGACATGGTAAAAATTGTTGGCATTAATGGTAGCCTGCGAGCTAAATCCTATAGTTATCAAGCCTTAACCTTAGCCATTCAGCGGGTGCAAGCCTTGGGCGCATCCACCGAAATCCTTGACCTGCGACAGATGCAGTTACCATTTTGTATCGGTAGCGATGACTATCCCGGTTATCCCGATGTCATCCGGTTACGGGAAACGGTACAGGAAGCCGATGGCTTAATTTTGGTTACACCGGAATATCATGGGGGCGTGAGTGGGGTACTCAAAAATAGCCTGGATTTGATGACATTTGACCATTTATCGGGTAAAGTGACCGGGCTGCTCAGTGTTTTAGGCGGTCAAGCTAACAGTAATGCCCTCAATGAACTTCGGCTGATTATCCGTTGGGTTCATGGTTGGGTGATTCCAGAGCAAATCGCCTTCGGTCGGGCGTGGCAAGCCTTTGGTGAGGATGGCAAGCTTTTAGATGAGAAACTCTCGAAGCGTTTAGATCAGTTTGCTGAGAGTTTAGTTGATCATTCTCGTAAGCTGCGAGGAGTGTTGTAACAATTCTAAGTTACTTCAGCCTGAATCTTCTTTCTAGTCTCATGTTCGTATGTATTGACACG
>JGI12140J13697_1008185_pt1 | contig 16620 bp, 13 predicted proteins | sample ElkSlonscriptome_5_FD_13697 | JGI IMG/M metagenome (IMG submission 13697) | reverse complement strand
CAGAACTTTAGTTCTCGGCTATTTCTGTGTGACTTAAGCAATTTATTTCAGGCATTGACTACATCTTGATTATCGGAATGACAGAACTTTTTTACGGTCGTTTTGCATAATTAATTCAAGTAACCAAAAACAAACAACCGTTAAACCTGTCAAAACTGTACCCGTGGCAAAACACCAACTATATCCAAAACTCGCCGCTATATAGCCGCTGACAAGAGAACCCACCATTGTTGCCACCCCAATAATCGAATTATAGACTCCCAGAGCCATTCCTTCCTCACCTTTAGTTGCCAGACTTGCTACTGAAAGGGTACTGGCAACATTAATCACAGCCCAGGTTACACCCGTAAATAAATGAGCAAATCCAATCATAACTAAACTCGCTGGTGTTGGCTTTAAAAATGCCAGAAGGGTAAAAACAATAAAAACTGCCACCCGCACGGCTGTTCCCAGCGTTTGCCATCTAAGGCTGTCATGGTTTTGCACGAACCGACCGATGGGAAAATAGAGAAATGCCTCAATCAATGCCTTGCCAAAAATAATTAAGAAAATCAAGGAATTTGTCGCTCCCAAAACCTCAGCCAGAAAAATCGGGAAGGGAAGATAGACAATTTGAACCGCTAGAAAAAATAGAGCCGAACACAGGTAATAAAGATAAAGGTGACTATAGAGGTTTTGATGTATCTGATTTAACCACTCTGGACGCAGAATAAAGTAAATCATCCGGGATGGATAAAACAGCACTCGCCGTTCAATAACACCGACAGAAAGTCGTCCGAGTAACGATGGGCTAAATAGGCGATTGGAACGAACCTGCTGCGGTTCCTGTACCCAGATTAAACAGAGAATTAAGCTGAGAAATGTTGCCCCAGATGCAAAAACAAATAAACTTCGCATCGCTGAGACAGTACCCCACGAATCCGAGACAAGTTCTTGCCAAATCCCGCCGCCAATTAAAGCGATAACAAAACTCCAACCTCCAATCAGATAAAACCGACCAAAGGATTGAGACCATTCTTTTTCGGGAATAGTGTCTAATACCAGGGCAGTTGATACAGGAATAATGGCTGCCATCACAAATCCTGCCACTATACTGAATTGCTGCACTTGGATAAGATTGTCTGCCACACCAATCCGCCACATACACAAAGCAAATCCAACATATCCCAGAATTAGAAACGGGCGACGGTATCCTAATCGGTCAGAGAGATTTCCCCACAGGGTAAAAGCAACCACACCAGCCAGGGAGACTAAGGAATTGGTTTTACCTACATCGGTGATACTCCCACCAACGACTTGCACGATAAACAGGGGAAGCAGGTTAATGAAAAAGCATTCTCCTATTTTGTACGGAACTAAATGGAAAAACCAAAGTGGCGTTGAAGATAACAAACTGATTTTAACCATAAGGTTTAGCCTGCTCATCCCGGTTTAGATAAATGTGAAAGGCACTACCGTTTTCAGCGAGTATCGCTATTCAAAAGTAGAGACGTAGTAGGTTACGTCTTTTGAAAATTTAAAGAAGTCAAAAGGAATTTTATGTGGCTCATTTACGGTGAGAACAAGCCACATAAGACGGCTTTAAGTTTGCTATTGGCTTGGTGGCGAATTCCTGACTCTTCGTTGCTCAGAGCAAGTTTTCTGAAGCCAACAATTTGTAGTGAAGCTGCCAAGCTAATGCAAGATCTGTCCTGAGCAATATAGCCCGTGAATGCTAGATGTGAACGTTTCTGTTATAGCAATCGCCATAGCGGTTAGGACGCATCATTTATGTAGAGACGCGCTATGGCGCGTCTCTACCCTAACGGATATGAGGTCTCCTTTAAAATCAAATGATTAGTATACATTTCTATATCCCTAAGTATACATCTTTTAAGCATCAATGGCTTGTTCCTTTTCCCTGTTCCCTCCCCTGACAAAGTGAGTGCGGTAGAGACGTTGCACCGAACATCTCTACTCGTTCATTAGTCAAAAAACGCAACAATGTCAAGGATTATTTGGAAAACTCATAGACGACCAAAAGTCCATGAGCAGTTCCCAAACCTTGCTGGAAGTTCCACTCTAGATTCCGCAACAAATAGGCAAGTTGGGGTTCAACTAAATTGGCTCTAGGGTCTTCAAAACACAGTGTCGGTGCGGTGCGTACCACGTTGCGAATTGTACGGATCGCGTCTTGGACAACAGGGGGATAACCCGCTTGCGGTTCAGCGAGTAACTTATGAGGGTTGCGCCACTGATCTAGAGCCTCAATGCAGGCATAAACGACTGCATTCCAAGCATCTTGAAAATTGGAGAAGAAGCGATTGATATGAGGATGATCCGGATGAGGATTGTACTGAAAAATTAACTGAGACAAATCGGTGCGACAGTTGATTTCATGCAGAGAGTTAATCGCCGCCCGAATTGGAGGGGCATCGGGATTGAATTCACGGGTATTCATGTGGCGACCCACCAAAATCGAGCGATCGCATAATCGTCGCCGGGAAATCTTTACCCCTTTATTTTCAGCTACGGCGTGGATAAACTGATCGAACTCCTCGCCACCCCAATACCGAATCTCGAATCGTTCCACCTCAATTTCGCCCCTAGCATCTGGGGGATAGATGTAGGACATCGAGTAGGTATTCATCGTAGATTGCTTCCCAGCCGATTCGCCCCAATAACGGGGCCACTCATAGGAATAGCGACCCAGAAAATCGCCCACAAAAATGGCTTTGTCTCCTATATGGTCGCAAATATCGCCAATCACTCTGGCTAATGAGCGATCGTTGAGGTGTGACAATGCCCCATAAGAAGAAAAGTAGATATCGTAGGTAGGTTCCCCCACAGCAATGGGTAGCCCTTCATTTAAATCCGCGACCTCAAACTTGGTTTGCGGATGGTCAGCATGGAGAGTCGCGGCTTTCTCAATCATCGCTGGACTGATATCCACACCCTTGTAGTGACCAATATCCTGATAATCCAGTACATTCTCAATCTGAGCATCGAGTGTTGGCAGAGTTCGGGGTAAACTCGTTAGGATACCTAAGCCTTCTCCTGCACCACAGCCCAAATCCATCACCCGAAGATCAGTTCCTTCCTCTTGCTTCTGGATAACCAGAGGACTGAGAAAATGACTCATGACATTACGGTTAAAGCGGTCTTCCCATAACCGTCTCACATTGTCATGTTTACCAAATAGACCGGGAGAATGATAGTCATAAGCACCAATCGCTACAGCTTTGGCGTAATTTTTAAGAACGTCGAGTTGCTTCATGCGGTTGAGATTGTTGCTAATTAGGGACATTGGTCAATCTGATTCTCTAAACGACTGGGATTGATCCCAGCCTTACCTTAGATACAGAAAAAGCCAGTTAATCTTACCACGCTCTGACTTTGCCCGATTGACTGTTCATCGCTAACCTCGTGAGACCTCGCATTCAGCGATCGAAAAGCTTGCGCGTAGCGCGTAAGCAATGGGCGAAGGAATAGAGGTCAAATCTTACCACTTTGAGTGGTAAGATTTGACAATCCAGTTGAAGGCACGACGATTAAACCCGTGCTTCGCTGCAACAACCTGACTTTTTTGGCAGTAAACTGCCCAATTCGTTTCCAGTTTCCGTTAGAAACAGAAACCTGTGTTTTGGTGTCTCCAGAACACCAGCCCGTATAGGTTTTTCCGGCTTTTTCAGCTACAACCTTGTCTCCCTTTCTGAAGCTATGACGAGTAACCGTGCCGCCATACTTTCGTCGCTTGCCACCCTTGGATGGAACAAATAGGTGCAACTGCCGGCGGTTAATAGGTGGTCTGCGGATTACCGTAAACGGCGCTGGTGTTATATGAACACCACCCTCCCAGTTGCCATGCTTGGCATTCTTAGAATATCGCTCCCGCCATTGAATAAACTCAAACGCCGCTAGGCTCACACCATCAACAGCGTGTGTCTCTGGTGTCTGGTTAGCACGACTAGGTTTAGTCGGCATTAAGGGTTTGCCTGACTTTGATAGAACTGGTACTCGTAACATGGGTGATAAACCTCACGAGTTAAGTTATCAGTTATCAGTTACCAGGTATCGGTTATCATTTATCAGCCAATTACTGACCACTGATAACTGACCACTGACCACTGACCACTATGTCCCTTCCCACCATCTCGGTTAAGATGTCCTGACTTAACAGCGACTCGACAAAAAGCCTTAAATGTAACTCGGACTAGGGAGGCATCCGAGAGTTTGTACCAAACCGAGACTCTATGTGGTATTCAACGGTTTAAACAGTCCGTTTGTCCGGCAATCCCCAACTTCAACGAAGTAAGTTGGGGTTATTGAATGTGTGCTGTTTATTAGCCTTGACCCAGTATAAATTAGTTCATGAATAAAATTTAAGCCAGTTCGGAAACAGCAGACCAGGATGATCAACACCAACGAGTTGCAAACACGAGCCAAAATAACTGAGCAGTTACCCGATATTCTCCAAGAATTGCATCGCTTATATCAGCCTCTGAAAGCGGGATGGGTTGCCGACTATATCCCAGAGTTGGCGCAAGCGAATCCGGATTGGTTCGGGATTACGGTGGTGACGGTGGATGGTCAGGTTTATACCGTTGGTGATACGTCGATCCCGTTTACGATTCAGTCAATTTCAAAGCCGTTTGTCTATGGACTGGCTCTGGAAGATCATGGGTTGGACTATGTTTTGGAACGAATTGGGGTTGAACCAACCGGAGAAGCTTTTAATGAAATTATCGAACATGAGGAGATCCAAGAGCGAAAGTATAATCCGATGGTGAATGCGGGCGCGATCGCAACCACCAGTTTGATTAAAGGGTTAGATTTATTTGAGCGGCAAACTCGCTTACTGCGTATGTTCCACCGCTATATCGGTCGAGAGGTGCAAGTGGATCAGGCGCTCTTCCAGTCCAAGAAGAAAACCGATAACCTGAATCGAGCGATCGCCTATATCATGCAGAATTTTGGCTTGCTCGAAGGCAAGATTGATGACATTCTCGACCTTTACTTCCAGCAGTGCGCCTTAATGGTCAATTGCCAGGACTTAGCGGTGATGGCGGGTACTCTGGCAAATGCTGGCATCAATCCAATTACAGGAGAACGCGCCCTGAAAGCTGATTATGTGAAAAACTTAATCAGCATCATGTATACCTGCGGTCTGTATGACTTCTCCGGTCAATGGACGTACAAAGTCGGTCTACCTGCCAAAAGTGGTCTATCTGGGGCAATTATTGGTGTAGTTCCCAACCAAATGGGAATTGCTGTGTTTTCTCCTCCTCTAGGAGAACACAGTAAAAGCCTGCGAGGGGTCAAGGTGTTTGAAGCCCTATCACAGCACTTGCGACTTCATGTCTTTGATAAAGTCGTTGACACGCCAGGTTATTTGCCAGAAACGATTAACCAAGACGGTAACAACAGTACTGAATGTCTGGACATTAACGATGAGCAGTTAGCGATCTCCCAAAAAACACCGTCCTATCCCCAGTCGCGGGCAGTCGATGAAGGCACAACGAACACGCTACCGATGCGAGAACGCCCACCGAAAGTCACGCCAAAGCTCAACTCGGCAGCCATGATCGCTCAGTTGCATGTGAGTCCCACGTCCTTTATTACCGATTTGCGGGAATTACATCGCCAGTATCTTCCCCTCAGACAAGGGAAAATTTATGTGAGCGAACCGGATCTGGTGGAAATTAATCCCGATTGGTTTGGTATCTGTATTGTTACCGTCGATGGTCAAGTTTACACGGTTGGCGATTGGGAGCAACCGTTCTTAATTCAGTCCATCTCGAAAGTGTTTGCCTATGGAATGGCACTTTCGGATTGGGGACGAGATTATGTGGTCAGCCGAGTGGATGTAGAACCAACCGGAGATGCCTATAACTCGCTCATCAAGGTAGAAGAGAACTCCAAGCGCCCCTACAATCCCATGGTAAATACAGGTGCGATCGCGATTACCAATTTAATTGAGGGAAAAGGACCGGCTCATCGACTGAATCGTCTCCTGGAAATGTATCGTCGCTATGTGGGTCATCGTGTTTTTGTGGATACACCCAGCTTAGTGTCTGAACAAACCGCAGGCGATCGCAACTGGGCAATTGCGTACTTGTTGCGAAATTTTGGCATGATTTCTGGGGAAATCAAACAAACCCTGGATCTCTATCTCCAGCAGTGTTCGGTAATTATCAACTGCCACGATTTAGCGGTGATGGGAGCCACTCTTGCCAACAATGGGGTCAATCCGATGACGGGAGAACAGGCAATTCATTCCGATTATATTAAGGACTTACTCAGTGTTATGTTTACCTGTGGCATGTATGACTTTGCTGGGGAATGGGTGTACAAAGTCGGGTTTCCAGCTAAGAGTGGCGTTGGGGGTGGCATTATTGGCGTTGTTCCCGGTGTCATGGGAATTGCCGTCTTTTCACCTCCCCTGGACAAGCGGGGGAACAGTATCCGGGGGATTAAAGTGTGTGAGGAACTATCGAGGCGCTTCGGCTTACACATCTTTCAATCATAACGATTTGCCCCTCGGCTCCCCCGGCTCCCCCGGCTTCCCCGGCTCCCTCGGCTCCCCCGGCTCCCCCGGCTCCCTCGGCTCCCCCGGCTCCCCCGGCTCCCCCGGCTCCCCCGGCTCCCCCAGCTCCCCTAAACGGGTCGTTCTGACCAACGGGCAACGTTCGCCAGAATTGATTCCGGCTGCTCAAACACATCCATAAATATCTGGTGATAATAGCACTCTTCCGCAGAACGTAATCGCGCTTCTGGATGTTTCTGGCGATAGGTTTGGGCTTCCTCTTCACTCATTCCCTTTGCCAGCATTTGCGTTAATAAATCCACTGTGCCACTGCCTTCATCAAACTGCTCTTTCGTGCGCCAAACAATTTCAGAAGGTAGCAGATCCTCAAAGGCTTTTCGCAAAATCCATTTTTCGACTAATGGATCACCCGCGAGTTTTAAATGGGCGGGAATTCTTTGACCGAGTTCAATCATTTTCAGATCCAAAAAGGGAACTCGTCCTTCCAGGGAGTGAGCCATGGTTAAACGGTCTACTCGCTGTAAGTTAATATTGTGCAGGCTAGTCACTGAGCGACGCAATTCGCGATGTAGTGTATCGTTATCGGGAATGCCTTTGTAGTAGGTGTAACCCGCAAACAGTTCATCAGCCCCCTCACCCGTGAGAATCACCTTGACATACTCGGCGGCGAGTCGTGAGGTAAAGTAACAGGGAATCGCACTGCGAACTAAGTCTTGGTCAAAGGATTCCAAGGAATAAATAATTTCGGGTAGTTTTTCCTGAACTTCCTTGGGTGTAATTAGATATTCATGGTGAATCGTATCCAGATACTGGGAGACTAAACGGGCGGCTTTTATGTCTTTACTCCCTTCAATCCCCACGGAGAAGGTATGCAGTTTCTCGATATGCTGTCTGGCTACAGCCGTGGTGATACTGCTGTCTAAGCCACCGGAGAGGAAGCAACCGAGGGGAACATCACTCATTAGCCGCTTCACCACAGACGCTTCCACGGTTTCCCGCACTTCGCGAATTAAAGCGTCTGCATCTGCGTCTACCTCTGGCTGAATATCTGGCACTTGGTAGAAGGTAGTAAACCCAGTTTCTGAGGAGAAAAAGGTTCCGGCTGGGAATTCCTGGACATTTTCGCACACATAAGCGATCGCTTTGAGTTCTGAGGCAAAAATAAACGCACCGTCTTTTTTACCGTAGTATAGAGGTTTAATGCCAATGGGATCACGGGCAGCAAAAAATTTATCCCCATCCGCGATCGCAAAAGCGTACATGCCATCGAGTTGCTCAACGGACTCGATTCCCTGATCTTCGTACAGATGCAAAATTGCCTCTGTATCGCTTTTAGTCCGGAACTTAAATCGTTCCGCTAACTGGGGGAGTAACTGAGGAAAATTATAAATTTCGCCATTTCCGACAATCACTCGCGCCTTGCGATCGCCGTATATCGGTTGGTTTCCCCCTTGCGGGTCCATAATACTCAACCGTCGATGTCCCAGAACACCTGCCTTAATCGGAGATACAAACATTCCTTCAGCGTCTGGACCTCGATGGACTAAAGTATCCATCATCTTTTTAACGCTGCTTTGATCAATTTGCCCCCATATTCCAGCAATACCACACATTTATGCTATGCACTCCTTTTAGTTTGGGTTTCCATCGAGTGATTTTGCCAAGCCTATCAATTTTGACACATCGCTTAAAATTGGTCACATTGATGGTTAATTAGTCTCTTACACTGCTTTTGGTAGTAAGTGAGGTACACAGACAGATCCCCGACAACTCCTACGAAGTCGGGGATCTTGCTTAGATTAATCATTAACCCACGCCACCTAAACAAGTAGGGCATGGGCAATATACAATATACAACCAACACTATCCAGTCCAAGTTGAAAACTGGAGATTCTTTTCGGGAAAAACTACAGGTTTCAACCTAGACGCGGTTTCCATCAGTTATACATTCGCGGGCACTTGCGCCTTAGATGTTAACCGTTCGTAAGTGGTTCGCATCTTCAGCCCCACCAGAATCTGGAATAACCCAGAACCATTGTTAGAACCGGGATAGTCCTTATGCTTGAGCAACAGTTCGGTCATCTCACCATAGTATTTCGTGGAGGTATTGCTGAGGTGACTTTCGATGTAGATCATCTCCTCTAGATTGTCAAACTGACCATCCACTTCCAACACGGACACATCATGACCGAAGTAGCTATCCGGACCATAGTATAGTTTGATCCCAGGATAAGCACAGGTCAACTTACGACCACAAGGTCTCCAGTCAATGGTAGATCCTTCATCAAACAGATAGACAGGTTCAAAGCCTTCTACACCTTCTTTCTGAACCAAGCGCACCCGCAGGATCTTGCTTTCCTTATCGTCTTTGAGAAGCTGAGTTGGCAATATCTGAATCACGACATCAGCAAACTCTTTTTGGGGTTCGATATAAGCACTGAAGTCAGGGCGTCTAGCGTTAATGGACGCCAGAATATCTTCGTAGGTATGTCCCCGTTCTGCCATATCCCGCTGGATTTTCCAGTTTATCTTGACCTCATCACTGATATCAAGATAAACACCGAAATCAACTAGCGATCGCACGCGCTCATCATACAGGGGGTGCAATCCTTCGATCACCACGACTTTATTGGGTTCTACCCGTTCCGGTGGATCAAGTTCACCCGTCTCGTGGTTATAAATTGGCTTATCAATCGCCTGACCATTTTTGAGCGCTTTGATTTGCTCATACATCAGGTCAAAATTATTCGCCTTGGGGTTAAGCGCTGTCACCCCTGCCGCTTTACGCCCTTTACGGTCTAAGCTGTGATAGTCATCCAAGCAGATGACCGTCATAAACTCTTCACCAAACAAGTCGGCTAAGCGATGCAGAAATGTGGACTTCCCGCATCCAGAGTCTCCAGCGACGGCTATTAATACCACGCGGTCTAGCTGAGTGGTCATAGTTTCCCTCTAACGCAAAAAATAGTTTCAAATAGAGTTTCCAGCAATCCAAGTCCCAAGTCTAGGGTCAACCAGTCTGTTGATCGCGTGCCTTTAACCCGTCACGGATTTGCGACAGGTGTGAGTCTTCCTCAGCGGATAAGACTCCAACCAGACACGGGGTAAGTATTTAATACTAGCGGCTGTTAGTGGATTCTACCAAAATGAGATTATGTCTACAAGTCTTAACCTTTCTCCTCAATTCCTTAACATAATCCTAAAGTGAGTTGTGCAAATTGGATCAAAAAATTTCAAATTGACTCGATTTTAGCTGTTTGTCGGTCAATGACGGAGTTCTCCACCTGAGCCACCTGCTGAGAATTGCCTCCTATACAGATGCCTACAGGAGTCCTAAGAGTCGGAACTTTGCCAACTCAATCAATTAGACGTATTCTAGAGTATACATTGAACCTACTTCATTCCCCACCCAGTTGAGCCGAGTTAACGACTGTACACACTCCGCTTTGTCGTGAGCGTGTGGGCTAGAAGCCGAGTCTGTTGCCCAAACAGCGATTGGATGCAATGCCACTCGGATTGGCATTACTGGGAATTCATCCCACACTGAATAAAAATTACAAGGTGGGAAATCTATTGCCGGATTAGCTAACGGGGGAATATAGCGCTACGCGCTAGGCTTTCTTGCAATAGGCAATGGGCAATAGTGAAGAAAAACACTTACCTGACAAGGGATTGAGCGATTTAATTTTTTTTCTTTTGTCCTAACATGTATGCGTAGCGCTATAACGGGAGTCCACAGCCAGGTATCAAGGTCAACGACCTGCCATCAACTCTACGGGATGAAGCGACTGAAACCCTGATTGGGAGGTTGCTTCATTCGTCGCGAATTGATGAAATGTTGTACTGAGCAATATATCGTAATCGATTGGTTTAGAGAGAAATAACGCAATGTCTAGTAACACCACAGCCAAGAATCGCCTGTTTCTTTACGAAGTAACAGGTCTAAGTCAGAACACCGAAACCGACAAAATGGATTATCCCATTCGTAGTAGTGGTAATACGTATGTTACAGTGCCATACAGTCGAATGAATCAAGAGATGCAACGAATCACCCGCATGGGTGGCAAAATCGTCAGCATTCAACCTCTTGATGGTGTGATGAATGCCAAGAATGGAATGAATGGCAAAGCCACTGAAGCCGATACAGCGCCGTCGCCGGAAACTATCGTTCATAAAAAATCATCAAAAGAGGGTGTTCCTGTCAATCTGTACAAGCCCAAAAAACCCTATCTAGGCAAATGTATTGAAAACTACGAACTGGTTGCAGAAGGGGGATCAGGGACAGTTCGCCACGTCACCTTTGACATCTCTGACGGGGATATGTGGTACTTGGAAGGTCAGAGTATCGGCATTATCCCACCGGGGAAAGACGAAAGGGATAAACCGCATAAACTCAGACTCTACTCCATTGCCTCCACTCGTCATGGTGATCACCAGGATGATAAGACAGTTTCCCTTTGTGTTAGACAACTGGAGTACAAGCACCCAGAAACCGGGGAAACCGTCTATGGCGTCTGCTCAAGCTACTTGTGCAATCTGCCAGTTGGCACCGATGATGTCAAGATCACCGGACCCGTTGGGAAAGAAATGTTACTTCCCGAAGATCCAGATGCTACCATCCTGATGATGGCAACAGGTACAGGAATTGCTCCCTTCCGGGCTTACCTGTGGCGGATGTTGAAAGAAAAGCACGAAGACTACAACTTCAAAGGGTTTTCGTGGCTGATTTTTGGTATCCCCTATACGGCAAACATTCTGTACAAAGAGGAATTGGAAAAACTCCAGCAAGAGTTTCCCGATAATTTCCGTCTCACCTACGCCATCAGCCGTGAACAGAAGAACAAAGAGGGTGGCAAGATGTATATCCAGCATCGGGTGGATGAACATGCCGATGAACTGTTTGAGTTAATGCAGAAGGATAATACCCACACCTACATTTGCGGACTCAAGGGAATGGAAGATGGCATTGATGAGGCACTTTCGGCTGCTGCTGAACGGCAAGGGATAAACTGGGCTGATTTCCAGAAATCTATGAAGAAAGCCCATCGCTGGCACGTTGAAACCTACTAATACGGCTCCCTTGGTCGCTAAACGCCAAACGTTTTTTGTCTAGCTTAGATTAGCGCGTCTACAGGTTGAGGATTTAATCCTCCAGTGTAGGCGCGTTCTTGGTCTGTTTCCTGTTCCCTGTTCCCTAACAAATGACGAATGACTATAAGACAGTTGCCCAAATCCTGAGAATTACGTTAAATTTGATTAAGCAGAAGTAAAGTTTCCTATTCAAACCACCGTTTAAGCTGGACTTTGTGCTAAACAAGAGGCTCTTTAAGAGCAAAAGCCAAACCAGAAAACAAATATCTAGAGGCATAAGCAATGAAATTTTCCTGGAGAATTCTCCTACTTTGGACAATACCCGCTCTTGTCATTGGGTTTTTCCTATGGCAGGGAGCGTTTTCTCCGGCTGCTGGTGATTTAAGTCAAAATACCGCCAGCACCCGGATGAATTATGGTCGCTTTTTAGAATACGTTGAGAAAGGGAGAGTCACGAGTGTTGACCTCTATGATGGGGGTCAAACGGCAATTGTAGAAGCGACTGACCCGGAGCTGAATAAAACGAATCGCTGGCGCGTCGATTTGCCTGCTAATTCTCCTGAGCTAATCACTAAGCTGAGAGAGGCTGATATTGCTTTAGATACCCATCCAGCACGTCAAGATGGGGCTGTTTGGGGAATCTTAGGGAATTTAATTTTTCCGATTTTATTAATTGGTGGGTTATTTTTCCTCTTCCGTCGTTCCAGTAATATGGGCGGAGGTCCCGGTCAAGCGATGAACTTTGGTAAGTCTCGCGCCCGGTTCCAGATGGAAGCGAAAACGGGAATTCTTTTCGATGATGTGGCGGGAATTCAGGAAGCCAAGGAAGAATTACAGGAAGTGGTGACATTCCTGAAGCAGCCGGAACGGTTTACAGCAGTTGGCGCACGTATTCCGAAAGGGGTGCTGTTAGTTGGACCTCCGGGAACAGGTAAAACATTATTGGCAAAGGCGATCGCGGGTGAAGCTGGAGTTCCTTTCTTTAGTATCTCTGGTAGTGAATTCGTGGAAATGTTTGTCGGTGTGGGTGCATCCCGTGTCCGTGACTTGTTCAAGAAAGCCAAGGAAAATGCCCCTTGTCTGATCTTTATCGATGAGATTGACGCCGTAGGACGACAACGGGGTGCTGGTATCGGCGGCGGTAACGATGAACGTGAGCAAACGTTGAACCAGTTGCTGACGGAGATGGATGGGTTTGAAGGCAATACTGGGATTATCATTATTGCTGCCACCAACCGCCCCGATGTGTTAGACTCCGCCTTATTGCGTCCCGGACGGTTTGACCGTCAGGTGATTGTCGATGCGCCGGATTTGAAAGGACGGATTGGTATTCTGGAAGTCCATGCGCGGAATAAGAAACTGGCAACGGAAATTTCCATTGAAGCGATCGCGCGGCGTACTCCTGGATTTACTGGGGCAGATTTAGCCAACTTATTGAATGAAGCGGCAATTCTGACAGCCCGTCGTCGTAAAGAGGCGATTACCATGCTGGAAATCAACGACGCGGTTGACCGGGTGGTAGCGGGTATGGAAGGCACACCGTTGGTGGATAGTAAGAGTAAGCGGTTAATTGCCTATCATGAAGTCGGTCATGCGATCGTGGGGACGGTGCTAAAGGATCATGATCCAGTGCAGAAAGTGACCTTAATTCCTCGGGGTCAAGCGCAAGGATTAACCTGGTTTACGCCCAGTGAAGAGCAAGGCTTAATTACACGGGCGCAGCTTAAAGCCCGGATTACTGGGGCATTAGGCGGTCGTGCTGCCGAAGAAGAGATTTTTGGTCATTCTGAAGTTACCACAGGTGCCGGTGGCGATTTACAGCAGGTGACGGGAATGGCGCGACAAATGGTCACCCGTTTCGGCATGTCCGATTTAGGTCCTTTGTCTCTGGAAAGTCAACAGGGAGAAGTATTCCTCGGTGGCGGCTTGACGAATCGGGCGGAGTATTCCGAAGAAGTCGCGTCTCGCATTGATGAACAAGTGCGCCGGATTGTGGAACATTGTCACGACGATGCTAAGCGGATTATGCGCGACAATCGCGTTGTAATTGACCGCTTGGTGGATCTGTTGATTGAGAGGGAAACCATTGACGGCGAGGAGTTTCGTCAGATTGTGGCGGAATATACTCATGTTCCGGAGAAGGAGCAGTACGTTCCTGTGCTGTAATTTCGGATAGTTTAATTGATTCATTGAGTAGGGATGGTGAATATCATCCCTATTTTTTGTCTGTTTTAGGCGAGAAGCTGTGGGAAGCATGTCACCTGTGTAGGTTGGGTTGAGGAACGAAACCCAACGAGAGTGGGTTAGGTTGAAGGTTATATGCTTTCCCTGACATGCTCCCGAAGCTGTGTTTTAACCTAGACTCTCGTGTTATCCATTGTAACCCTCTCATTATCTGAATATTTTCTTGAGTGTATAAACTGCTATCACCTACCACTATACTTGACCAATCCACCTGCTTCTTAAAAGAACTCAATAGGAATCATTGTTTATGAGCCTAAAACTCAACAACTGCGGGAACCAACTGTGGTCAATCTGCTCGATCTAATTGCCTGCACTGAAGATACCGAAACGGCTTGGGTTGACTACGATAAAGTAGAAGAATTGAGTGATGCTTGCATCAACAAGTGGTGTGATAAAGAAGGTATTAATCCTGAAGAAATTGTTAGAGAATGCACTCTATACCTGAAACCTTCCCAAGAAAATGATACAGTTAAAGACTGGCTAAACTTTAAATAGGTATTCATAAGGTGTTGCTACGCCATCAGGGACTGAGGTTCGACTCTTACTACAAAACCACGATGGATTTAGCCGATCAGCCCGATCAGAATGATGCGTTACATTTCATTAACGCACCCTACAAAATCTGCGTGTGATCGCACTTTTGGATAATGCTGTGTGGATTTCTCGTGCTGTTGGAATTGAGGTGCAATTTTATGATGATGGCGAGCATCCTTGTAGGGCGAGCATCTTGCTCGCTACTCATAGCCAATTTAAATGCATGACAGCTTATGGAGTGCCATTTAAAACAGATAGAGGAGAATTTTATTAATACGCGATCGCACGGCATCTCCCTAGATTTCCTGGGGCAGATTTAGGTACAATACCATTACCACAATCCCTAATGTAACATTCTCTTATCAACATGACATCCTTACCACAGAAGCGCCAAGCAAGACGGGGACGAATATTCCCAGAATATACCATCCCGCCAGAAGAATTAGCCAGACGCAGAGCGAAACGCATTGAACTAGGCAAGCGTTGCCGAGTTATTTTTGAACGACTTCGCCCGGAACTGATTGAACAATACTACAATTGGTTCATTGCCATAGAACCCGATAGCGGCGACTATTTAATTGACCCAAAACTAGACGGAGTGCTTCAAAAAGGACAAGAACGTTATGTCAATACTGATGTTAAGCTAACAATCTTTCGACTGAATGAAACCGGAACTTGCGGCACGATATGATCGATAACCAAGAGTTTACCATTCCCGTTCACGTTGGAGAAGGACTCCCTGATATTTTAATCGGTTCTCAGTGGTTAGATAGTATCGAACTAATCGTAAAGAAACGAAAGGGTATTTTGACATTATAAGTTCTGGAAAGGGAGTAAAATTAATTGTATTTTGTTGCACGGGGGGAACCAGAAAATACAGCGCTTTTGACGTTTATGGAATACAAATATGACAAATGACAAATGACAAATAACAATCAAACCTCAACCAAATTTCCCACCACGCGATCGCGCCCTTCTACCTTAGCTTTATACAGCGCTTGATCTGCCTCCGCAATTAGCCGCTCTGGAGTCGTTTTTGGCGGCGGAATTACTCCAGCTACACCACAACTTAAGGTGACAAACTTACTCACCCCAGACCCCTCATGCACAATCGCCCGCGACTTCAGTTTCGAGCGAATCGATTCTGCCACCTGCATCGCACCTCTGAGGGAGGTATTCGGTAAAATCACCACAAATTCCTCCCCCCCATACCGAGCTACCACATCCGCTGGACGCTTTGCCGCTTTACGCAAAATATCAGCAACTTGTTTAAGACACTCATCTCCCGCTTGATGTCCATAGGTATCGTTATATGCCTTAAAAAAATCAATATCACACAAAATTAACGACAGAGGTGATTGTTCCCGCGCCAATCGTTTCCACTCCTGCTGCAACGCCTGATCAAAAGCTCGACGATTGGCAATCTGGGTCAACCCATCCAAATCAACCAACCGCTGCAACTCCTGATTCATTTCCTCTAACTTCGCCTTCAACACCCGTTCTTGCTCAATTTTGCGGTGTAACTCCGCCATCACCCAATGGGTATGTAGTAACCGCCGCACCCGTTGCCGCAGCACCGCCCAATGAATCGGTTTCGTGATATAATCCGTAGCGCCTGCCTCAAACGCTCGGTCTACGGATTCCTGATTATTAAGTCCGGTAATCATCAGGATGGGGGGACAGTCCTGACCAAACATTTCCTGTAACTGAGCGCAACAGGTAAACCCATCCATCACAGGCATCATCGCATCCAACAAAATAATATCGGGTAACTGTTCGGTGCAAAACGCCAGACATTGATGCCCATCCCCCACTTCTGACACCCGATATCCCTCCTGTTCCATCGCCCGACGCAGCACCAGGCGTAGGGTCTTTTCATCATCCACAATCAAAATCAGGGGTGAGTCACGCTGAAAGTCAGGCTGATTCATCATCATTTCCTCGGATGCTCTTGTTGCAACGCAGTGACAACTCGCTCATACTCTGCATCAAAGCGGGAAATCAGGGTAGAAGCTGGCTCTAGGTTTCCCGTGCGACCCAAAGCTTCTAACTCAGCACACAGTTGCGCCAAACCCGTTGCTCCAATCGTTAGACTCGATGATTTCAAAGCATGGGCGGATTGATGCAAAGCATTAGCATCATCATGAGCGATCGCATTCCGAATCGCTTGTACCCTAGGTGGGGAGTCTTCCAGATAACTGTCAATCACTTCCGCGATTAACCCC
>JGI12140J13697_1135618_pt1 | contig 17071 bp, 17 predicted proteins | sample ElkSlonscriptome_5_FD_13697 | JGI IMG/M metagenome (IMG submission 13697) | reverse complement strand
CAAAACCCGCCCTCACCTCCGTTCGTTCAAAAGCAAAACTTGGGCTGGGGCGGGTTTTGTTACATCTGGATGAGGTAAAAAACGATAATAGTCAAACCCGCCCCTACACACAATTTAGAACGGTTACGATTAGATCATTTTTGCCCTCGCCCGTTCTGAACGTGCCTCAGCACTTTCCATCACATCTGCCATTTTATGCACCATTTCTCCGGGATAGTTTTCTAACACTTTTGTCGATAGCGAAACGCGATTCGTCCCTTCATCTAAGTCAATCACGATCGCTTTAATTGATTGACCCACCTCAAACATATCCGTCAATGATTCCACCATATTTTGGCTGACTTGTTTGATATGCAACAAGCCAGTAATCCCTTCTAATTCCACAAACACACCAAAAGGTCTGATATTGGAAACCGTACCTTCCACTAACTGTCCAACCTCTAGCATCGAGAAACTTGCAGCGCGAGTAGCTTCCCGTTGGGAAAAGACTAACTTGCTGCGATCGCGATCGGCTTCCAGGATGCTTACGGTTAAACTTTGACCAATCAGCGACTCTAAATTCCCCCGTTGATTCAGGTGCGATCGCGGAATAAATCCTCGCAATCCCTGCCAATCTATCGTCACACCGCCTTTATTCACGCCAGTCACCTGCACCTGTAGCGACTTGCCACTGTCTTGGATTTGCGCCAGTTGATCCCAAATCTTATTGATTTCCAACTGACGCCGTGATAGAGTTATCTGACCTTCAGCATTCTGTTCCCGAATAATCAGAAACTCCAACTCTTCCTGCAATGGCAGCACTTCTGACCAATCTTCTACAGGGGCTACTGACACCTCCTGTCCCGGAACATACGCCAGGGATTTCCCGCCAATATCGACATAAACACCATCTACGTCGTAGCTATGCACTTTGCCTCGCACCACCTGCCCTTGGCTAAATTCGTAGTCATATTCTTCCAGGGCTTTGGCAAAATCTTCCATGGAAAAGGCAGTTTTGCTGGTTTGAGAACGGGTTGATTCTGAAGTCATGAGTATTAAGTGTTGAAAAAATCGATGTATCATTTATCATTTGTCATTCGAGGTTAGTGATGACAAATAATCGATGACGAATAACTACAGTTCCTGCTGAAATAGCGCCTTCACTTTTTCCCAAGCATCTTTTGCCGCTTGTGGGTTATAGCTGGCACGTTGATCGCAGAAAAATCCATGATCAGCGCCCTCATAGCGAAAGATCTGGTGAGAAATTTGCTGCTTTTTCAGTTCAGCTTCAATCTGGTTAACTTGTTCAGCCGGGATGCTAGCATCGTCCCAACCAAAGAAGAGATGGATCGTTCCGGTAATATCCTGAGTGCGGGTAATCGTTGGTTCATCTCCTCCTGGCATCATCGTGGCAATTCCTGCACCATAGAAGGAGGCTGTGGCTTTAATATCGGGTAAGGTTGCCGCTAGATAAGCGACATGACCCCCAAAACAGAAGCCGATACAGCCGATCGCATTCGATTTAACGGGTGTTTGCCCCCGTAAGTAGTCAATCGCCCCTTGAATGTCACCCAGCAGTTCCTCCGCCTTAGTTTGCGCCTTATACTCCTTGCCAATTTTCAGGTCAGCTTCGGTGTATCCCGTTTCAAAACCGGGGGCTTGGCGTTGATAGAGGGCGGGTGCGATCGCGACATATCCCTCTTTGGCAATCCGCTGAGTCACGTCTCGGATATGGTCATTCACGCCAAAAATTTCCTGCAACACGACCACCCCTGGTAAAGACTCCTCTCCCACGGGCATCGCTAAGTAAGCGTCTATTTGTAGAGAGCCGTTTGTAATCTTCACCCAATCGCTTTTGATTTCTCTAGCCGTCATAATTCAGGTTCATGCTGTTGTTCGTCGATCTATCGCAGTCCTCGCTGCTATGGCTTTTGACCTTCTGGTCAACGGTCAAACTTCTGCTTAATTGTAACGCTCACGTCCCCCCAATTCAGCAAATTATTTACGGATTATTATAATTCTATTGGTTTACTTATTATTTTTCAAGGATTTATTGTCTATTTCTGGGGGTAAGCCACCCTCTAATGATTTGGACAAACCAGAATAGGATTTTAGTTTTCAATCTACTGATTTAAACAAATAAAAAATCTATTGCAATTTGTAAGCTGATCAAACTAGACTATTTAATGAACACCTATCATTAAACTAACGGATTACCGAAACTATACGTTATACTCTTGTGTCTATTGAAGAGCAAGTGCTTGGGAGACTTTATAATGGTTCAGCATCATATCCAGCCTGATAGCGAAATCCCTGCTTCAAAGCAGCTATTCGACCAAATTCAGTTTGCGATCGCCTCTCGCCAATATCCGCCGGGACATAAATTGCCCAGTACCCGTCAGTTAGCCATGGAGACGGGGTTGCATCGGAATACAATCAGTAAAGTGTACCGCCAGCTAGAAGAAACCGGACTGGTTGCATCCATCGCTGGATCAGGGATTTATGTCAAAGCCCAGGGTCATGAAGGTGGCACTCAGCGCCAATCTCCGATTCTCAAGCAATATCCACAAGCCTCCAGCATTGTTCAGCAGAGTCTGGACGAATTACTCTCGCAAGGATGTTCCCTCAATGAAGCCCGCGAACTCTTTTTAGCCGAAATTGACTGGCGGTTGCGCTGTAGTGCTAGAGTGCTGGTTACCGTAGAGTCACGAGATATGGGCGCAGGGGAGTTAATGGTGCAGGAATTGGAATCCGCCCTGGGAATTCCCGTCCAGTTAGTCCCCTTAGAAGAATTAGAGCAAACCCTAGAACGCACCAATTCTGGTACAGTCGTCACCAGCCGCTATTTTATCCAAAAAGCCGAAGCGATCGCCGCGCCGAAATCTGTGCGGGTGATTCCGGTGGATATCCACGACTACGGACAAGAAATCGAAATTGTTAAAACTCTCCCCAAAGATAGCTGTCTGGGCTGTGTAAGTTTGAGTGGGGGTATTCTACGGATTGTAGATGTGATTATCCACAGTTTACGTGGGGATGATTTACTCCTGATTACCGCTCAGGTTAATGATAAATATAAACTTAATGCCTTAGTCCGTAGTGCGCGAACAATTATTAGCGATCAAGCCAGTTATGATGCCGTTAAACGGGCAATTCTAGACGCCAGGGATGATCTGATCCGTCCGCCTAAGCTGGTTTGCAGTGAAAATTATATTGGCACAAAATCGATTAATTTACTCAAACGTGAGTTGGGTTTAGGGTAATTAGCGGTTGCTGAATAAGGATTGTGGTGAGGATAGGGAATTCTTAACAGGGAACGGTTGTAGTGCGAGCGTCTCGCTCGCTATTTTGTATGGTTTTATCTATCAAGTTATCTCAATGCCATGCCTAAGTTTACCTTTGCCGCTATCTCTCTAGACGATCTAAAATCCTTCATTCACCTCCATGAAGGATTCATCGGCAACTATGAATGGAACCAAACTGATTCTATTGTCTTAACAGAACATGAACAACAGCGAGTCACAGAGGTAAGTACAGTGGTAGAGACGTTGCATGCAACGTCTCTACAGACTAATTCGCTCTAGCAATACCTCATTAATAACTATTTGATAACCAATCCCTCTTTTTTGGGCTTCTTCTTTCGCCCATGCTAACACTTTCGGGTGAATTCTAATCGAAATTGGCTCATAATTCTCCTCTTCATTTTTAACAGGTCTATCCCGCTTTCTCAACTCCATACCAAACTGTTCAGAAATCGCTGCTCTGAATTTCTGATTTTCTTCTGGTGTAACTCGCCTCGCCCTCTCAAAAGGGAATTCAGATTCCTTGTTCATATCTCCTGCGTTCTCTTTTTGTCGCTTTTCTGGCACTGATTATCCGAAGCTTTTCACCGCGCATTGTAAAAACAACTACGATCATTGAGCCATTTTCCGCTTCCCCAATTGCCCATTCTCGTTCTTCTCCCTCGGAATGCTTGGAGTCTTCCGTAAACAGGAGATAGGGATCAGCAAAAACTGTCACGGTTTCCTCAAATGTAACACCATGTTTACGAAAATTGGACTCAGCTTTGTTGTCGTCCCACTCAAAGCGCATTTTTTTATAGTATATACCAAAACATCGGTCTTCTAGTTATTTTATAGTAGCGATCGCCTTTTCTCAGCTAGCACGTTAACGCAGGTCACGAAATTGGCGATCGCACTGTGCGTCAGAATGAATCGCCTTTCAGGGAGAGGGCGGATCATGTACTCTCAGGGAGCGAAGTAATATAGAATGGACATACGGCTTCAGGGAGGAGATCGACACTATGCCTAGGGTTTTAGATCCAAACAAATCCTACACCTTTAGCAAATATTTTGATTTGCCTTATTCACCTGAAGATATTTTGGCAGATTTAGGCTGTACCCTTGAGCGTACCGATCGCAAAGATCTTCCCTATACGCAATGTGAATTAGATTGGCTACCTGAATTCGCACAGAGTATGCGGCGCAGACTGAAACGGGTGAATACCACGACTGAACAGGCACGCCGGGAGGCATTGATTTTTCCGTTGATCGATCAGATTTGCGATCGCTTAGACTATTCAATCAATATTGAGTATACCGTTAGTGTGAGCAATTGGTTAAAAGGTTCACTCGATTACTATATTTCCAGTCCCAGCAATTTTCTAATCATTGAAGCCAAGCAATCGGATTTAACCAAAGGCTTTACTCAGCTTGCTGTTGAATTGATTGCCCTCGATCACTGGGTAGAAAGTGAGAGTCCGATTTTGTACGGTGCGGTTTCGAGCGGGGAAATTTGGCGATTTGGGCTGTATGATCGCGCCGCACATCATCTGGTGGAATATTTACCTTTACATCCAATACCCCAGAATTTAGAGTTTGTAACGCGGACGATTATTGGAATTTTGCAGGGAGAGGCGATCAGGGACAATCCATTGCCACTATCGATTTAGGATTGCTATATAATTTAGATAAATTAGTGTAATGATGTAAACATTATGCCCTTCTATTTTAATGAAAACCGCGACAATCTACTCAATATACCGATCAATATCCCGCCCAAAATCAAAACTGTGATAAGTTTTCTTAATAAAAGCAGCACGTAGTAAGTATCCGCATAAGCCAGAACTAGAACTGTACCAGGATGCAATCGAGCGGCTCGAACGAGATCGCGGACGGTAGAGTTTATCCAAACATGCTCACCTTTTCACCCCTTCAAGATCAAAACTGAAAAGACTCCACCTTTTAACTTAGATGGAGTCCGAATGGGTGTAAACTAAATGAAGCGAAAACTACAGAATACGGAAGATAAAGGGATAGCGGAAAGACTGATCAGGATTGTTCAACACTTTCACAATCCCGATAATTGGCATAACGATATTCACGATACCCAAAAGACCTAATAGGGGCCAACCGATAAGGACAATTGTCAAGATGCCAAAGATTACACCGTAAATCCAAAGGTTAATGTGAAAATTCAGCGATTCTGTCGCGTTTTCTTTGACCACTGGGTCATCCGACACTAACAAAACGGCGATCGGAATACCGATAGATACCAACGCCGCACTAATAAAAATTGATCCATGACAGAGGCCAGATAAAAGCTTGCGTTTGTCGCTATCATAAACATCATACGTCATGCGACAGTCCTCCTTCCCCTCAAGGGAAACTAACTCTTCATTCTGACTGTAGCAGGTTCGCTAAACAATACAGGTCGTGAATTCCGCCCTAGACAGGGGGGATATTTCTCTGGGTCACACCTTTAGAACAGTGAACAGTGAACAGTGAACAGGAAGCGTTTTGAGTTATGTAATTTGCATACCCCTACACGCCATAGCCTACACCCTCCTTAAGCCGTCAAGCTAACCTCTGGCTTGGGTACAGGTTGCTGTCGATGTTGCTGAATCGGAATCGCGATCGCGAATTCTGCGCCTTGTCCTGGTGCGGATCGACAGTTTAGCTGACCCTGATGTCTATCAACGACGATTTGATAGCTAATGGATAGTCCTAATCCGGTTCCTTTACCTACAGGTTTGGTGGTAAAGAAGGGGTCAAAGAGTTGACGCTGAGTTTTTTCGCTCATTCCCGGACCGTTATCGATAATTCGGATCGCAACTTGGTTAGGTGCGATCGCTTCGGTACGAATCCGAATCGTGGGATGATTTTTTCCATTATCCGTAGTTCTTGATTCCTCCAACGCATCGATCGCGTTACTCAAGAGATTCATAAACACTTGATTGAGTTGTCCCACGTAGCATTCGACTTTGGGTAAGTCTCCATACTCTTTAACAATCTGAATTTCCGTATATCCCAGTTTTGCCTTGAGTTGATTTTGCAGAATCAGCAATGTACCCTCTAACCCTTCATGCAAATCTACCGCCTTCACCTCAGCTTGATCCATCCGAGCAAAGTTACGCAACGACAGCACAATCTGACGAATCCGCTTGGTTCCTACTTCCATTGATTCGAGTAGGCGAGGTAAGTCGTCTCGCAGAAACCCTAAATCCATCTGTTCCGCCGTCTCTTGAATTTCTGGGACAGGTTGGGGATAGTGTTTATCGTACAGGGAAATTACATCCAGTAAATTTTGTGCATAATTTTTGGCATGCACCAGATTTCCGAAAATAAAGTTAACTGGATTATTAATTTCATGGGCTAATCCGGCGACGAGTTGTCCCAAACTCGACATTTTCTCTGTATGCACCAATTGGGCTTGGGCATGTTTTAAGTCACGCAACGCCTGTTCTAAGAGGCTAGCTTTTTGCTGAATTTCATCCTGCGATCGCCTAAGGGCAACTTCGGTTTGCTGACGTTCTCTAATTTCAGCTTCTAAACGCTTATTGGCGGCTTCAATTTCAACCGCACTGGCAACATCAAAGGCTTTGGGCATTAATGGGATTAATTCTAGGGCAGTATAGACAGAAATTAACGCCGTAATCGCTTTGACTAATCCAGAGAGCCAATAATCGGGATGCCAAATCGTCCAAATTGCCATCGCATGAGTAGTACCGCAGGCAATGATAAAAGCGGCAAACATGAGAAAAACACGGGAAAACAGCAAATCCTGTCGTTGGCAAACAAAATAGATTAAGGTTAGGGGAATTGAAGCATAAGCTAGGGCAATGAAGGCATCGGATAACAGATGTAGCCAGACTAAACCGGGCTTCCAAAGGTAGCAGTTGCCATGAGGCATGAAAAGTGTGGCAGTCAAACTATGCATGATCAACGACTGCATAATGTCTCCTTATAATCAATAATCAGCTCTTATCTGGTAAAATTAAAACGGTTTGAGGGGACTCAATCAGTGATCTGTGAAACAGTGAACTATGACTCAGCATACAGTCAGGAACCTCACGCTTCCTTGTTACCCCTTACTAACCCTGATTTTTGATGGTGGAGGATGTAACCCTCTAGCCAGGAAATAAGGAGAAAGTTCTCACCCTGTTAACGTTTGAACCTGAAGGAATTGGATTTACCCAAAAGGCGCTGATTTCAGTATTCCCCAGAATTAGCAGAAATTACACCTTCTAGGGTTATAACCTATAGGGTTAATTTTGATAAAAAAAGCTTGACAATTTATGACTTAGGATATAGAAAATACTAACTCAAGCCAACCGACCCAGGATCTCAACTTCTATAATGGAAGGCTGAGTGTTCCGTAATTAGGCGTTTTGAATGTCCACTGAACTTAAGGCTGAACTGCAAACGGCGGTTGAACACCGACGAAATTTTGCGATTATTTCCCACCCAGACGCGGGGAAAACGACGCTAACCGAGAAGCTGTTGCTATATGGAGGTGCGATTCACGAAGCCGGGGCGGTGAAAGCACGACGGGCGCAGCGTAAGGCAACGTCGGACTGGATGGCGATGGAACAACAACGGGGAATTTCGATTACCTCGACGGTGTTGCAGTTCGCGTACAGGAATCGCCAGATTAATTTGCTGGACACGCCGGGACACCAAGATTTTAGTGAAGATACCTATCGCACATTGGCGGCGGCGGATAATGCAGTGATGCTGGTGGATGCGGCGAAGGGGTTGGAACCACAGACGCGCAAGTTGTTTGAAGTGTGTCGGATGCGATCGCTACCGATTTTCACGTTTATGAACAAGATGGATCGTCCATCGCGGGAACCCTTGGAACTGTTGGATGAAATTGAGCAGGAGTTAGGGTTACAGACGTATGCCGTGAATTGGCCCATTGGTATGGGCGATCGGTTTAAGGGAGTGTTTGACCGTCGTCTGCGGCAAATTCACCTATTTGAACGCACGGCACATGGGAGTAGGGAAGCGGGAGACACGGTAATCGATTTGGGAGATTCCCGGATTGAAAAATTGCTGGATCAAGACCTGTATTATCAGTTGAAAGAAGAACTAGAACTGATTGAGGGGATTGGACCGGATTTAGATTTAGAGTTGGTGCATCAGGGTCAGATGACGCCTGTATTCTTCGGGAGTGCGATGACCAACTTTGGCGTCAAACTGTTTTTGGATGCCTTTTTAGAGTACGCCATGCAACCAGAAGCCTACAAGTCTACTGAGGGGGAAATGCAGCCAACCTATCCCGACTTCAGCGGATTTGTGTTTAAGCTGCAAGCCAATATGGACCCCAAGCACCGGGATAGAGTGGCATTTGTCCGGGTTTGTACAGGTCGATTTGACAAGGACATGACCGTGAGTCATGCGCGGACGGGTAAAACGGTACGGTTGTCAAGACCTCAGAAGCTATTTGCCCAAGGCAGGGAATCTCTGGACGTGGCATATCCAGGGGATGTGATTGGGTTAAATAATCCAGGAGTGTTTGCGATCGGGGATACGATTTACAATGGCAAGCGCTTGGAGTATGAAGGGATTCCCTGCTTTTCTCCGGAATTATTTGCCTATTTGAAAAATCCCAATCCTTCTAAATTTAAGCAATTCCACAAAGGGGTAACTGAGTTGCGCGAAGAGGGGGCAATCCAGATTATGTACTCGGTGGATGAGTCCAAGCGCGACCCAATTTTAGCCGCCGTGGGACAGTTGCAATTTGAGGTAGTTCAGTTCCGCTTACAGAATGAATATGGCGTAGAAACGTTATTGGATATGTTGCCCTATAGTGTTGCCCGTTGGGTAGCTGGAGGGTGGCAAGCTTTAGAGAAAGCGGGACGTTTGTTTAACACGGCGGTGGTGAAAGATAACTGGGGGCGTCCGGTTTTGCTGTTTAAGAATGAGTGGAATTTACAGCAGGTGATTGGGGATCATCCAGAGTTGCAGTTGAATGCAACAGCGCCTGTGACATCGGGACAGGAACCCGATTCGTTGTGACCTCTCCCCTAGCCCCTCTCCTGCGAGGAGAGGGGAATAAAGTGACCTCTCCCCTAACCCCTCTCCTGCGAGGAGAGGGGAATAAAGAAAAAACGATGGCGAATGGAATTCTCAGCTACACAAACCAAGTCCGCCTGCGCGAACTGATGTTGAGACTGATTTGACCGAAATAACTACCTGGTCACAATTGATAGCCCAGCCATTCTTTTCCGGATACAGCGAGGCAGATGCTATCTATGACAACATTTGATTCCACATTCCGGACTTCGCGGTGGAATAGGTAATGATTACGAAAATCCGGATCGGGCATCTTAACCTTATAGAAAAATGATATTATTAAGGATTAAGTTATGAGATAATTAATTTTAAGCTTAGTATACCAATTAGATTGCAACAACCGTTTGAAATCAAACAACACAAAATAAAATTTATCACATAAAACTATAGTCATTCGTTAAGCAATTTAGCTCCACAAGAATTCAATTGAAGGATGTCGCTTTATGGCAATTGTTGTAACCCTTAACCCAGAGTTAGAAGCGCTACTGCGTGACAAAGCCGCTCGGCAAGGTCAAGATGTTGGTCTTGTTGCATCTGAATTACTGGCTCGTGTTTTAGAGTGGGAAGAACAAGATTCAGAGGAAGCTATTAAAGGCATTCAGCAAGGTTTAGATGATTTTGAGGCGGGTCGATTTCGCTCTTTCCAAGAGTTTGCTGACGAACAACGCCGTAGGTATAACTTGCCAGCCGATTCATGAAGTATCGTATTGAAATTTCAAGTGTAGCAGAAGCCGAAGCGGATAGTGCATTTCTGCGGTTTTCCCAAGTTACCTCTCCTACAAGAGCAAGTCAATGGTATTCCGGATTACTGCAAACCATTGAGTCTTTATCTCAAATGCCGAAACGCTGTCCACTAGCACGGGAAAATGAGTATTTTAGCCAAGAAATTCGGCAACTACTTTATGGCAAAGGGCGCAACTCATACCGCATTCTATTTACGATTTTGGCAGGACAAGACGTATCGACGGTTCGCATTTTGCATATCCGACATGCTTCACAGCAAACTCTTGGTGAAAATCCAGAAGAACCCAACACCATCTAACAACTCGTCGTCGCCTACAGGTGATGAACAAGTGTAGCCAAACCAGACTCGGTTGGGGAATCAGTCTAATTGTAGATGATTCAGGTCACCGGAAAAGCAACAACTTTACCGCCGGAGTCGGAAGGCAGTATAATCGAACCGAAGAAACGGCATCCATCTGATGTTCTGAGGCTCCTGACCCAATCTCGGGAAATCCGCTACGATCAATAAAATAGTAGTTTTGCGATCGCACTATGCCTTCCCCCTTTCCTGGGATGAATCCATACCTGGAAACTCCCCAACTCTGGTCAGAATTCCATAGTCGGCTAATTGTCGCGATCGCAGATGCACTCAACCCCCAAATCCTGCCGAAATATAGGGCGGCGGTTGAACGTCGTATCTATGAAATGAGTGATGGAGAGTCTGTCTTAGTCGGAATTCCTGATGTCAGCGTCACTCAGGGAATCAGTCGCCCCAGCCAAGAGGAACTATCCAGCACCATTGGCACACTGACACCACAACCCACGATTGTTACAGTACCAATGCCTGAAGAGGTTCGCGAAAGTTACCTGGAAATCCGCGAAATTGAAACGGGGTTAGTTGTCACCGTTATTGAACTCCTCTCTCCCAAAAACAAAAAAGCGGGTTCAGGGCGCATCGCCTACGAAACCAAACGCCAAAACATTCTACGCAGCCTTGCTCATCTCGTGGAAATTGACTTACTTCGTGCGGGTACACCGATGCCCATGCGGGGACAATTTGCACCATCCCTTTATCGTATCCTGATTAGTCAGGCTGATCAGCGTCCTCGTGCTAATTTATATTCTTTATCCTTGCAAACTCCAATTCCTATTTTGAAAATCCCTCTGCGTCGAGGCGAGAATGAACCGACACTGGATTTACAACGTTTAATTCACGAGGTATACGATCGCGCAGGTTTTGCCTTTGTCATTGACTACAATCGTCAGCTTTCCCCCCGTCTTACTCAAGCCGATCAAACTTGGTTGACGGAACATCTAAAATCCCAGGATTTGCTCAACTTATCGGATTCCTAACGTTTCACAGGAAGCCTAGAAACCTGCGTCGGGGCGGATTTAGTTAAAGAAAGGGTGCAACCGAAAAGATAGTAGTAGAGACGTTGCATGCAACGTCTCTACTACCTTATAACCCAGTCCGCGCAGGCGGACTTTGTTTGTCTAGCAGCGATTTCAATCGCCATGGCAAAACAATCGCCATGGCAAAACTACGGCAAAAGGGGGTTCTTATTCAACAAATCCTAATTAACTCGATAAACCAACCACTTCTCCAGTCCCTTTAACTACTTCCCCAATCCGATAAGCCGTAACACCTTGAGATTCAAACCAACGACAGGTTTTTTCGGCTTGAACAGATGACACCAACACGACAAACCCAATCCCCATATTGAACGTATTAAACATCTCTTCTCGACTCACTTGACCCGCCTCAGCAAGCCACCGAAAAATCGGTAAAATCTCCCAACTATTCGGCTCAATCTGCACCGATTGCCCTTGACCTAAACACCGAGGTAAATTTTCCGGCAAACCGCCCCCTGTAATGTGAGCCATTCCATGAATTTCAATCCCAGCTTTTAGCGCATCCAGAATCGGTTTCACGTAAATTTGAGTCGGCGTCAGCAACACATCTCCTAAACGTTGACCTCCCAGTAAATCGAGACAGCTATCCCAACTTAACGGCGATTCCTGGTTAACTGAATCGCTAACAATTTTGCGGACTAAACTAAACCCATTACTGTGAACCCCCTGACTGGCTAAACCAATCGCCACATCTCCCAATTGCACCTGAGAACCGTCTAAAATTTCGCTTTTTTCCACCATTCCCACACAAAACCCGGCAATGTCATACTCTCCCGGTTGATAAAAACCAGGCATTTCTGCGGTTTCTCCTCCCAACAACGCGCAGCCAGCCTGACGACATCCCTGAGCAATACCCGCTACCACCTGCGTGAGTTGCGCTTGATTCAGCTTTCCTGTGGCTAAATAGTCCAAAAAAAATAGGGGTTGTGCGCCAGATGTCAAGACATCGTTGATACACATGGCAACTAAGTCAATACCAACAGTGTCGTGACGATTTAACTCATGAGCCAGTTTCAGCTTTGTCCCCACTCCATCAGTTCCCGATACTAAAACGGGTTCGCGATATCCCATCGGTAACTGGAAACAACCATTAAAGCCACCGAGTCCACCTAAAACTTCGGGTCGATGGGTGCTTTGGACTAGCCCTCTAATCTGCTGTACAAACGCTCGACCTGCTTCGATATCAACACCAGCTTCTCGATAATCCATGAAATACCACTAGAAATGAAAGAATTTTTCCGAATGTAGGGGCGGGTTTCACTATTATCCTTTGTTTTCCGCCCCAATGTGACTAAACCCGCCCCAACCCAGGAATATAGGGGCGGGTTTATTACAGTTATTGGTTTTTGCCAAAACGTTATCGGTAAAACCCGCCCCTACAGCATTGATGGAAAACCTTCGCCGCGACGGTCGAGGCTTGTTGTCTCTATTGTAAACTTTTGTTAAAAATCTCGTAAATTCCCTGAGAGGGGTAAAAGCGGGAAATCCTTGCCAGATTAAGCTTTAGAGCAAATTACATGATATCGCACTTTTGAAAATCTTATGGCTGATTCCCAAAAATCACTGATCCCCAAACCCAAAACTTCGTGTTAGTCTGTGTCAGTTCCACAAAAATAGGACGAAATCGAAATGAGTATGAGTTGCAGCAGATTTTTCTTAATTCTCTTGCATCACCACCCATAACCCTAAACGTAGAATTCCAGAGGCTTTTGATCATAGGCTTATGAATCAGCGAATTTTGAGTGGTCTCACTGTTACCGTCTTAACCACAGCCCTCAGCACAGTGATATCCAATCCGGCTAACCAAGCTCAGGCAGTTGACCAAGGTTCTGAGGGCAACTTGACTCCCGCTCAAGCGCTACACTCTCGGCAAACAATTCCCTCAACCTCCTCTCAACCAACTCCTCAGCCACCAGAGGTGGTAAAAGTGGGAGAATTTCAATCCCCAACGGCTCAAGTTGGGGAAGCAGAAGAAATCATTGCTAAAATTCATGCCTATTCACTCGATGGGCGTCAGGCGGCTACTCTTTATGTGCGCGACATCCCTGTCCTGACGTTCTTAGGTTCTCCTGCAACGGCGAATAATAACACCAAAGTGGGAGAAGTGGCTCTGGGAAATGACGCTGAACCCGAGTATTCCTCATCGAAAACGGTGTCTGACTATCAATCCTCAGAGGTAGACCAACTGGACAATACTGCCTCGCCCAGTGTCACCTCGACCAGTAATACCAATCCAGATGATGCCGTAGGGCGGGCGACAGCGGTTGCGGCTCAACTCAATCAACTGCATCGGGATAATATTGATGCAGACGCGATCGCCGTTCGTTGGAATGAGTCGTGTAACTGCTACAGCATCCAGGTAAACGACCAGGAGTTGGTGCAAGTTAACGAAAATACCATTCTGCCTGATACCACCGAAAACCTAACCGAAGATGCCCGACAAGCCACGAACCGACTGCGACGCTTGATGGGTAATGCTCCCCCCCTACGCCAAATTGAGGGGAAACCCAAAGCCCAGACAATTGCCCAAGTCGCCCTAGGTCCTGTGCGCTTCCAGGTTAAGGGTATTGCCTCCTGGTATGGTCCTGGCTTTCACGGAAATCGCAGCGCCAGTGGTGAGCGATTTAATCAAAATGCCCTAACCGCCGCTCATCGCAGCTTACCCTTTGGTACTAACGTGCGAGTCACCAACTTAAATAATGGTCGCTCCGTTATCGTGCGGATTAATGACCGAGGACCCTATATCAGAGGGCGAGTCATTGACCTTTCTGCCGCCGCTGCCAGAGTCTTAGGATTGATTAGGACGGGTGTGGCACCTGTACGGATTGAGGTTTTAGATAACTATTAGGGAATAGTTTTGAGTGTGTAGGGGCGGGTTTTACCATTATCATTTTGTTTTCACCCAGATGCGAGTAAACCCGCTCTGATCGGTGTGTAGGGGTGGGTTTTACCATTATCGTTTGTGACCTCACCCTGATGTAACGAAACCCACCCCAACCGAGTGCCAAAATTCTTGGACAAAGGACGAATGACATAAGACGAATGACAAAGGACAAAATTGCTAACATCGATCTAAGATCCAACCACTAAACTCTCATGCGTCTGTTTACGACAATCGCGGGATTGCGCTGCCACTTAGAACGTCATCGAACCCAAAAAACCGTCGGTTTAGTGCCGACGATGGGGGCGTTGCACCCCGGTCACCTGAGCTTAATCGAGCGGGCGAGACGGGAAAATGCTATTGTCGTTGTCAGTATTTTTGTCAATCCGCTCCAGTTTGGATCAGGGGAAGATTTGCAGCAGTATCCGCGTCAGTTGGAGGAGGATCAACGCTTTTGTGAACAAGTGGGAGTGGATGTGATTTTTGCGCCAACAGCCGTGGAGTTGTATGGCGATGACCCATCCGATTCAGACACCCTGGCGGAGTTCACTCAAGTTACACCACCACCAGCGATGACCTCTATTTTATGTGGTCACTCTCGTCCGGGTCACTTTCAGGGAGTGGCGACGGTGGTGACGAAGTTATTAAATCTAGTTCAACCCGATCGCGCTTATTTTGGTCAAAAGGATGCTCAACAATTGGCGATTATTCGCCGCTTGGTTGCGGATCTAAATTTGCCTGTCACTATCGTATCTTGTCCGATCGCCCGTCAGCCGTCAGGTCTTGCCTATAGTTCTCGCAATCAGTATTTGACACCAGCACAAAAGGCACAAGCTCCGATTCTCTACAAGGGTTTACAAAATGCCCAAAATGTGTTCCAAGCTGGGGAGCGCGATCGCACGTCCTTAATTGCTGCTGTTACCTCAGAACTCAGCTTGATAGAGGAGATTCAAGTTGAGTACATCGAATTAGTCCATCCGACAACCTTGACTCCCTTAGAGCAAGTGGAAGACCAAGGATTACTCGCGATCGCGGCTCGTCTGGGTTCAACTCGTTTAATTGATAATATTCTGCTGCGAAATCGCCAACCGATTATTGCCATTGATGGACCGGCGGGGGCGGGTAAATCGACGGTAACTCGGTTAGTGGCGCAGCAATTAGGCTTAATGTATCTGGATACGGGAGCCATGTATCGGGCGGTGACATGGCGAGTGCTGCAAGCCGGAATTGATTTCACCGATGAACCTGCGATCGCGGAATTGGTGAGTCAATGTCAAATTTCCCTGATCAGTAGTGGTTCCCAACCCCAAAGCCTGAGAGTGTGGATTGATGGCAAAGAAGTTACTCAGGCGATTCGCTCGTTAGATGTCACCGCCAATGTTTCTGCGATCGCGGCGCTTCCGGTTGTACGTCACGAATTAGTCAAACAGCAGCAGCGCTGGGCGTCTAAAGGTGGTGTTGTCGCTGAAGGGCGAGATATCGGCACTCATGTTTTCCCAGACGCCGAACTGAAAATTTTTCTCACCGCCTCGGTTCAAGAACGGGCACGCCGACGCCTGCAAGATCTCCAAGACGAAGACCAAGGTACTGTCAGTTTAGAACAGCTAGAGGCGGACATTCAATTACGAGACCAGCGTGACAGCAATCGCGCCTTAGCTCCCCTGCGCCAAGCTGCTGACGCGATCGAAATTAATACGGATGGATTAACGATTCCTGAAGTTACCGATAAAATTATCAGCTTATATCATCAAAAAGCATTATTGCCAGCTTAAACTTACAATAAAAAGCATAGATACAGCGCTTTTGGTAGTAAGTGAGCTACACAGACAGATCCCCGACTTCGTAGGGATCTTCTACCGCGCTGCACTAGAGCGCCAGTCCAGTAATCTCAGCTCTAACGCTGGTCATTCTGGCGCTCATCCTCAACGGAAAATCAGGCTCTTTACTATCAGTATAGGGTTGAAAATATTCAAACATGATAGCATCAGGATTTTCAGCGTTAACATTCTTGCCCAGCCGACAGAACATTTGATACCATCGGCAAAAATCGCGCCGCCCCAACTTTCCTCCACACTGTTTTATACCTCGTTCAAAAAAAACTAATCCTTTATCCCGGATATACTGCCATTTGCGTCGTAACTAACAAAAGAATCATTAACACTAAGGCGGATTTCGGTATCCAGTTGCCCTACAGCGAACTGAATATCCCTCGGAATGGTTGCGTTTAGCGATTGAGACGCAGGGTTTAGCATCAGAATTCATCAAGCGGGTTGATCTACGCTTAGACATAAATGTCTGGCGATAGATTAACCCGCCGCTTGGATTATTCTGCAACAAGAATGATCCAAAAATTGCTGATCTACTAAACAACCATGACGCGCCGCCTGTGTATTCAGAGGAGTGAAGGAGACGTAAGGTGGCAAACCCTTGTCAGTTAGTTTGGCAGTACAAATTATCCATTAGTTTAATCGCTGCCACACTTAGTTTTATTGCAAGTTTTAGTGTATCCATTGCTCGCTCAGTTAACCCAAAGCTAGCTATCCCTAGTCCTAATTTAAATCAACGAGAACGATCTAATTCCCAGAGTTTACAAATCAATGGTTTAATTGGAGATGAAAAAGAAATCTATGAAAAAATGTTGGCTCACTTGGCAGAAGAAGAAGCCAAACGCTTAACCTTTTCTGTACCTGTCGAATTTCAAGGCAAAACTATTCGTTCC
>JGI12140J13697_1016371_pt1 | contig 18059 bp, 14 predicted proteins | sample ElkSlonscriptome_5_FD_13697 | JGI IMG/M metagenome (IMG submission 13697) | reverse complement strand
CATCTTCGCGGGCTCCCTGTACTTGGCCCAGGACCTTGGTAATGAGTTCCTGCCCCAGCTCGACGACGGCGAGCTGGGCATTCGACTGGCGCTGCCGGCCGGGACCACGCCCGAGGAAACGAATGCAGCGACCCGGTTGATCGAAGCCGAAGTCAAGGAGATGCCGCACGTGCAGAGCGTCTTCGCACTGGCGGGTGGAAACGTCTGGGGCGGAACGGCAAACGTCAGGCCCGGACGAGGCTATGTGCTGGTTAAGCTGTCCAACGTCGAGGACCGACCCGAATGGCCGGCCAGCCGATGGGTTCGTGAAATGCAGCAGCGTTTGAATACGCTCGATATCGCTGGGGCAAGAACCTACGTGTGGTCGCCTGGAATTCGGGGCTTGACATTCGGCGTATCCGGCGAGGACATGGAGCTGAAGGTGGTCGGTGAGGATATCGGTGTGCTGCAGGATTTGGCGCGTGAGATCATCGGTTCTCTCGAGACCATCCCTGGCCTCAACGGTGTCGAAATGGAGGATGAAGACCGCACGCCGCTGCTGTCCATTGACGTTGACCGCGAGCGCGCCGCAGCCCTGGGGCTTGACATCGGCAGTGTCGCTCAGTCACTGCGCTACGCAGTGTCTGGATACGTTCCAACTCGCTACTCCACGGGAGTGAATGAATATGATGTTCGGGTGCGACTTCCGCGCGATGAAGTCAAAGACATCGATACCCTCAGCCAGGTGATCGTGGCCAATGGCGTCAATGGACCGATCCAGGCGCGCCAGGTTGCCTCATTCAGCCTTGAGGAAGGCCCGGCAGAGATCGGGCGTGAGAACCAGGTGCGGATACAGCGCATCGTCGGAAATTTCGACACCGCCCAGAACGACGTCGGATCGATCATGCAGGAAGTCGAGCGCCGGATTTCCGCGATCAACATGCCCGAGCAGTACGGCGTGGTGCTGGGCGGACAGTTCGAGACCATCCAGGAAACCAACCGTGAAATGGCAGTGGTGCTTGTTCTGGCGATCTTTTTGGTCTTCGTCGTGCTGGCGGTGCAGTATGAGAAAATCTCCAACCCTTTGGTGATCATGACGGCAGCGCCTCTGGCCACCGCTGGCTCAGCAATGGCGCTGTGGCTGAGTGAGACACCGATCAGCGCCCCGGTGTTTCTTGGTACGGTCCTGCTGGTCGGTATTGTGGTTAACAATGCGATCTTGCTGGTCGAATACATCGAGCGACAGCGCACTGCCGGTCAGAACCTGACCGAAGCGGTTGTCGAGGCGGGCGGCATCCGTCTGCGCCCGATACTGATGACAACCCTAACCACCGTGGTCGGCATGTTGCCGCTGGCCATCGGTGCCGGTGCGGGCGCGTTGCTGATGCAGCCGCTGGCGATTGCTGTGGTCGGTGGCCTGCTGTCGGCCATGCTGTTGACGCTGTTTCTGGTCCCCTGTCTCTACGTCATCGTGCAAAACGCATCCAGCGCACTGTCCAGACTTCTAACCGGTCGTCGAGGCCGCGGGGCAAGCAAGGGGCCATCGGAGGACGTTGACGCCCCACCGACAACGGTCTGACGAAGTTCAGACTCGCCGCGCGAGCATGATGGCTGCGCCAATGACCAGCGCGAATCCGACCCATTGGATTGCGCCAAGCTGCAGCTCTAGAAAACTCAGCTCCAGGCCAAGCGTCAAGACCGGAGCAAGGGCAATCAAGCTAGCGGCCAGGGTGGCCAACGTGTGGTCGAACACCTGATAAAGGGCGACCGCAAAGACACCCATGCATGTGCCGGCGAGCAAGACCCAGAGCCAGACGCTCAGACCAGCCTCTTTCAGAGATGCGTCCATCCAGGGCAGGAGGAGGGAAAGAATGAGCAGCGCGCCAGTCGCCCTTCCAAAGGCGATGACTTCGGGTGTGAGTTTGTCCAGCGAGCGCTTGGCGATGACATCGGACAGGCCGATCAGCGGCAGCGTGGCCAACAGTAGCCAGAACGGCCAGCTGAGCAGACTGAGACCGGCTCCGGGCTCCAAGTTCATCAGGACCAGGCCAAGACAGACCAATCCGACCCAGACATAAGCCAGCCGGTCCAGACGTTCCTTCAGGAGCAGGCGTGCAGAGATGGCTGTCGCCACCGGATAAGCGGACTGGAAGAGGGCGCGATTGGCGGCGCTGGTTTCGGTCATCGCGAGGATGCCGAACAGCGACACCAGTCCCGAGCCCAAAGCGCCAACCAGCAAAACCGATCGCCAGTCCCGCAGGGTCAATTCTGATAGCGTTCCAACCTGGCCCCGAAGCACCAACCAGGCGAGGATGATGATTCCTGCAACAACTGCCGTGCTGAAGGCAATCAATATGGCATCACCGCCTCCGCTCAGCGCCATTTTCTTAGCCAGCGGCACGGCAGCCAGCGTCAGGACGGCGACAGACAACCAGGCGCTCAGCTTGAGGCTGCGTGAGCTCATCGGCCGAAGCTATTGTTCATTCAGCCAGAGCTCGATGAGATAACGAGCAATCGAATCGTGTCTGGGCAGACACAGCTCGCGGTCGTCACCCCAGGTGCCCGTGTCACGAAGTTCTTCAGCGCTGAACCAGCACGCGTCTTCCAGTTCCTTGTCGTGGCGAACGATGTCCAGCGTTCGCGCTGTCGCGTGAAAGCCGATCATCATTGACGAAGGGAAGGGCCACGGTTGGGAAGCCCGATAGCGGATATTGTCGATGCCGATGCCGCTCTCCTCGCGGACCTCACGCGCCACGGTTTCTTCCAACGACTCGCCCGGTTCGACGAATCCGGCCAGCGTGGAATAGACCCCCACCGGCCAGGCGGCCGCTCGACCGAGGAGACAGCGCGCAACACCGTCGTCGTGCAACCCATCGGACACCACCAGAACGATAACGGCCGGGTCAATGCGAGGAAAGGCCACCCCTGCGCAGCTGGCGTCGGGGCATCGTCGAAGCATGCCGCCGCGCTCGTTGTCGGTGGCCTTACCGCAGCGACCGCAATGGCGGTGGGTGCGGTGCCAGTAAACCATGCCGCGAGCGTAGCTAAGCAGGGCCGCCTCCTGAGTTCCCAGAGCGGGGCCGACCTTTCGCAGGTCGACAAACCCAGCGTCGCGGCTCAGGCCATTGGCGCGTTCCTCGGACCAGTCAGACACATCGGCTGCCAATACCGGCGCCTCCTTGTCAACGCCCAGCAGGACCAGCTCAGCATCGCCAATTGCCTCCAGGCGAAGAGACTGCAGGTCAAGCGACCGGTCGGGCCGGGCATCATCAGGCCTCCCATGCCAACCGGCAATCAGGTTCTTGCCCTGCCAGACCGGAAGGACCCTGGCTTCGGGGTGCGCCCGGCAGGCCTCAAGCCAGTCACTGCGATCGCGAAGCGTGGAGGTGCGTCGCATGCGCAGACCAGCGTAGGGGAGCATCGGACTTTTGCTGCTGTCATACATGGGCATTACTTTAACGGGTGGGATCTCTGCATGTCGAAAATTGCACGCTGGTTTCACCTGCAGTGGAAAAAAATCGTGCGAAATAGAATCACTTTTTCGCGGCCAATATTGACCTCACCGCGCCTGTCATATTTCTGTAACATGACGCCCGGCGGCCGTCAGGGCGTGCGCTAATACTTGTGTTTGATACGGACAATCATGATTCGACGACTTCATTTTTCAGCAGCACTGATTGGATTTGGTCTGGCGTTTCTCACGCCCGGAGAGTTGGCCGCCTGGGACCTCAGCGGCGATTTCCGCGTTCACGCCTACACCGAAGTGTGGCGTGACACGCGCGACGGTGGAAACACCAATTCGAGCGCGTCCGGCGCGCGACTGCGACTCCGTCTTCGTGAGGAGATTGGTAACTCCTGCCGTTTTCAGACTCGGTTCGCAGGCACCGCGCTTGATGAGGGCAACGATTGGGATCTTTATCTTCGCTCGAATCGAGATCGCGGCAGCGCGGTCAATCCCGGTTCGGCAACGCTGGATGAGTTCTTCTTCCGATGCGAGAGTCAAGACGGCCAGTCGCAGTGGCGGGTGGGCCGCATGCAGTCGAACCTCGACCTTCCGCATATGGCCACCCGGAGTTTTGATCGTAGCCAGGCCAGCGCGATCAATATCGGTTGGACCGATGGGGTCGCCTATCGCCGAAATTTCGCCAACGGCTGGTACGCTGACCTGATGGCCCAGTACAACGGCCGACATGGCAATGGGCAGACTTATCGCGGTCCGATCGCCTTTGATGACAGCGGCGCCCGAATTGGTTTTTTCGGAATCCTTGGAAGTGATGAGGCTATCGGTCCGGTGTTCATGCGCGCTTTTTCGGTGACCGTCTACCCGGATACGCTGGCCGCTGAAGGCCTGGATCGTCCTGAGCGCGATGACTACATTCTGACTGCTTTCAAACTCGGTGCAGGTTGGAATATCGGTGACTCGGGTCGCCGCTTGATCGCGGTCGGTGAACTGGCCCACGCGCTGAATAGACCGGAAAAGGCGGCGCTCGGTTTGCCGGGCCAGGGCGAGGTCGGCGCCTGGGGCTGGCAGGTCGGACTCGATATTGACGATCTGTTTCCAAAGCATTCGATGGGCATCAACTACGGCCAGTCCGAGGGCAGCATGTTGCTATCGAACGACTTCCGCCCGAATAACGAACTGTTCGAATACCGCTGGCAGTACCAGGCCACGCGGGCGCTGCGCTTCGAATTCCGCGCCCGCTGGCGCCGCGAGCTGGAGCGCCGGATCGACGCACCGTTCCTTCAGCGTGACCGTGACATCCGATTTCGAACAACCTATCGCATCTGAATAACGCGCAAAACTGGTGCCCTTGTCGAGCTAATTCTGCATGGCGATGTGTTCATCCCAGCGGAATCCGAGGCCACCGGCCTTCCAGACACCTTCGCCAAGAGGACTCGGGCCGGCGATATCGAGTCGCTGGGGCAGGCCGAAATGGGGCTTGAAATCCTTCACGCCGCGAACGGTGCTGCGATGGAGAACGCGCAGCCCCTGCTGGTCTGCCGGCAGATGGGCTTCGGGTGAGGCTCGATGGGCAACCGCCAGATTGTCGACGAAGATGCAGTCGTTGGCCTGGTACTCGTAAGCGATGGCGTAGCCGTTCTCAAATCCCGCATTGAGCACATCGTTGTACTCGCGACACAGTGCTGTCAGCTCCTCGGCTTCAAGAAGCCGGAATTGATCAGACTCAGGATGTTTTTCGATCACCGCACCGGTCATGCCCAGGTGCAGCCAGAGGCTCTGCTGGCCGGAGATGGGGTGGCGATGAACGGCCGGATGGACCACGCCGGACGCTGAGTTGACCGAGGACAGACGCTTCCAATAGGCTTGGCGGTCCGGCTCGAGGACCGCATAGGCCGCGCCCTGGTGAGCGAACCACGTGCCGCCGCCGTGTTCGGCAGGTCGCACGATATGGTAGCCGGCATGCGAGAAGGTGTCGGTATTGAAGCTGCCATCGTTGTGCCATTGGGGCCCCACGCCGGGGATGCCGTAGCGCTGATCGTTGGACAGGCGAAAGAGGTGCCGATTGCCCTTAGGCGTGGCCGGGTGGACGCCATGGGTACTGTGAAGCTGCTTGCCGCCCCACCAGGTGCTGGCGCGTAGAAAATCGTCCGGATCGAGCGCGCATTCGCTCTTGAAGACAAGGAAGCCGCGTTGAGCCATCACCTGCTCGAGGGCGTTGATTACCTTAGCGGGTGGCTTGTCCGCCGCAAGATCCAACCCCCGTACGGCGGTTCCTATCGGGTCCAATTCATCGAGTTCAGCACCGTAGGATTCGATGACGCCAAGGCGCTCAGGGTTGATTTCAGGGAGCTGTTGAGTCTTCGATGTATATGATTTATCTAGCATTTCATTAGCTTAACGCATTCGGGGCCGTGCTTAAAGAGCGCCCGTTGGGGGGTGGAATGGCCAACCCTCGACAGTCGACCCGGTGTTTTCCCTGAGCTTGAAACGAGTTCTGTTGTCAGGATCAGCCGCTTTGCCTTTCAGAAGCGAAGCCGCACCCCGGCGTTGAGAATGAAGCCGTCGTTGCGCGACCAGATGTCGGTGGTCCAGCGTCCGCTTGGCGCCCGAGCGGGCAGCACAAGTGGATCGTCGCGCGTCTGGCGCACGTTGAGGAGATTTTCGGCGTTAGCGAACCAGCTGAGCCTACCGATGGTGATTTCGCCCAGGAGGCCTAGGTGCCAGTAGGCGTCGCTCTCCCGGCGATAGGGGTTGTCATTCAGGCGCTGGGTGCCGGTGTAGTAGGCCTCGAAGCCCACCCGGAAATTGCCGTGCTGTTCCCACATGGCGACGAAGCCGGCAGAATGCCGCGGCGTCAAAGCGATGGCGCGACGGTCGGCCCCATCGGGGTCGCGTTCTGTTGCATCGAGAAACAGATAGCTGGCGGTCAGCTTGAAATCGCGCCAGTAATAGCGAAGGAGCAGCTCTGACCCGCGAATGCGCGATTCGCCAGCGGCGTTGACCAGGCGAACCCGATCCAGCGGCCCGTCGGGGGTGGAGGCAAATGGGTCGAGCCGTGTGACCCCGTCGACGGTCGAACCGAACAGCGTGACGCTGGCTTCAAGATTGCCGCTGCGGTAGCCCAGGTCCAGCGACGCCGTGACGGCCGACTCCTCCTTGATGAGGTCCAGCGGCACCAAGCGCGACAGTCCCGCTGCTTCGATGTCCTCGATGAAGGGCGTCGGCGCGAAATACCCCTGGCCGTAGGAGGCACGAACCGTCCAGTCGCCGGGGCGATAGAGCAGCGACAGTCGAGGGCTGAATTGCGTGCCGTATTCGCTGTGGTCATCGAGGCGTGCGCTCAGGGAAGCCGACACCTCTGGGCTCAGATCACGATCGACCTGCGCGAACGCGCCCGGCACGTCGTAGCGATAGTCGAAGGCTGGGAAATCTTCCGAGCTGAACCGTTCGGATTGGAGGGCCAGACCGGCCACCCAGTTCGACCGAAGCGTGTCCCCGGCGATCGAGGTCTCGATCAGGTAGCTCTCGTGGCGGTCCTCTTCCCGCACGGACCCGAAGCGTTTGTCATGGTCCTGCAGCATGGCCGAGCCGCGTATATTCCAGCGCATCGCGTCACCGATTGGCCCTTCGGCAATGAGGCCGCCGTCAAAGCGCTCCGTGTCCTGAGTCTGCGCAAAGGCCGAACCGTCGGGCACGGTCTCGCCGGGCAGGGTGCCGCCGTCGCGCTCTTCGGCCATGACGCCCAGGGTGGCGTAGACGCTTGCGCCCTGGTCAGCGTTCCAGAACAGGCGGGGACGGGCCGTCCAGCGTCGGTATTCGGCCATGTCGATCCAGCCGTCCTCGTCGAAGTCCTGCGCGCCCTGACGATGGGCCCCGGCAGTCAGTGACACGCCGACCGAGTCGGATAGGGGACCAGCCAGATAGGTCGTCAGATCCTGGCCGTCGCGCGTGGTCAGATTGGCCAGCGCCTCGCCCTCGAAGCGATTCTCCGGTCGACGCGAGATCAGGTTGATCACGCCGCCCATGGCCGAGCCCCCGTAGAGCGATGAGGCCGAGCCCTTGATCAGTTCGACTCGAGACAGGTCGGTGGGAGGGATCTGAAGCAGGCCGATCGAGGCGGCCTGGCCGCCATAGAGGGGCAAGCCGTCTGCCAGTAGCTGGGTGTAGCGACCGTAGAGGCCCTGAAGCCGGATGTTGGCACTGCCCAAGGCTGGCGAGGTCGTCTGGACCCGCACGCCGCCGGTCTCTGCCACGAGCATCGAGATATTGCCCGGCCGCATGATGGCTTTTTCTTCAATCTCTTCGCGAACGATGACCTCAACCCGAACGGGCTCGTCATCCAGCGCGCGACCGACTCGCGTTGCCACCATAAGGATCGAATCCATGCCTTCACTGTGCCCATGTCCGTGTGCATGCTCGCCATCACGGTCGAGATCGCGATCATGTTCGTGTTCATAATCGCTTGCACCCTCAGCGCTATGAGCATTGTCCTTTTCGCCACCCCTCTCGTCATCCTGATGGTCACCACTATTTCCATCGCCGTCCTGATGCGCCTCATAATGCTCCTGCGGGTCTGCCGGCTGGAAACGGTGGGCCGAGCTCCTATCCTCATGAAGTCCAACGGCCAGGGCGTTGGAACTGAAGGGGGACGCGAACAAGGTCAAGATCGCTAGGCCGAGAAAGCGGGAGTTGCTGCAGAATGGTGAAAGCATGAGTCAAATAGTGAGTATGAAAGCTTAGGAAACACGGATGCGGGTCGAGAAAACGCCGGAGCGAGGCCCTTGCCGTGAAGAATCCACGCTTTGCTGCTGAATGATAATCGCTATTATGGCTCCTAAGCAGCGGATCAGTCACCTTATGTTGGTTCTCGAGTATCACGCTTAGAGGACTTTCCGGCTCACCGGGCCGCCTGATTTTTTTCGTCTTTTTTAAGTCTTCATCCGTTGCAATTCAAAGAGCACTCACCAGGAGACCATGATGAATCTCTCAATCCCACGACTGCTCGTTCTGGTTGCAGTCCTGATGCCCGCCGCAGCCTGGGCCGATGATCGCCCCGATCACTTCGAAGGCGCGGCCTCCGAAACACTGGAAGAGGCCATGGAGAACGTCGATCGAAGCAATCGCCAGCTCGCCGAAATCCTGGCGCAAGACGAGATCACCATGGCTGACGTGGCCAGGATTCACGAGCTGACCTACACGTTGGAGAATGCGTTCGAACGCATCGACGACGAATATCAGGCGCTCGAAGAGCAACTCGAAGCCCTGCATCTGGCCTCCGAAGGGGCCGAGACCAAACGGGTCCGCGAGCTCGGCGGCACCTATCTGGAAAATGCAGAGCGCTTCGAGCCGTAGTCATCGGCGCTCGTCGCACTAAGGGCTGCCGGGTAGATGCACTTCGCCCCGAGGGCATTCGACGGAAAAGCCTCATTCGAATCAACGCCGATATTCGATCACAGTTTGCGCGATCGCGCCGAAGTCGCTGTGGCTCTCTGCATCGATCCACGCAAGGAAGCGACTGGATCCCGTGGAGAGTGGGATCGATGCACATTGCCCGTCGGGCGAGGCTCCCTAATTGATCGCCCGATCGCGGTGATTCTCGCGGCCATTGATGAAGGTGAATCCGAGTCGCTACGGGTTCAAAGGCTCAGGAAGCCGTCGACTCGAAGCGATTCGAAAAGATGCGCAGCGCATCATCCAGCAATTCGTCACTGCCGGCACCGTAGATAATCCCCAGCCTGACCGGGGTTTCCATTCGGGTTGCTCGCCAGATCCTGCGCCCAATACTGTCCTTCGGTATCGGCTTCTTCGCCATCGAGACACGCATTGACGGCTGGTGAGCTCGGCAGTACGCGACGTCAGCTTATCGATGCCCTGAGGTTTAACCAAACAATGCCTCTGGACAAACCAAGAGACGGCCCCGGGGGAGGGGCCGTCGATCCGATGTGCTGCGAAATCGGCAGGTTCAGCGCTGGTATGCCTTGACCGTTTGCTCGATCGCACCAAAGTAGCTGTTGCCTTCGGCGTCGGTCATGTCGATCCGGACCGTATCACCGAACTGCATGAACGGTGTCTCGGGTTTCCCCTTCGCGATGATCTCGAGCATGCGTTTTTCGGCCAGGCAGCTGGCGCCGCGGGCCGTGTCTTGATTGGCGATAGTGCCCGATCCCAGGATCGTGCCGGCGGCCAGGGGGCGCGACTTCGCGGCGTGAGCTAACAGCTCGGCGAAGCTGAACTGCATGTCCTCGCCGGCTTCCGGCTCCCCGAACAGTTCGCCGTTCAGGTGGGTGACCAGGGGGCGGTTCAGCTTGGAATCCTGCCAGGCCTGGCCCAGCTCGTCCGGTGTGGCGACCACCGGGGCGAGGGCGGAGCGTGGCTTGGACTGAAGAAAGCCGAAGCCCTTGGCCAGCTCGCCCGGGATCAGGTTGCGCAGGGAGACATCGTTCAGGATGGTCACCAGCTGAATGTGGTCGGCGCATTCCGACGGGCTCGCGCCCATCGGAATATCGTCGCAGATCACGCCGATCTCGGATTCGAAATCGATGCCCCATTCGGTGCTTTCCATGGCGATGTCATCGCGCGGACCGAGAAATCCGTCGGAGACGGCCTGGTACATCAGCGGATCGGTAAAGAAGCTCTCCGGTACCTCGGCACCGCGCGCCTTGCGAACGCGTTCGACGTGGGGCAGATAGGCACTGCCGTCCAGGAACTGATAAGCGCGCGGGAGCGGTGAGGCCAGGGCCTGCATGTCCAGGTCGAAGGTCTCAGGGGCGTCACCAGCCTGTAGCTGATCGAACAGGCTGGCCAGACGTGGTGCGGTGTTCGACCAGTCGTCGAGGGCGACCTGCAGGCTGGGTGCGATGTTCGTGACCTTGACCGCCCGGCTCAAATCTCTGGAGACGACGATCAGCGTACCGTCACGGCCACCTTCTTTTAGTGTTCCGAGTTTCATGATTTTGAATCCTGGTGATTTGGATTGGATTGATTTTGTTTTCGGGGTTCAGGGTTCAGGGTTCAAGTTTTTCAGCCTTTCGCCTTTCACCGTTCTCCTTGAACTTTTTTCATCCCTTCCAGCTGTCGACATACCCCTTCCATTCAACCCTTTCCGCGTCAGCGGTGACCTCCAGCGCGTCGCGGGTATCGATCATCACGGCGACTTCCTCAGTGGACTCGCTTTTTGGCGTGAAGGCGTTGTTGAGCGCCTTCGGGTGCGGGCCGTGGGTGAAGCCACAGGGGTGCAGGGTCATCATGCCCGGATGGATATTGTCGCGCGAGAAGAACTCGCCGGCATGGTAGAAGATCAGCTCGTCGAAGTCGTCGTTATTGTGAAAAAACGGCACTTTCAAGGCGTCCGGATCGGTTTCGAACGGACGCGGAACGAAGGTGCAGATGACAAACCGGCTGGCCAGGAACGTCGTATGCGCTGACGGCGGCAGATGATAGCGATGGCTCATCAGGGGTCGGATATCGCGCCAGTTGATCTTGACCGGCATCAGATCGCCGTGCCACCCGACCGCGTCCAGCGGATTGAAAGGATAGGTGATGGTCGAAATCCTATTGCGACGCTTGACCTGTACCCTCCACTCGCCTTCGCCCTGCTGGGCCTTGAAGGCTTCGTTGACCTTCGGGGTGTCGAGCATCGCCGGGTCGAAGATCGCATGCGGACCAACCAGGCCCTTGTCGGGCAGCATGTAGCTGGAATTGCTGGCCTCGATCAGCAGCACTTCAACGCTCGAGTCGCTCTCGATGCGCCACATCGTGCCGCGCGGCAACAGGATGTAGTCGCCATCCCGAAACGAGAGATGGCCGTAGTCACAATAGAGACCGCCCTGGCCTGCATGAATGAACAGCATGTCATCGCCATCGGAGTTTCGCGCCAGAACGGACATTTTGCCGTCACTTTTCCACTGGCGGATGCGCACGTGGGCGTTGTGCATCAGCTCGGTGGCCTCCCAGGGCGAGGCCGTGCTCGTATCGAGTTTGGTGGTGTCGAAGGCGCGCGGTTTGAGTGGGCCTTCGAAGTCGGTCCATCCGGTTGGAGCGTTTTGGTGATACATGTGGCTAGCGGGCCCGAAGAAGCCCTCCTTGCCCAGCTCGCGCTCGTAGGTGCCTTCGGGCAGATCGCAATGCGCCTGCCGTGAGGCCTCGCCTTCAACCTTCGGATGTGTAATCCAGTTTTTCATGATGAAAATCCTGATTGCCTACCATAGAGACACGCGCTGGCGTCCGCCTGACATTGGCCTCTTGCCCGCGGCAAACCGCCAAGGTCACTGTTGCTGCGCTGAGAACACAGAGAAACGACATGTCGTATTTCGTTAATCTTTACGTCCTCCGTGTTTCTGCGGTGAATAAAGTTCTTACAGGACGCCGCGGTCAGCCTGGTCGCGTTCGATGGCTTCGAACAGGGCCTGGAAATTACCTTCACCGAAGCCGTCGTTGCCCTTGCGCTGGATGATCTCAAAGAAGATCGGACCGATATTGGTCTGGGTAAAGATCTGCAGCAGTTGCTTGTCGGGCTGATTCATGTCGGCATCGATCAGGATCTTGTTCTTCCTCATACGGTCGATGTCTTCCCCGTGGTTGGGAATGCGCTGATCGATGACGTCGAAATACGTGTCCGGCGTGTTCAGGAACTGAATGTCGTTGGCGTGTAGCGCCTCGACCGAGTCGTAGATATTGTCGCTGTAGAGCGCAATGTGCTGAACGCCTTCACCGTGATATTCGTCCAGGTATTCATTGATCTGGCTCTTCGGGTCTTCCGATTCATTGATCGGTATCGAGATATTGCCGTTGGGCGCGGTCATCGCCTTAGAGCGAAGTCCGGTTTGTTGGCCCTTAATGTCGAAGTACTTGACCTCGTAGAAGCCGAACAGCTTTTCGTAGAACTCGGCCCATTGACCCATGTTGCCGTTGTAAACGTTGTGGGTGAGATGATCGACGAAACTCAAGCCCACGCCCTTAGGATTGCGCTCGATGCCAGGCTCGAACACGAATTCTGCTTCCAGCTCGTCCAGGCCACCGGTCAAATAGAGCACGCTTCCGCCGATGCCGGCAATGCAGGGGAGGTCGAGGGCCAGTCCGCCGGACGGATCAAGGCGCTCGGCGCCGCGCTCGAAGGCCGTCTCACGGGCCCTCGCCCCATCGTTGACGCGAAGCGCAAAGCCGGTGCAGCAGGGGCCGTGCTGGGCCGCAAACTGGCTGGCGAAGGATTCAGTCATGGCGTTGACCAGGAAATTGATGTCCCCCTGACGATAAAGTGTGACATCGCGCGACCTGTGCTTCGCCACGGCCGTGAATCCAAGTCGGCTGAACAGATCGTGCAGGACGCTGGCATCGGGCGCAGCGAACTCGATGAATTCGAAACGGTCGACCCCCAAGGGGTTTGGCCGAGGATTTTTCGGGCTGGACTGCGACATGACGATCACTCTCCGTGGAATGGGATGCGGTGCCCGGTCCGTTAGGCGATGCTGATCTTGATGCGAGCCGGGCTTGTTCTAGCCCATCATATTAGTTACATTTGAAACCATATTCAAGCCGCGCGACTCTCGTTCATGCTCGATCTCGAACAATTCCTGCCCTACAGGCTCTCCGTGCTGTCCAACCAGGTCAGCGCGGGGATTGCCGAAACCTACGCCGAGCGCTTCGGAATCAGCGTCACCGAGTGGCGGGTGATCGCCATTCTCGGGCGCTATCCCGGTATTTCGGCCACCGAGGTCGCCGAGCGTTCGGCGATGGATAAGGTGGCCGTCAGTCGAGCAGTGCATCGATTGATTACGGACAATCGCGCCTCGCGAGAGTCGAACGCTGATGATCGTCGTGCCAAGCATCTCTATCTCAGCGATCAAGGCCGGGTCGTTTTCGATGCGATCGCACCGGCGGCTCTGGCCTATGAACAACGGCTGCTGGAAGTGTTGAGCGAGGACGAACGCGATCAGCTGGACGGTCTTCTCGATCGTCTGATCCAGGCCAGTCGTTCCTGATTGGCTGCTGCACTAGCGTCTGGAATGAAGTTCGCCATCCTGCACCGGGACCAGTGGCTCTGCGCTATCGACAAGCCCTGCGGGATGATGGTCCATCGCTCCAGTCGGAGCACCGATGCGCTTTTCATCATGGGTCTGCTTCGAGACCAACTCGGGCAGCGGGTCTGGCCCATCCATCGGCTGGATCGCGCGACTTCCGGCGTCCTGCTGTTTGCGCTGGATTCAGAGACCGCCGGTGAACTTGGCCAGCAGATGATGGCGCGCGAGATTGGCAAGCGATACCTGTGTGTGGTCCGGGGCCATGTCGACGATGAGGGGCTGATCGATCACCCGCTCAAGCTCGAGGGTCACGGCCCCGAACAGGAGGCTGTCACCGAGTACCGTTGCCTGGGTCGGATGGAGCTTCCGATTCCCATTGGTCGCTACCCATCGGCCCGCTACAGCCTGGTCGAGGCGCGGCCTCGCACCGGCCGGATGCACCAGCTGCGCCGCCATTTCAAGCATTTGTTTCATCCGATCATCGGCGATACGACCTACGGGGAGGGGCGGCACAACCGTCTGTTCCGCCAGCACCTGAGCAGCCATCGTCTGCTGCTGCACGCCAGCGAAATGGAGCTTCAGCATCCCTCCAGCGATGAGCTGTTAAGGCTGCATGCACCGCTCAGCGGCGAGTTCAGGTCCCTGGTTGAAGCGCAGTTTCAGTCCTCGAATGCGAGCCTGTAGAATGGCAATCGCAATAGGCTCGGCAGGCCATTCAACTCTTTCGTTCCAGAGGATTGATTCATGAGTATCCAGATCTACAGTCATTTCGACGGCGGCAATATCAACATCATCGACTCGGGCGATCCGGCGGCGGTGAAGCTGTCGATCGCGCCCGATGCTGGTGATGAGCACCTGCAGTGGTTCTCTTTTCAGGTCTGTAATGCCCGCGATCAAGCCTGTGTATTTTCGATCGAGAACGCCGGCACGGTGTCCTTTCCTGAGGGCTTTAAAGATTATCAGGCGGTTTGCTCGGTTGATCAGGAACACTGGTTCCGCGTGCCGACGGAGTTCGACGGCCAGCGCTTGATCATCCGTCATGCGCCGCCGGCCGACATCGTCTATTACGCTTATTTCGCGCCCTATTCTCTGGCCCGCCATCAGGCCCTGATTGCCGATGCGTTGAACTCACCGCGGGTCAGGGCCGAAACACTCTGCGCAACGCCAGATGGGCATGCGCACACGCTGCTGATCATCGGTGACGAGACGCCGCAGGCGAAAAAACTCTGGATTACCGCCCGTCAGCATCCAGGCGAGACCATGGCCGAGTGGTGGGTCGAGGGGTTCCTGGGACGGTTGCTCGACGGCGATGATCCGGTCTCGCGTCGTCTGCTGGAAGATGCGGTCGTCTATCTCGTCCCGAACATGTGCATCGACGGTGCGGTACGCGGTCACCTTCGATGCAACGCGCTTGGCCGCAACCTCAACCGGGAGTGGGCCGATCCCTCCGCCGAGGCTTCACCCGAGGTCTACTATGTGATCGAAAAAATGAAACAGACCGGCGTCGACTTCGCTTTTGATGTGCACGGGGACGAGGCACTGGCTTACAACTTCATCGCCGGAGCCGAGGGCACTGATAGCTGGAACGACCACAAGCAAACCCAGCTCGACGAGTTCAAGACCCTGCTGGCTTCAATCAGCCCGGATTTTCAGACTGAATTTGGCTACGAAGTCGACCCGCCGAAAAGCTCGGACATGAAGAAATGCACGGACTATGTGGCTGAGACTTTCGATTGTCTGGCCATGACCCTTGAAATGCCCTTCAAGGACTCGGCGATCACGCCGAACGAGCAGATTGGTTGGAGTCCTGGCCGCTGTCAGACCCTGGGCATGGCTTGCGTGGATGCGTTCTGGCACACCCTGCCAAAGCTCTAAGTCGGGCTTCGCGCTTTCAGCGTCGTCGCGTACTTGCGCTACATCCGAGTGCCACAACGGCGCTGGATTTCTGTCCAGCGGGCCTGCCACTGATCGGGTAGATCGGCCAGCAGTTGTGCGTTTGAAAGTTCCGGTGGCACTGCGGGACAGTCGCCCCGCAATTGCGTTTCAAACCACCACCAGGCCACACACAGACGGCGCTCGGGCGGAGTCCTGGAGACAGGCTCGAGGCACGAAGCCAAATCGATATTCATCGCCCCCGTATCGCTTAATTGACCCTCTTCCAGGTCGAGCAGAGCATCAATTTTCAGCAGCCAAGCGCGGCTCGAATCATCGCTATCGGACAGTGCGCTTACCTCCCTTAATCCATTCTCCAGCGCGCGACGGGCAGCTGTCAGTTCGTTTTGCCAGAAGTGGGTCAGCGCCAGCTGACCGTAGTAATAAGCGCGGTCGGGGTGGGGGGCATTGCCGAAGGTGCGGTGCAGCGAATCGAGCGCTTCGATGAACGCGTTTTCTGCGGCTGTGTGGTCACCCATGGCCGAGTAGGCCAGCGCCAGATTTCTCAGTGACGACTGAGTTCCGAAGTGATCGGGCCCAAAAACGGCGCGCTTACGATGCCAGGCGGCCTCAGTCATCTCAGCCGACTTTCGATAGTCGCCCATTCGCCAGTAAACGATCCCAAGGTCATTCTGGATCATGCCGATATAGACGTCGGCCGGGTCTTGAGCCTGCTTTAAATCGAGCGCCTGCAGCAGGCTTGTTTCCGCGGCTTCGAGCTGGCCGGTCAGCTCGAGCGCGTTTCCGCGCATGCGCAGCGCCTCGATCTGTTCAATCAGCGAAGGAGAATCATTGAGCACCTGCGCAGTCAACGCTAGTGCACGCTCCGGTTGATTGTTGAGCATGAGCATGTCTGCCAGTTGAATTTTGACGCCATGACGATCGGCACTGGCGATTCCGGGCTGGTCTGCCGCGTCAACGGCCTGCTCCAGCCATTCGATGGACTCTGAATGGTTTCCCAGCTGATAGGCCGCCAGGCCACGGTTGGCGAGGATATTTGGGCCTTGTCGATGGGAGGGTTGATCGATGAGCATCAGGCGGGCCCGCTCGAGGCTCTCTTGCGCGTCCTCACTCAGCCCGCGCGCCAACTGGGTCTTTCCAATGATATGGAGAAGATCGACCAGGAGCTCAGGCTGATCATTCAACTCTTCCTCGATGCGCTTGGCTCCGCGCTGCAGCAGCTCAGACGCGGTTGGGTCGTGGCCGTCTTCCATGGTTGGGTCGGCCGCCTCCAGGATGCTGACCAGAAAATCGCGCGAGGCCACCGCCCGGTCAGCCTCCAGACTGGCGCGACGGGCCTGGTCGAGTGAAATCAGGGTGCCGCCGATCAGCGCACCGAACAGGAGCAGGCCCAGGGCGGCAATCGCCGTATGCCGCCGCAGCCAGCGTGAGAGCACATAGGCCCGGCCGCCGTTTCTTGCGCTGACGGGTCGATGGTCACGCCAGGCCTCCAGGTCGCGAATCAAATCCGAAACGCTGGCGTAGCGAACGTCCGGATCGACGGCAATCGCTTTCAGGCAGATCGCATCAAGGTCGCCTTTCAGATCGTGGGTACTGATCGGGTAGGTGCTTGAACGGTTAACCGACTCGGTGGTTGCGACCGAGGGCGGGGTTGGCTGTTCGGGGATGCGAATGCCGGTGATCGCATCATGCGGTCGGATATTGCGTCCGCTCAGAGCGCGATACAGGACCGCGCCCAGCGCAAAGACATCCTGTGAGGTCGTTGGAGGGGCACCGAGAAGGCGCTCCGGTGCCGCATAGGCGGGCGAGCAATAGAGTCTGATCTCCTTGCCCGGCTCGGCCTGGTCCAGGGCGGCAATGCCAAAATCGACCAGCCGGGCCTGGCCTAGCGACGTAACGAGAATATTTGACGGCTTGACGTCGCAGTGGATGACCTGACGCTGGTGAGCGTATTGCAGGGCCTGAGCGATCTGGAGTATCAGCTCGACCCGTAAACCGACTGTGAGTTCATTCTCTTCTATGTAGTCCTGCAGAGGAGTGCCTGCGACAAATTCCATCACCAGATAGGGATCACCCTCATCGCTCTGACCACTGTCGATCAGACGGGCCAGGCCGGGATGCTCCATTTTGGCAAGAATGCGGATTTCCCCGACCAGCCGATGGCGCTGGTCGGCGGCGAGCTGGTCTGCGTCGAGCACTTTAATGGCCACGGTCTTCTCGAACTGCCCGTCGGCGCGCTGCCCCCGGTAAACCACGCTCATGCCGCCACGGCCGATCCGTTCACCGACCTGCCAGGGGCCGAGCCGCCTTCCGGTCCAGTCCTGATCTGCCTGATCTTCTTCCGTCAGTTCCAGCAAGGCCGAGGCGGATCCGCGATCTAGCAGCGCGTCGGCGTGATCGTGAGAGTTGATCAGAGATTGGAGAAGGTCCAGATCTTCCGGTGCCAGATCAAGGGCCTGAAGAGCCGCTTCTCGCGCAGCAGGATCGAGCTCGACCATGGCATCGAAATGGTCCTTCACACGCGCCCAGCTGTCACGGTTCATTGTCACGATGACTGCGACTGGTCCATTGCGTTCTGCAGCAGGGCTCGGGCTCTTGCCCACTGGCGCGCTGCGGTGCGCGGCGAGACCTCGAGCACGCTTGCGGCATCCTCGTTGGACAGGCCGCCGAAGAAGCGCAGTTCAACCAGGCGGTGGAGAGTGGAATCC
>JGI12140J13697_1205085_pt1 | contig 18295 bp, 12 predicted proteins | sample ElkSlonscriptome_5_FD_13697 | JGI IMG/M metagenome (IMG submission 13697) | reverse complement strand
CCAGCTCCCCCAGCTTCCCCAGCTCCCCCAGCTCCCCCAGCTTCCCCAGCTCCCCCAGCTTCCCCTAATAACTTCCCCTGAAGCTGCTGGGCGGCGGAAAAGATAATCGGCATCATATATTTGATTTCTTGATGTCTGGAGGCGGGTAAAAGCGCGATCGCGGTTTGATCGGGTTTAATCCCTAGCGCCGCTCTAGCTTGCTCACGACTAGGATAGGATTGGATGCGATCAACTAGGGGATGACCTACCCAATGAACCGATGCGCCCTTTTCTTCAAAGTAACGGGCTTCTTCGGGAAATATAGCTAACAGTTTGTTCGTCATTTCCACAATTGTGGATGTATCCCGGGGAGAGAGTGACCAAACCCATTCTTGGGGGGCGATGTAATACACCACAGGAACTTGGGGAAGCTGACGCTGAATAAATTTGCCAATACCGAGATTGGGTCCCATATAGTCAATCAGGACTACCAAATCTGGGGGATTGTGCTTAAGGTATTGTTTGGCGCGACGCTGGATGGTTAAGGTTGGCAGAAGAAATGGCAAAGATTCTAATAGTCCGACTGAGCCAATACCCGTCGTATTTCCTAATAATGTAGCACCCGCACGCGCCATTTTTCCGCCGCCTAATGCTACAATGTTTAAATCTATTCCTTGTTGCTTGGCTTGCTGTTTCAGGGCATCAATTAACATTGCTCCTTGCAAATCACCAGAGACTTCACCCGTACTGATAAAAATTGTTTTTTTAGTCATTCGTCAAAACACTGATTTCACGGATTTATGGGAGAGAGTGGGGGAGGGAAGTGATAGGTTAGTTACACTGATTACAAAAATGCTTCGCTTTTGTTGTATGGAAGGGGGAGAATTCAAAGCCTCTCTCCTTGTAGGAGAGAGGTTTGGAGAGAGGTTTTCCCGATTCCATGAAAAGTAAGGTCATTCAGTTGGGTTAACACTTCTCCGTTTCATGACTATGATGAAAACGACGACCTGGAATCGAACCACGCCGCCCAGGTAATTGCGATCGCTCTAAGAATAGGCGTAGGTGCTGTACCTGTTCATGCTCAGATATTCGATGCAGTTCTTCTACGGCTTGATTGAAGGTGTAATCAGAGCGATAGAGTGTCTGAAATGCCTTTTTTAAGTCTCCCAGAGACTCGCCGTTAATTCCCGCTCTTTTGAGACCAACTAAATTGAGCGATCGCACTCGTGCGGGGTTGCCTTCAACTAACATATAAGGGGGTACATCTCGGTCAATGCGACTCATTCCGCCAACCATTGCCAGACGCCCAATGTGGACAAATTGATGAATGCCTAAAACACCACCAATGGTTGCTTTTGTTTCAATATGAACATGACCCGCTAAGGCGACTCCATTGGCGATAATCACTGAGTCTTCTAACACGCAATTGTGAGCAACGTGAACATAAGCCATCAACAAATTGCGATCGCCAATCACTGTGGCTTCTCCTGCACCCGTTGCTCGGTTAATGGTGACATATTCCCGAATCCGATTATCATCACCAATCCTCACCCAACTTGGTGCGCCATCATATTTTAAATCTTGCGGTTCTAAGCCAATAGCAGCCCCAGGAAAGATTTGGTTTCTCGCGCCAATTTCCGTCGGTCCTTCTAGAACCGCGTGAGCGCCAATCTTCGTCTGTGAACCCACTTTTACATTATCGCCAATGACCGCATAAGCACCAATTTGAACTGTCGGATGGAGTTGGGCACCAGGGTGGATTACAGCAGTAGGATGAATCAGTGTTGTTGCCATATAGCGATCCTATTTGAGTGGTGAACAGGCTGGTAAGTAGGTGAGGTTTGTCATTTGTCATTTGTCATTGGTCATATCACGGCAAATCACCCATGATAATAATTTATCCGCGTCTGGAGCGTCAGTACTAATTATGGGTATTCAAGCGGACATACTAAATTTGGGTGAGTCGTAGGATTAAATGTAAGGGTAAGCGATCGCAGAAAATTCAGGTATAATCATTTATACCAACGCCTCAAGAGATTCAAGTGTGACAGGATAAGGAATCCGGGAGCGCTAACCCTAATTCGGGATAGCGCAATTGGGAGCTATTCAACTAGAGAAAACATCAATTCCCCTTCTGCAACTCGCTGATCGTCAACGACTGCACGAGCTTGCATCTTTCCAAAACGACGGCGTTTGACGGAGACGAGTTCCGTTGTCATGATCAGTTGATCGCCAGGTACGACAGGACGACGAAAGCGAACTTTGTCAATTCCGGCAAAAACAAATAAAGCGTCATCTACATCAGCCATCTGTTTCAAAACAATGCCACCAACTTGAGCCATTGCTTCGACAATCATCACTCCCGGCATCATCGGGCGTCCTGGAAAATGTCCTTGGAAATAGGGTTCATTAAACGTGACATTCTTGATACCAACCGCTAGCTTTCCCGGAACATATTCAATAATGCGGTCAACTAAGGCAAACGGATAACGATGGGGGAGGATTTTATGAATGTCTTCAACCGTGAAAACTGTTTTGGTTGATGACTCAGACTGAGTGGGGTTGGCATTATCAGTGGAATCATCGTGAGTGTTAACGTCAATCAAGGTAGACATGAGTAAATTAGGGTAAAAATGAGTACCGATGAGCAGGGAGCAGTGATCAGTTAAGTGAATCGGTCAACTCATCCAGAGTTCAAGCTGATTGAATACTGATCACTTATTTTCCCGTGCTGCACAAGGAACTTGGATGAGCTAGTGTTCAGTTGAGTTGCCAGTTGTGATCAATTGCCAATGACGGCTGATGATTGACGACTGACATCCCAAGCGCCGATTTGTCGAGCCAGTAATCTCGCCAATTGAATATGCAGATTGTGACTGGCTTTGTAGGCGAGGAAGTGAGCGACAGGAAATTTCCCCAATAAACTCAAATCCCCTACTAAATCTAAAAGTTTATGACGCACTGGCTCATTTGAAAATCGCAAGGGAGGATTCAACCATCCTTGATCACCGCAAACTAAGGCATTTTCCAAGCTACCGCCTTTAATTAAACCGCGATCGCGTAATTGGTCAACCTGATTGGCTAAACCAAAGGTTCGTGCTGGTGCGATCGCGTCAGCAAAATGCTCCTGTTCCGGTGTCCAGCTATACCATTGATTGCCGATGGCTGGGTTCTCAAAATCAATGCCGTAGGTAAATCGAGTCATCGGTGCGGGTAAGGCGGCGACAAAGACATCGTCTCGACAAACCCAGATGGGTTCCCCAACAAACATCGGGGAAGCCAGAGGAGATAGATTAGACGAGTTTTGGGGAAGTTCACTCTCCACAATCCCTACCTCCTGAATGGCTTTCACCCAAGCCAGCGCCGAACCATCCAACAGGGGAAGTTCTGATCCGTCAATTTCAATACAAGCATCGTCCACTCCACTCCCGGCGAGGGCGGCGAGTAGGTGTTCTACTGTCCCTACTGTTACCTCTGAGTCGGAGAAATTGGCAGAATTCTCACCGTTTCCTGCCCTCAACTGAGTCGAAAGCATCGTAGTAGAGACAGCCTCCACTCGCGCTGGAATCACAGGCATCCCTGGCAGGTCAACTCGGACAAAATAACGTCCCGTCCGGGCTACAGCAGGCAAGACGCGAACAGTGGTAGTGATCCCACTGTGCAATCCGATACCTGATCGTTCAAAATTAGCACCCAAGGTATAGTTTGTCATTTGTCATTCGTCTTATGTCATTCGTCATTCGTCATTCGTCATGGGGGAACTGTTGTTTGGGAAAGTGAGACAGTTTTGTGTAGGGGCGGGTTTCACTACTATCGTTTCTTATCTAACCCAGATACAACTAAACCCGCCCCGACTAAGAGAGTAAAAACTAGTTCATTAAAAGCGTTCTCCAATACCGAAATGGAGACGGCTGTCTCCTTCATCATTAAACCCATAATCCACACGAATCGGACCCAGGGGAGATTGGACTCGGATACCAATCCCGACACCAACGCCGGTGCCGGGTTTATCGCGAACTACAGCAGGTTCACCGGGTACATCATCACCTGTACCTAAATCGCTGGCAAAGTCAACAAATAAAGCACCGCCGACTACAGAGAAAATCGGAAAACGGTATTCTGCAGTGGCTTGAATAAAGCTGCGACCTGAACCCACTTCTCCCTCATCGTAACCGCGCACTGAGTTACTACCACCCAGAGAAAAGGCTTCGTAGGGGGGTAAGTCTCCGAGCGCGGTTCCAGCTTGCACGTTAAAGGCGAGGGCTTCGGCTCCTTCGCTAAAATTGGTAAATTCTACGGGGAGATAGTAACTGTAACTCCCGCGTAGGCGACTGAGAAAGATACTCCCTTGACCAATCGGAATCGTCTGTTCAACACCGAATCTGAGCAGAGAGCCACTGGTGGGTCGTAGGGGATTATTTCGGCGATCGCGCACCGCCCCCAGTTGCAGGGTAAACAGGTCATCTTTCCCGTCACCACTGAAGCTTAAATCGTTTCCGAGTTCATCCTCTGCAGTCAGGTCACCATCAGAGTCTCGAATCGACACATTTTGAAATTCAAATCCGGCTGATGCTGTCCATTCGGAACGGCTATAGAGATCGCGGGATAAGGGACGAGTAAAATTAATTCCACCCCCTGTACGCACCACACGGGGGCGATCGCCATTGGGGAGTTCGACTTCAGGATCACCGCCGTCGAAAATCAGAGAAATCGAGCGGCGTCGGAAAGCATTCACGGTATAGGAGGTGCGGAAGGGATCGCCAGCAATCCAGGGGTCTGTAAAGCGAAGGTCAAACAGCAGGGCGCGTTCTCCCACCTGGAATTCTGCCCCTAGGGTTTGGTTATTGCCACCAAGGTTTTGTTGCTGATAGCTAACCGTACCAAATAAGCCACTGGCGGAGCTAACTCCCGCCCCCGCCGCCAGAGAGCCTGTATTTTTCTCAATCACATCGACTACCACCACAACTCGACGGGGGTCAGTTCCGGGAGCAAAGGAGAGGCGCACGTCATCAAAAAGTCCGAGACCAAAAACTCGTCGCAAATCGCGTTCCGCAATTTGGCGGTTAAATACATCCCCTTCATCGAGTTGCATTTCTCTGGTGATGATAAAGGGACGGGTACGCCCGCCAATGGGTTCATCCGCTGCCGTGAGTAAGCGAATTTGCTCACCTTCGTCATTCAGGATGGGTTCTCCCTCTTCATCAAGATAGCGGACGGCAATCTCTTCAATCACACCTTCTGCCACAGTCACGGTGACAATGCCATCATCATTCACATCTGAGGCATCAACCACTTGAGCCAGGTCATATCCTTCTTCTTGATACCAGTCGTTTAACCGTTGAATGCCTTGTTGTAGGTCATTCAGGTTAAGAATCTCACCATATTGCTCTTGGAATATCTGATCAACCACCTCTTGAGGTAGAACCCGCGCTTCGGCTGCTGGGGGAACCGTATTCACCGCCACCTGACGCAGTACGGGGTTAGGTTCGACCACAAAGGTAATCCGCACACCCAAGGGAGTATCTTCGGGTACAACGTCCACACTTCTGAAGAAACCTGTGGCAAAGACGGCATTCACATCTTGCTGTAACTGAGAGCGCGTGGTTGCCAATCCGGGTCGAGTGCTAATCGCTCGAAAAATCTCGTTTTCCAGTGGCTCTTGGGGTCCAGTGTAATCCTGAAAGTCAATGACGACTTCTGAGACCAGGACTCGTGGTTCTGGCTGATTGGCGGGCGGCGTTGGCGCGTCAGTTGGGGGAACTTGAACTTGGGCAATGAGCGGCGGCGTTGGCGTCACCGTTGGCGTTGCTATGGCATGAAGGGCTAGATGATTTAGGGTTGTAGGGTTAATCGGTGTTAATTTTGTCGAATTGACCTGAATCGGCGGGGTGGTTGATTCTGCCTCATTTCTAGGGTTATCTTTTGCCAATTCGCTGGTTTCTGTTGTCGTTTCGTCAATAACTTGAGCGAATCGAGGAGAATGAATAGCCTGGTGATGAACTCCTCCATGATTTGTGGGTTTGACCAATGGTAATGGCGTTGAACCCAGCTCAATTTGATGAGTAGCTGGATTTTCCTGAATCGTCTCGGAGGTCGATTCTGTCTCACCTCTAGGACTATTTGTAGCTGATTCGGTCGTTTCTATTGGAGGTTCGTCAATGACTTGAGCGAACCGAGGAGAAGAAACAGCTTGGTGATGAACTCCCCCATGATTTGTGGGTTTGACCAATGGTAATGGCGTTGAACCCAGCTCAATTTGATGAGTAGCTGGATTTTCCTGAATTGGCTCGGAGGTCGATTCTGTCTCACTTCTAGGACTGTCTGTTGCCGATTCAGTCGTTTCTACTGCGGTTTGATCGAGTGCTTCACTCAGCCAATTTTGAGTAGTTGTTCCGTCGGGGTGTTCTGGCGTCCCGGTTTTCTCATGTTCTCTTAACCTATCCCGTTGACTAGGTTCAAAGTCCCGGATAGGTTGGTCAGTCGTTTGCCCATGGCTAGGGGAGTTGGATAAACCAATGCTAGCCGTTACAGCGAGAATTGCCGTTAATAAAGGAGATAAGCGCATGATCCTCAGATTTTTTGACACGTCCACACACCACGTTGATTGCAAGGGTTGCGATCAGCTTTTATCCGTTGTTCACTGCTTGTTATTCAGTTGAGCGATCGCCTACTGAACAAGCTTGATTAAGTTGACTTAGGAGCTGACCTCGAGTTGCTTTAAACTTAAGATGTCATCATTTAACTGATAAAGGACAAAATACCAGGATTTTCATCACCTCGCTTACTCTGAAGCCATTAAGTCCCCCTAGCACGGCTTGGCTTCCCATACCCACCCGTTAACCAGCACAGAAAAAAGCAGACCTCATAAACTTTACAGCTTTCTGTCCTCTGCCTTCTACTTTCTGCTGTCTTGGGCTAGCACTCGCTCTAGAACTTGCTGATAGGCTTGTTCAACCTGTCCGAGATCCCGACGAAAGCGGTCTTTGTCCATGACGCGCTGTTGGGGATCAGTTTCTGCTTGGTTCCACAGACGACAGGTATCGGGGCTAATTTCATCGGCTAAGAGCAACTGTTGGTTGGTATCAATGCCGAATTCTAGCTTAAAGTCCACTAGGGTAATACCGCAGCTTTGGAAAAAGGCGGTGAGACTCTGGTTAACTTGTAATGCTAGTTGTTCTAGCTGGTTAAGTTGGTCGGGTGTTGCCAGTTCTAGGAGTAATAAGCGATCGCGAGTGAGCAAGGGATCTCCTAATTCGTCCTTCTTATAGTAGAATTCCACCAAGGGTTTGGGCAGGACTTTGCCCAGCTCTAATCCAGTTTGTTGACACAGACTCCCTGCGGCAATGTTCCTGACTACAACTTCCACGGGCAAGATTGTCACCCGCTTGACGCGCATCTGGTTGGGGGTGGGACAGTCGATGAAATGGGTACGAATGCCTTCAGATTCCAGAAACTTAAACAAGTGAGCCGCGATCGCGCAATTCATTTCGCCTTTACCGACGATTTGACCTCGCTTTTGGGCATTAAAGGCAGTCGCATCATCTTTGTAGATGCTTAGGAGAATCTCTGGATCTTCCGTCGGATAAAGGATTTTGGCTTTGCCTTCGTAAAGTTTTTGCGGTTGAGACATGATCAGAGTTGGCTCGATAGATTCATTGAATCAGGATAGTGCAGTAGGGGTTTGGTGACCAAACCCCCACTTCAGGCTGTCCCCCAGGGCGATGCTGGGTAGTTGAGGTCAAATTCACTACAATAGTAGATGGTGGGAGTCTAAAAAATTTGTACCATTAATTATTCTGAGTCAGATGAGGATGGCAAACCTCTTAGACACTGGCCTTAGTATTCCGAGAAACCGGGTTTCTCATGAGGATAACCACGAAATATCAAGCTTTCACCCCAAGAAACCTGGTTTCTTGACCGATGTCCTAGTACCCATCCGTGAGGCGTTGACTTCTGAGTAGTGACCTGTGATCCACTTCGCTGCCAGATTTTTCCGGGTTAAATGTATCTGATGGGAAACTTGCGCCGCGTTAGTCTAGTGCAAGAATGCAGAAATCACTGAACAGCTAATATCTCCCCCAGCTTCATCGTATCTACGAAACTGCTCAAGTATTTCCGCAGCACTGCACTAGGGGGAAATTAGATTGTAGTTTATCGACAATAACTTTTATCAAAGGAGATCCAAATGACCGATAGAGATGAGTTTTTATATCCACGCAGTCGCTATTACGGCGATGTCAAACCAGAAAATTTAGTGTTTAATGCTAATTTACAGGAATTCGCGCAAAAGGTAAACTATATTTGCAACTTAGAAACCGCAGGTAAAGTTGCACCCGAAGCTGCCTATAAACAAATTAAAGAGTTGTGGCATAATTTGAGACAAAGTAAACAAGAACTGGCAGTTGGTCAGCATCCTTTACGTGGGGATGACAGGGAGAAATAACCTGTAGGGGCGACCCGGTTGTATTAATGAACAATTGTGTTTACTTAATGAACTTGGGTCGCCCGTTTAGGGTTGAAGTTGGGAACATGGGAATTAATCAAGATCCCCGACTTCTCCAAGAAGTCGGGGATCTGTCTGTGTACCTCACTTACAGCACTTTCTAACACGGTGTAGTACAGCAACTCTAGGACAGCTCTGTTCTGCTCTTTTTTTGGTGTATAACATCGAGTCTGAAAACGCTGTATCTCCCACTCAAGACTTACTTCCTTTGTTGTGCCACATACTGTGACAACTAATGCTCAAGAATCCCCTACTTTACATCCGACGACACTTGCGGATTTGACTGGCGAAAATTAAGCCGACGGTGGCTAACCCAAACACTGTACCCGGTTCAGGTACAGATTCACAGTAATCCCTTTCGCAAATACCGGATTTGTCAAATTTAAAGGCAATATTGTGGTTGCCATCAAACTGATTTAAGTCGTAACCTGCCGTTATTAAATCAGAATCGCTCAGATATATAATATCGGCAATAAACTCTCCCGATGCAATAGAGTTAAGACTTTGACCTTGATCAAAATAGGTTGTCGTGGCGGGTAAATCCCCGAAACTGGGTTCACATAAACCGGGAATACAGTCACGGGTAACCACAGCATTATTATAGGCTTCTATACTGCCAAAACCATTGTTTTCTCCGGTCACACTTTTGGCGGTGACATCAGCGTATAAACCCACTTTGGGTGCGCCGGAATCACTGTTGGGGGAGAAACGAACGGCAAATAAATCACCAGCATCGCTAGCGGTGGTAAAGTCTTGATCGGTCAAGTTGATGAATAAATCACCCCACCCCGTATTCCCGTCATCTGCATCGGTTCCCTCTACACCGGTTAAAGGCATATTGCCATTGAGGACAACCAAAATGCTATCAACGGTTTCTTTGACAGACATCCCGTAGAGTTCATAGCGGTTATCTTTGCCGCCAATAATATCGCCATCAACGCCATCATTGGGGGAATCTTGACTATGATCCCAGGGGGCGTCATCACTAGGTTTGGGTCTGGGTTTTTTCCCCGGATCAAGTGCGCCGCCATCGTTGAGACATTCTTCAAAGATACTGAGAACAGAGCCTTCATTTAAAGCTCGTAATGTGGCGGCTTTTGCGGCTTCTCCTGTGGGCAAAATTAAGCCCATTGCAGCGATTAAACTAATCAGTTTTGCGCTAATTAATAGTGTTTTACGATTAGACATAGTTTTCTCCTTAAACTGTTATGTAGTCAGGGAACCTTAGCCCTAAATTCTGTTGGGTTTCATGACGGGGCTGGAGCGAACCTGGTGCGTTAGCGAAGCGTAACGCACCCTACGACTAGAATACTGCGTAGTGTACAGGGGTTGGCGTTTTCTTTGTAAACTGATACAAACTCAGGTTCGTATTTGTCATCTGTCATTTTTCCTTTGTCCTTGGAAAATGGGAAATCCGGCGAGATTAGCCTTGCCTCGCTCCAATTCGTGGATTTTCTGACTATCCTTATTAAAGGGTAAACTTACCGCCCTTAACCCCCCGCTACCTATCAATTTTACCGCTAACCTAGGGCTGGAGAATTTACAGAAAGTATCAAAAGGTATCAAAAGGTATCAAAAGGTATCACTATCTTAAGTTGAATGCCACTGACTTTAAAGTTTGTAGTAAGCGCTTTAGCGCTTGAGGCACTAAAGTGCCTACTACGAACCCAGATTAACTCAGCGACATTTATCTTAAGTTGAATGTTACTAACTTAAAGCTGGTGGGCAATGCCCACCCTACAGTATATTAAGGGTTTTGGCGATCTCATAATGCTCATTTCAGTGCCATTCATCTTAAGTCAGGGTGGGTTTTGTTGAAACGTTATCGGTGGTATCCTCTAGTTATAGGCTAAACTCACCCCTACAGGTGATTACAGGAAAATAGCTATATGTTGTGGGATGCATTTCTAGAACGAGTCGCTGATGCTCATGATTTGTTTGAAGAAGATGATCGACAAGCTTTCTTGGCTCGGTTTAATGAGCGAAATTTGCCACGTTCTGATATCCAGGTGGCACAGGATTTGAATATTAGTGAAGTGACGCTGCAACGACGACTGGGGAAGGGGGTGTATACTCATTTGCTGAGGAGTTGTCCTCAGCTTAATACGGATAAAAAGGGGAAATTTAAGATAGTCCGAGATTGGTTAAGAAAAGGGTATGTTCTCTGTCAAGGGAATGGCACCACGGGGATGAATAAAACGGCGGTAAATCCACCCTCTCCAATCGCCAATTATCCTTATGTAGAACGCCCCCCAATTGAATCGTTTTGCTATCAAAGTCTTTTTGCACCGGGCGCGTTACTTCGGATTAAGGCATCTCGGCAAATGGGAAAGACGGAGTTAATGGCAAGAGTTTTGAATTTGGCGAAACAACAAGGTTATCACCCCGTCTATTTGAATTTATGTCAACCGGAAGAATCGGTGGTCAAAAATCTGGATCAATTTTTGCGTTGGTTGTGTATGAGTGTCAGTCGTCAACTGCAAAAACCGCTGCAAATTCAGGAATATTGGGATGTGGATCTCAGTAGTAATGATAACTGCTCGGCTTATTTTCAAGACTATTTATTAGAGCAAATTGATAGTCCCTTAGTTTTAGGCTTGGATACGGTTGATCGCCTCTTTCCTCATTTAGCGATCGCTCAAGACTTTTTTGGTATGCTACGGGCATGGCATGAGGATAGTAAAATTCTGGATAATTGGCAGAAACTGCGGTTAATTGTCTCTCATTCGACGGAAGCTTATATTCCCCTAGATATCAATCACTCGCCGTTTAATGTGGGATTAACCGTTTCCTTGCCAGAATTTACAGCCGAACAAGTAACTGAGTTAGCCCAAAAGCATGGACAGGTATTAAATCAGGCTGATGTCAGTTTATTAATGAATAAGGTAGGCGGACATCCCGGCTTAATTAAACAAGCGTTATTTGAACTCAAAACCTTACAGAATACGACCCTGACACAGCTATTAAATGAAGCGGCGACAGATTCGGGAATTTATGGTAATTATTTACGCAAGATTTGGCTAGAATTGCAGGAAAATTCAGCATTGATTCCGGCGCTAAAAAAGGTAGTGGATGCAAGCAATAGCGTAGAATTAGCGTCAAAACTTGCCTATCAGCTTGAAAGTCTGGGATTGGTGCATTTAACCGGAAATAGAGTAACAATCAGATGTGAGCTTTATCGCAATTATTTTGGCTCTCGCTTGGCAAATTTGGGGGAAGCTTCGTAGTTCGTAGTAATGGCTTTAGCCTTTGACGGGAGGCGTAGCCTCCCCAATAGCATTCCCTTAAGAGGAACGTCATTGACTTAAGTCTGGTGGGCAATGCCCACCCTACTGGCTAGGAACGAGAGTAACGAATGACAAATGACGAATGACAAATGACAAATGACAAATGACAAATGACTATCATGTAGGCGGAAGCTTACCACCAAATGCGACAAGCTATGTTATACGTTCAGCAGATAAAAAACTCTATGAAGGATTAAAAGCTGGCGAATTCTGCTATGTCCTCAATTCCCGACAAATGGGCAAATCAAGCTTACGAGTGCAAACCCAAAAACGTCTGGAAGCCGAAGGAATTGTCTGTGCGGTAGTTGATTTAACTCGGATTGGGCGTCAGGCGAATGAACAACAATGGTATAAGGGAATTGCTTATCGTTTAGTCAGTGAATTACGACTGGCGAATCGCGTCAAATGGCGACAGTGGTGGGATGAACATGACTCCTTATCCCCTGTACAGCGGTTGGGAGAATTTATTGAAGCGGTTGTGCTGGACATTATCACTAAAAATTTAGTCATTTTTATCGATGAAATCGACAGTACCCTGAATTTATCTTTTCCCACCGATGATTTCTTTGCCTTAATTCGAGCCTACTATAATGGACGAGATACGAAGAAACGCTATCAACGTTTAACCTTTGCTTTGTTAGGAGTGGCTAGCCCATCGGATTTAATCCAAGATAAAACTAAAACGCCGTTTAATATTGGCAAAGCGATTGAATTACAGGGGTTTAAACTAGATGAAGCGCTGATTTTAACCCAAGGATTTGAGGGAAAAGTTCAGCATCCACGCAAAGTGCTGGAAGCGATATTATATTGGACTGAGGGTCAACCGTTTCTCACCCAAAAGTTATGTCAATTAGTGCAACGATTCTGTGATTCTCCATTGGATAGGATGATTAAGAATAGTGGGTTGAGTCAAGGTATTGATTCCCGTGATAACTTTATAGGGAAAACCCTGGGAATCAGTCAAGTGGGTTGGCTTCCATTAGAGAGAGTATCGAGAAGCGTTATTGAGAAAATCAGTCGCACCAACAATGAACGGGAATTGGTGAAACAAATCGTGCGATCGCAGATTCTGGTAAACTGGGAATTCACTGATCATCCCGAACATCTGAGAACCATCCGCGATCGCATCCTCCTCAGTCACCATGGTTCAATCCCATTACTCCGCCTCTATCAGAAAATCCTACACCGAGGAGAAATCCCCACCGATGAGAGTCACACCCAACAGGAATTGCTACTCTCTGGATTAGTGGTTCAGCGTCAGGGTAAACTCAGGGTTCATAACCCCATCTACCAATCCATCTTTAATCGCCAATGGGTCAAATCCCAACTTCCAGCACAAAATGAGCATTCTGTCAAGACCCCAGCTTGGACAATTCCGATCCTGAGTGGGGTTGTCAGCGTGGTGGTGATTGGCGTGCGATCGCTCGGCTTATTACAAGGGTTAGAATTACAAGCCTTGGATGGATTAATCCGATTGCGCCCAACCGAAGCCTTAGACTCGCGCCTCTTGCTGGTGAAAATAACCGAAGCCGATATCAACCAATACCGCTATCCGTTATCCGATGACGTGCTAGTTAAATTATTGCAGAAACTGGAATCAATGCAACCGCGAGTAATCGGCTTAGACATCTATCGAGATAACCCAATTCATTATCGCGATCGCACAATAGCCTCTCCTACCGATTTACCCACCTATTTACGCCAAACCAATCAGGTGATTCATATCTGTAAAGTTAGCAGTGAAAGCGATCAAGGAACCGCATCTTTCCCCAATCTTCCCTGGCAAAATCTCGGCTTTAGTAACGTATTAGTAGACAGCAAAAACACCGAAACCGGACCACTACGCCGCCAGTTATTATATCAAGGAGTTAGCTCAACTTCACCTTGTCCAACCCCCTACGCCCTTAATGTTCAACTCGCCTTTCGCTATTTAGCCGCAGAGAGAATATTACCCACATTTACCGCCAAAAACGGCAACTTACAGCTTAGAGATGTTATCTTTACCGATTTAAACCCCCGTGCGGGAGGATATCAACGCTATGATTTTAGAGGTCAACAAATCCTCCTCAACTACCGTGCGGTTCAACCCATCGCCCAATCCGTAACCTTAACCGAAGTTCTCCAAAATCAAATTAATCCCCAATGGGTCAAGAATCGGGTAATATTAATAGGCGTTACCGCCACCAGCATCAAAGATAGCTTCCATACCCCCTACGGCGAAATGCGCGGCTTAGAAATTCAGGCGCATGGGGTGAGTCAGATACTCAGTGCGGTACTCGATCAACGTCCCTTAATTCAACCGGGGAATTTCTGGAGTGAAGTATTATGGATTGGCGGCTGTTCCTTCAGTGGTGGAGTATTGGTTCAGTTAATCCCCAAACGCCCCTACCAAATCCTCGCCTTATGTACAGCATTAGTTTTACTATCAGGACTCAGTTTAATTCTATTAATTCACGGCTATTGGATACCCCTAATCCCCTCCGCGATCGCCTTAATTGTTTGTAGTAAAGGCTTTAGCCTTTTACAAACGTCAAATCGTGACTACACAAGTATAACAAAAAACAAATAACAAAGGACAAACAACCAATGACCAACCAACTATTCAACCTCGCCATCATACCCCTTCTAATTATCACCCAGCGATCGCCCCTCGACGCCCTCATCTTCAACCAACCGCCACCCCCACCAGACAAAGACACACCCGGACAACAAGCGGATTCAGGAACCCGTGGACCCTGTGACGCACAGCCCTCCGAAACCGATAAGCAATTAGTCGCCCTTGTTCCCACCCTTGAAAAATCCAGGAACAGCTTACCAGAAACTCATGTTTGGGGATTAACCCAGAGTCAACATCCAACCTTTTGGTTTTATCTTCCCGCCACAGCAACATCGGCTCAAGTCGCCCAATTTAGCCTCGAAAATGAAACCGATTACCCATCCAACTTTCAATTCAATCTCCCCCAAACTCCCGGAATTATTAGCCTAACCCTTCCCACCAATGAACCCCCACTAGAACCCGGACAATGGTATTATTGGTCACTAAAACTCTATTGCCAAACTCAACCCTCAACACCTAACTTTTTTGTCGATGGCTGGATTCAACGGGTACAAAACGACACACCCTTTAACAGTAATACTCCCCAAAACAAAATAGTCATTTATGCTCAAAACGGTCTATGGTTTGACACCATCACCGAACTAGCCAACCTGCACCGCCAAACCCCCCTGGAAACCAAGCCAGCCTGGGCAGACTTACTAGAATATATCGGTTGGGAATCCCTTACCGAAACCCCAATTCTCCCCTGCTGCACCCTAGAAAAACAGTAGAAAAACGCCTCACACCTCGACAAACCCTCTCTGCGTACCTCTGCGCCAACCTCTGCGTACCTCTGCGTTAAAAAAACATAATCCTGAAACCAATAACTAGGAGAGCTCATTAATTTGATTAGGTAGGGACACAATACTATCATGCCCTCATCTAGGGATAAATTTATCCTTGAAACAACGAGAGCCAATTTCCAATTAAAACAAAAGGTGCCCAATAATAGGGATGTTTATAATTGGGATTCTTTAAAAATTTCTTTTGAACCTGTTGTATCGCTTCCGCTTTACTCATCGGTTCCGTGGAATTAGTTAACTGTTGATAAAGCAACCGAATAAAATCAGTCGTTGATTGATCATTCACTTCCCACAACGTCGCAATCGTACTCCGCGCCCCAGCCCGAACCGCTATTCCCGCCAGCCCTAATGTCGCCCGATTATCCCCATTAGCGGTTTGACAAGCACTCAACACTAACAGTTCAATTGGATCAGGCAAACTTTCCTCGCGACTTTTGAGATAATGACTCAATTCATTCACCTGAATCCGTTTATCCCACGCCAAAATAAAAGTTTCATTGGGATTAGAACTAAATTGTCCGTGGGTGGCGAAGTGAACAATAGAAAAGGGGCGGGCGTTGATTTGATTTTGCAGGGCTTGACTGGTAAATTCATCATTGAGTAGCGTTACATCTGAAGGAATTTGTGATAGTTCGGCTTCAACATTGGCGAGGGATTGAAAGCTTTGATGAGGAGCAAAATCAGAGCGCACCTGAGATAGTCCAAATGCCAGCGTCTGTAAGGGATACTGGGAGAGGGGTACAGGGGCGAGTAACTGGGGTTCTCGATTCAGCGCGATCGCATATTTTTGAACTAGATACTGGTTCCCATCCCAAAGCACCGCCATGGGAACGGTTTGTAAGGCACCATCGAGGACAAAAACGAGAGTATTTATCCCATTGGCTTTAAACTGGGATTCAAAGGGAGCAACTAACCAATTATAGATCGGTTGAGAGGTATTTTGAATCGCTTGACGATAGCGAGAAGTCCGTTGGGGATTAGTAAGTTGAGTGCGGAGTTGATCAACTGTTTCTTCCACCTGACGGGGGGAAAGTTTGACACGATGGTGTTGTAAGGGTGGGTTGGTTTCAGATTTAAGATGACTGGGATTAGGTGTAGAGACGTTGCATGCAACGTCTCTACAGTGTTGACAGTTGTCGTCGTTAATATCGTTACATGACGATGGCTGAGGTAGTTTGAGAATCACCTCTAATCGATCATCTAAAAGAATGGTATAAATAACCGCCGTATTCGGAGCGTGTTCATCGACAATTTGGTCAATTAAAGCCGGATCTGATGACGCACAGGCTTCTTGTAAATAGTTTTCTAATTCCGCTAATTGCAGTTGGGCTAAAACCTCTCTGGCTTGGATTAACTTTTTGGGTGATGGCGTTTCTTCTCGCAAAAGTAAATCAATCAATTCCCGATAAATCGGCTCAACTTCATCGCGAAAGGAAAAGCGAACATCAGGATTAAGGGTTGCTAAATCTTGGCGAATCGTATTGAGTGTATTGACCGCCGCTTGATAGGCTGCAATCGCGCCAAATTCTCCATCAATATTTCCCTGAGCTTTCCGCAAGCGTCCCAGTTGCCATTGCCATTGATAAGCAATATCCCACGCCTGAATCGATTGGCTAATTTGAATCGCTTGATTGGTTAACGCTTGGGCATTGTCCAGGTTCCGAGTCGATTCATAGAGTTTACCACTAATCCCTGTTGCATAAGCTTCACTGCGCCGATCCTCTAAAGCGTGAGATTGTTGGATAATCTGTTGATTTTTAGCAAAGGTTGTGGTAAATAAACTATCTAATTGTGTCCAAACGCTATGGCGATAAATGTTGGGAACCTGTGCCTTATATTGACTAACTCTTTGCTGAATTTGGTTTAAAGTGACCAAAAGTTGAGAAAACCGAATTTGACAATCAATGGTGGTGTGATTGAGGGGAAAGTTGGTGATTTTAGCTTGAATTTGGCTTAAATTTGGCAGTTGCAATACCAGTTTTTCCTGCCACCAAGTCTGAGCCTTTGACCAATAATGCTGCTTAAGTAACCAATGTTGGGTATTGAGTAAAATACTGAAGTCATTAAGCTGAGATTGGATAGGAAGTAGAGGAGAATTTGATAAAGTGATTGCCTGTTGATAATAATCAGTAGCTTGAGTAACAGCATCCAGAACAGGTTTAATATTCTGTAGAGAGGGGCGAGTTCTTTCGTAGAGACTGCGCTGGTGATAATAAGTATCCTTTGCCCAGTTCCCCAACTGGAAATAAGCCTCAGCAATAGCTTGGGAATTTTCCAATTTTTGCGCCAGAGTCAAACTTTTGTCTAACAACTGTTTAGATTGCTCTAAATTAGTTAAATTCTCTAACTTAAAATACTGTTTTAATGGCGACCAATTGGGATCTGAATAATTAGAGTTACCCACAACTCGCACCAGTTCTCCCAAATTAGACCAAGCCGTGAACTTAAGCAAAGAGTCGGGTTGACGTTGCAGGTGTAATGTTGCCTGAGTTAAAGTTTTAAATGCCTCCCGTAACTGTCCTAGATTTTGCAACGCTTGAGCTTGGTTAATCAAGCTACCAATGCTTCCAATTTCATCTTCCAAGCGGGTGTAAAGGCGATGTACCTTTTCCCAGGTTTTTAGAGCATCAGCAGGGTTTCCCAGAGAGAGTTGTAGATGTCCTTGATTATTCAGAACTTGAGCCAGAATCAGGCTTTTTCCCGGCGAATTGGGAAGAGATTGGAGTTGGTTGAAACTTTTCGCGATCGCGTCTTTCGCCTCTTGCCATTTTCCCAATTCTTGGAAACCCAAAGCCAGATAACTTAAAACTCGCGCTTGTTGAAGTTGATTCCCTTGATCAGCCAATTGAGATACGGCTTTTTCCCAGAGACTTACCGCCTCTGTAAATTGTCCATTTTTATAATACCCTTGACCTTGTTCAATTAAAGTATTGCTATCAACAATAGGACTTTGGCTAAGAATTCGTGGAAGTTCGCTACTAAGTGCCGATTGACCAATGAGATAAGGTTGACCCAAGCCAATCAACAGAGTCAAACAGAAACCAATCAATCCATATTTAAAGAATAAATTCATAATAGTCATTCAACTTTGTTCATAATTGCGCTTGTAGTTGCGCTTGTAGTTGCG
>JGI12140J13697_1034413_pt1 | contig 18355 bp, 12 predicted proteins | sample ElkSlonscriptome_5_FD_13697 | JGI IMG/M metagenome (IMG submission 13697) | reverse complement strand
AATTATCCTAAACGGATACTCTGAGAATTCCCTGAAAATAAACGAAATGTCTGATGAATTAGGACTCTAAATCTCCTATTCCCTATATCTTTAAAAAAATACTTGACTATTCGTTCCAGAAACGATAGAGTCTTCCTAGAAGCGAATACGAGAGTGATGGCTCGACACAAAGAGTTCGACCGAGAGGAAGCTTTGGAGAAAGCCATGGAAACTTTTTGGTGCTATGGTTACGAAGGAACGTCCATCCAAGTTTTGGTCAAAAACATGGGCATTAACCGAGGGAGTCTCTACGACACCTTTGGTGACAAACGCGCTTTATTTCAATCCGCGATCGCGCATTATGATCAAACCGTAGTTAAGGATGCGATCGCCCGACTCGAAGCCCCGGATGCCTCTAAGTCAGCCATTATTGATCATTTCTATACCCTGATTGATCGAGCGGTTACAGATGTTCAACGGCGAGGCTGTTTGATCACCAATACAGCGGTTGAACTCTGTCCCCATGATCCCGATACCGCGACTCGTATCGCCACCAATCTGAAACGGATTGAACAGGCATTTTATCAAGCATTGGTAAGGGCAAAAGAAAAAGGAGAACTCAGCGATAAACATGATCTAAACGCTTTAGCCAATTTCCTTACCTGTACCTTACAAGGCTTGCGCGTTACCTCTAAAGTTAACCCAGATCGGGAGGTTTTGCGAAGGATCGCTCAGGTAGCGCTCTCGGTTCTCGACTAATGCAGATCTTTTTTTTTGAACAATTCTGGAACATTTGTTCCATAAAAGTAAATAACTGGAGAATTTTCATGACATTGACCCAAGAAATCAATACCCTACGCCAGCAAATCCAAGCCAAGATGTCTGAGGATACCAAAGCAGTTATGGATAAAGCTATGCAAGATTTGGTGAACTCAGGACTTGCCAATCAGAGTCTAAAAGTTGGCGACAAAGCCCCCAATTTTGCCCTACCGAATGCTGTCGGCAAAACCGTTGAATTGCAAGATTTACTCAGCCGTAATTCTGTCGTTATTTCCTTCTACCGAGGGGGTTGGTGTCCCTATTGCAATCTGGAGTTACGAACCTTACAGCAGTCTTTACCGGAAATTAAAGAATTAGGCGCAACCTTAGTGGCAATTTCGCCGCAAACGCCGGATAATTCCCTATCAACGGTGGAGAAAAATGAACTAGAGTTTGAAGTGTTGAGTGATGGGGGCAATCAGGTGGCGAAGGAGTTTGGTTTAGTCTTTGTGCTACCGGAAGAATTGCGCCCGATTTACCAAGACTTTGGCATTGATTTACCTGCTCAGAATGGGGATAATACGTTTGAATTACCCATCCCTGCCACTTATGTTATTGCCCAAGATGGGACAATCATTCATGCATTTGTTGAAGCCGATTACACGAAACGCTTAGATCCAAAAGAAATTATCGCCGCATTAAAGAAAATCTCTGTAGCGGCTTAAACTCCATTAAAATGGACTTGAGTTAATTAGAGAACAGTAGGGGCGGGTTTAGGGATTAACCTGTGGAATTAACCGATAAATATTGTACAAAACCCGCCCTTCCCCAGCTTCCCGTTGCGCCGAGTGCGATCGCGAGATTCATCCATTCATGCCAATTTTTGTTATAACATATTATTTTGGTATTATACTATTATAGTATGTCATTCTCAGCGAAGCGAAAAATCTCGCCTGATGCGTCGCTACGGTTCCTCAAACCCTTTTGTATCGAAGTTCGGCTTTCTGTAAATCTCAAGCCTGAGCCAGACTTCTATACTTGAGATAGAGACTACAAAAATCTTTACAAATAACAGCTATGGCTCCCGATCCCAAAATAATGAATAGCGTCGAGCAGCTCGGCTATCGCGTCACCGTGGGTGACGTAGCGGCTAAGGCGGGATTGAATATCAATCTAGCCGAACGAGGATTACTAGCGCTAGCCTCCGATGCAGGTGGACATTTGCAAGTCGCTGAGTCAGGTGAAATTGCCTACCTGTTCCCCAAGAACTTTCGGACAAACCTGCGAAACAAATTCCTCCGGCTGCGCTTACAGGAATGGTGGTCAAAAATTTGGCGTGTCTTATTCTACCTGATTCGGATTTCCTTCGGGCTTCTCCTTTTACTATCAATTGTCCTCATTTTTCTCGCCATTTCGATTATCGTCATCAGTATCAATTCCAGCAGCGATAGTGATTCAGGCGGCGGCGGTAATGGGGGTTCTAATCGAGGCGGCGGCATGTTTTTTATGCCCCGCTTCTGGATTGGACCCGATATCTTTTGGTTTTTCGACCCCAGTTACGAACGCCATCGACAACGGCGCACCTCCTGGAATTCTGCTGAGAGTAAGCAGATGAATTTTCTGGAGTCAATTTTCTCATTCCTGTTTGGCGATGGCAATCCCAATGCAGATTTAGAAGAACGGCGTTGGCAAGAAATCGGTACAGTAATTCGCAATTCCGGCGGTGCAGTTACAGCGGAACAGATTGCTCCGTATTTGGATGATATTGGCACAGGCTATCAACGGGAATATGAGGACTATATGTTACCCGTTCTTAGCCGTTTCCAGGGGCGTCCGGAAGTGAGTCCCGATGGAGATATTATTTATCATTTCCCCGATTTACAGACAACTGCACAACAGCAACATCCTCAGCCTGTTCCCTCTTATCTGCAAGAACAGCTTTGGCGCTTTAGTGCGGCTACCAGTGGACAAAAGATACTGGCAATTGGGTTAGGCGGAGTGAATATTGTCGGTGCGTTGATGCTGGGTTCTCTATTAAGAGGAGGCGAACTTGCTGCCGAGATAGGCGGATTGGTGGCGTTTGTCGCGTCAATTTACTGGTTTTTACTGGGGTACGGGATTGGCTTTTTAGCGATTCCTTTGATTCGTTATTTCTGGATTCAACGGAAAAATAGTAAAATCGAAGCCCGTAATCAGCAACGACAGCAGGAAGCATCAGCACTGGTTCAAGGGGATGCCAATTTACAGAAAAAGCTGGCGTATGCCCAACAGTTTGCCGCGCAAAATGTAATTGGGCAAGAGGATGTGGTGTATACCAGTGAACAGGATTTACTGGATCAAGATTTGCAACGCCAAGACCAAATTGATGCTGAGTGGCAACGCCGTTTAGAATCGGGTTCTTAGGTAGCTATAGCGGGTTTTGTTGTTCATTTATCGGCAAATAGCTGACTTTAGTCCCTCGAAGGCAATCGCGTGATGATCAGATTTGGGTATGGAGTGCGATGTTTCTTGAACCATCCATAAAACTGGCAGTCAGATTTCCCCCTAATTTCCCTTAATCTTCAGAAATCCTCAATTCGTGGATATTCCAAAACGCGCCCCCTAAAGCCGAATACTCAATCCCCTCCACGCGATCGCGCACAGCCGTCATCGACAGGGGATTCACCAAATAAATAAAAGGTAAGTGTTCTTTAATCAGGCGTTGGGCTTCACCATAAATGACTTTGCGCTTCTGTTCATCTAACTCTTGAGACCCTTTAACATAGAGATCATTAATCTCCTTCTCCCAAGGTGCAACTTCCCACCCCTGAATCTCCGGTTGACCAACGGTTGGTTTTTGATTAAAACTGTGCAATCCGCCTTCAGTAGACCAGACATTGGCACTATTATTGGGTTCTAATCCGCCACCGGAAAAACCGAGAAGATGACATTCCCAATCTAAGCTATTACTGAGTTTTTCCACCAAGGTACTAAAAGCAATCGGGTTAAAATCCACTTGTATGCCAACTTTCGCCAAATCTCGTTTAATTTGTGCTCCCATGGCTTCGCGCAGTTTATTCCCTGCATTGGTAATTAAGGTAAAACGCACTCGATTCCCTTGATCGTCGAGGAGTTGTCCTTCATCGTTATACTGGAAACCTGCGCTTAACAGTAATTCTTTGGCTTTGTCCAGATTATAGTCGTAAATTGGCAGTCCCTCTTCTGGAGACAAATAATAAGGACTTTGTACCGGAAGATTGGAATATTGCGGTTCACCCAATCCTCGAAACGAGTTATCAATCATCGTTCTCCGGTCAATCGCATAAGCCACCGCCTGTCTAAATTCCAAGGTATTGAACCAACGAGATTTCATCAGTTCAATTAAGGGTTCGCCGTCCCGACTCCCTTTGTTAAGGTTGAAGGAAATAAAACTAGAACTTAGCGTGGGACCGCCAACGTAAATGTTAAAGTTACTGCGTTCCTCTTCCCGCTTAAGTAGGGAATAGAAATCCGGTGAGACACTAATCGCATCTAACCCACCAGAACGAAATTGCAAAAAAGCAGTATCGGTGGATTCAACAACTTCCCAGAAGAGGCGATTAATATAAGGTTGGGGTTGACCTTGAGATCCTTGACGCCAATAATGGAGATTGCGGCGAAAGATTAAGCGTTGATTGGTATTGTAGCGATCCAGTTGATAGGGTCCATTGACCACAATTTTATCCGGGTCAGTATCCACACCCCAAGTGGTCATAAACTTGGGTCTTCCTTCTTGGTCTTTCTCAGTTACCGTATCCTTGAGGGCGTGGGCGGGTAAAATTGCCAGTCCTGTGGTGCGGAGAAAGGGCGCAAAGGGTTCGGGTGTGGTAAATTCAACTCGTCTTTCATCGAGTTTCCGCACGCTGGGAAAGCCGCGTGTTTTGCCAATTCTGAGAATGTCGCGAACATCGGTGGGAATCTCTTCGTTGAGATAGATATCGTTATAGGTAAAGACGATATCATCAACGGTTAAGGGTTCTCCATCCGACCACTTTAATCCCTCTCGCAGGGTAAAAACAATCCGCTGTTGGTTATCGGAGATGTCCCAAGACTCAGCCAGAGAGGGTTCAATTTCTCCGGTGACACCATTTTCAGTCACCAGTCCCTCGTAAGTGTAACCAAAAATATTTGGCGACTCCTGAGAGAGGGCGTAGTTAAAGGTTTTGGGGTCACTGAGAATACTGGTGACGAGTTGAGATCCCTGGGCGGCTTGCGAGGTAAAGAGTGCAGGGTTACAGGCGGATAGTGCGATCGCGACGACACAGGTCAGTAAGCTGAGAAACCAGCGACGCAGAGGAATATTTGCCAAGATAGTCACGAATCCGATTCAATAATTGTAGGGGTACGATATAAATTGTAGGGGTACGATATATCGTACCCCTACTCCATTCTCATGGTTTTACGCTTGAATGAGGACTCATAACGGACTATTCATCCTCATCCTCTTCGAGATACTCCTCAGCCAAGTCATCTGCATCCTCATCCTCTTCCTCATCTTCATGCATCAACGATTCAAAATCGCTGGTATCCTCTTCTTCCATACTGTAAGCGCGAGCCGTGCGATCGTCTAGCACTTCTAAGGAATCATCTTGGTCGAATTCACTACTCTCATTCAGATCGCCAAAATTATACTCAGCGCTGTCATTGGAGGAATCAGCATCGACACCACTCGTTGGGTCTTCATAAGCGTTATACCCGGTTCCGGCGGGAATCAGGCGACCAATAATCACGTTCTCCTTCAAACCCCGTAACCAATCGGATTTCCCTTCAATAGCAGCTTCGGTGAGGACACGAGTAGTTTCCTGGAAGCTAGCGGCGGAGATGAAGCTATCCGTATTCAGTGAGGCTTTGGTAATCCCCAATAATACTGGCGTATATTGAGCCGGTGCGCCCCCAGTAATTGCCATAGCTTCATTCACGGTTTCAATTTGCCGCAACTCCACCAATTCTCCCGGTAGCATTGTGGTATCACCCCCATCATCGACCCGAACTTTCGAGGTCATCTGACGGACAATCACTTCGATATGCTTGTCCGAGATATCAATTCCCTGGGATTGATACACCGACTGGACTTCATTAACCAGAAATGCTTGTGCGGCTTGCAGTCCCGCTAAAGCACCTTCATAGATTCCCTTTTCTTCCACGGTGAAATTAAAGAAAATCTCCAGAATCTCGTGAGGATTTGCCGGTCCATCCGTTAACGGTTGACCTACCTTAACAAACTGAGCATCGGAAACCATTGCGTTTTGTCCCGGACTCACCGGATAATCTGTAATCACCCCTTCCGGTTCAATCACTTTGATATCAACGGTTTCATCTTCCTCATAAACCACCTGCGTCTCACCGGGACGTCGGGCTAATACACAGGCTTCTTTGGGTCTACGGGCTTCTAGGAGTTCTTCAATCCGGGGTAGTCCTTGAATAATATCCCCCGTCTTTGCCCGCTCAAACACTAGCAGCACCAGGTTGTCACCCCGTTGTACCAAGTCTCCATTATCAATTTGCAGCACCGCACCAGCGGACACCCGATAAGGACGTGCGAGTCGCAACGTTACTGAGTCTTCGTTAACTTTGACAACTTGTCCGGATTCGGAGGCTTGCACATTGGCGGCGAGGAAATTAGTCTCCACGACTAAATCTCCCACCTTCACTTGAGGTGTGCCACTAATGGGAACGGTAATCCGATCCGCATCCCGAACCACCAGTACCCGGCGAATGGCTTCCACCCCTTCGCGAATCCCTCGGACTTCACCGGATTCTTTACACTGAATTTCGGTGCGGGCGACGACGTCTTTGGGCGCAATTTTATCCCCATCGTTAACCAACAGCCGAGTTTGGGTACTTCCCCCTAAGGGATCAGCCGAGGTATCACGCCGGATCACCAAGGATTCCAGGATCACCAACTGCAACCGCATATCCTCTGGATCATCCGACTCTTCGGTTGTGACTAATTCAATATCCGCTGAAAGCTGAGAGGCGGAATGATCGCCGTCGGACTCCTGAGTCATGTCCAAAACGAGTTGAGTTCGCAGCAACTCTAGTCCTTCAACGGACTTGATCCGCTCTCCATCTTTGTAGGGTAGTCGCTGAATCGTCCGTAGCTCAATCGCGATCGCACTCTCACCATCCGACTCACCGCCCTCGGTAGAACCGTTGGCACTGTCAATGGAGGCTTGAGAGGGAACATCGGGTTCATCGGGGATATTAAACTCTACCACAGGTCTGAGCAGTAATGCCATGCCCTCTGGCGTCTCGGCGACTTCCCCATACCGCAATTCTGCCACGCTTAACCCCGGAACAGGTTCTGTACCCGGATGTACCAGCTGACCTTCAGAGGCAAAGCCGTCGGGAACGTCATCCACCAAATGCAAGTCTCCGGGCTTAATCACAATTTCCCGCAGAATGTCATTCTTCTGCACAACTTCGACAATCCCTCCCGATTGGCAGAAGATATCTTTCACCACTTCTGTCCCGGCTTCCACATATTGACCGTCTTCCACTAGCAGCAACGAGATATCTTTATTAACCTCGTGGCATTCTTCGGGAATCCACAGCAGGGTGCCGCCTTTGGTGATTTCGTATCCTTGCTTGGCTTTACCGCGCTTGGCGACTTCTACACCGCCATACTTAATAATCCCCCCCGTCTGGGTGCGATAGCGATCGTCAACCAACTCCGCTACCACTTGATTATTTAACACTTTTGTGCCTGGGGTTGCCTTGAGCAAGAAGCGCTGGTTATTGGCGGTGTGAATTACATACTGTTCGCGACCCCCACTACTTTCCATCCGCACCGCTGCTTGGTCTAGGCGTACTGACGCGGTGATGATGTCAATTTCCCGCTTGCCCGGTGTCAGTCGCACTACACCACCGTTTTGGCTAACTAATTTGGTTTCTGCTAACACAGAACCGGGTTCCACGGCATCCCCGTTTTTGACCACGGGTTCGGCACCAGGGGGCAGATTATACACCTCTCCTGATAACACCCACAACAAGCCACCCCGCTGAGCAATGCGGGTCGTATTCCCTTGGCGATCCGTTTTTTCTTCGGGAATCAAGTCGGCAAACAGAACTTCTCCCGCCAAATCCGAGGCGACGTCTTTGGCGGCTTTTTCCGTAGACAGGCGAGATTTGCCCAACGCCACTTCTGCTAAAAGCTGTTCTGCTTTTACCTCTTGCCCATCGCTAACCAGGAGGATGGAACCGGGCGTGACCGGAACCGTTTTGGCTTTCCCCTTATTGGTGGGTTCCAGAATCAGTTCACCGGCAACTTCCACCTGTTGGCGCTCTTCCCCATGGCGAGTACGCACACCTCGGGTACGCAGACGGCTAGAAAAGCGGACAACGCCATCAAACGCCGCTGAGACTTGGCGGGCGACTTCCCCGGTGAATACTCCCCCGGTGTGGAATGTCCGCATGGTTAGCTGAGTTCCGGGTTCACCAATGGACTGAGCCGCAATAATACCAACGGCTTCTCCCAAGTCCACCATGTGTCCATGTGCCAAACTCCAGCCGTAGCAATGCTGACAAACTGAGCGCGAGGCTTCACAGGTTAGGGGAGAGCGAACCATCAACTCTTCCACCTTCGCTTCGCCGATGATGTCTGCTAAATCGTCGGAGATGGCTTGGTTCCGTTTGGCGATCACCTCTTTGGTTTTCGGATGCAGCACATCAGCGGCTAGGACTCGCCCCAAGAGACGATCTTGCAGGGGAATCAGCACGCGATCGCCATCTGTCATCGCGGTTAGCTGGATGCCTCGGGTTGTCCCACAGTCCACTTCCCGGACAATCACATCCTGAGACACATCCACCAGACGTCGGGTCAGATACCCGGAGTCAGCCGTTCTTAGGGCGGTATCTACCAGTCCTTTGCGTGCCCCGTAACTGGAAATAATATATTCAGTAACGGTTAACCCTTCCCGGAAATTGGTCTTGATCGGCAGGTCAATAATTTCCCCTTGCGGATCAGCCATTAGACCCCGCATCCCGACCAATTGGCGCACCTGAGACAGGTTTCCTCTTGCCCCAGAAAACGCCATCATATAGACCGAATTCAAGGGATCAGTTGCCTTGAAGTTCACCACCACTTCATCTTTCAGGGCTTCCGACGTACTATTCCAGGTATCAATTACTTTCTGGAATCGTTCAACTTCGGTGATTTCCCCCCGACTGTAACGTGCTTCCGTGGCGCGAATCTGGGCTTCTGCCGCTTCTAGCATCTCACGCTTTTTCGGCGGAACCAGTAAGTCATCGACACTAATCGAAACCCCCGCTTTTGTGGCATAGCGGAATCCTAAATCTTTAAGTTGGTCAGCCATCTGAGCAGTCCGGGCGCTGCCATACTTAGTAAACGCCCAGGAAATCAGTTTTTTGAGCTGTCCTTTATCAACGACTCGATTGTAGAAAATCGTTTCTTTTTGTCCTTGGTCATTCGTCATTTGTCATTCGTCCTTGGTGATTCGTCCTTGGTGATTCGTCCTGGGTTTTGGTTCAGGTAATCATCAGGGCATCTTGAATGGCTTTGTTGTAAATAATCCGACCCGGCGTCGTGCGAACGTACTGCGAAATTAGTTCTCCATCAGCCGTTTCTCGGACTCGGCGGTCTTTGTAGACTTTCGTCACCATCCCATCTGAGGAGGTTTCTGAGGAAATCACCTGCTCATCATCCGACTTACCATTCTGTACCGTGCCATCAAAACGCACCCAGACGTAAGCATGTAACTCGACCTGCTTTTGTTCAAAGGCTCGGATTGCATCATCGAGAGAGGCAAAATAGCGATCCGCGCCTTTTGTGGCGTGGGGATTTTCGGCGGTGAGGTAATAGCAACCCAGCACCATATCCTGACTCGGTGCGACAATCGGACGTCCCGTCGCTGGAGAGAGAATATTATTGGACGCCAACATTAACAATCGGGCTTCGGCTTGGGATTCCAAAGACAGAGGAACGTGAACCGCCATCTGGTCACCGTCGAAGTCCGCGTTAAAGGCGGGACAGACCAAGGGGTGCAGTTGAATGGCGCGACCTTCAACCAAAATCGGTTCAAAGGATTGAATCCCTAAGCGGTGCAGCGTTGGCGCTCGGTTGAGCAAGACGGGATGACCAGCAATCACTTCTTCGAGGACGTCCCAAACGCTGGCGTCACCGCGCTGAATCAGTTTTTTGGCGGCTTTAATGTTATTGACTAACCCCTGACTAATCAGGCGATGGATCACAAAGGGTTGAAACAGTTCAATCGCCATTTCGCGGGGTAAACCGCACTGGTGAATTTTCAGATTCGGACCGACAACGATTACCGAACGTCCAGAGTAATCGACCCGTTTCCCCAAGAGGTTTTGGCGGAATCGACCCTGTTTCCCTTCAATAATGTCCGACAATGACTTTAATGCCCGATTATTCGCACCAACCACCGTGCGTCCTCGGCGTCCATTATCAATCAGCGCATCAACGGCTTCTTGCAACATCCGTTTTTCATTACGGACAATAATTTCTGGGGCGAGGATTTCCTGGAGGCGTGCTAAGCGATTATTGCGGTTGATCACCCGGCGATACAAGTCATTCAAGTCTGAAGTCGCAAAGCGTCCACCATCGAGCTGAACCATGGGACGCAAATCCGGTGGGATAACCGGAATCACCGTCAGCACCATCCACTCGGCTTGTGATCCGGTGGCGATAAAGTTATCAATCACCCGCAGTCGCTTAATCAGCTTTGCCCGCTTTTGACCTTTGGCGTTGCTGATGTCTTCGCGCAGTTTTTCGGCTTCGTCGTCTAAGTTGACATCTTGCAAGAGTCGTTGTAGAGCTTCTGCACCAATGCCCACTTCTACGCCATTGAGTTCGGAGTCTTCGCTGTAAAGTTGCTCCTCAATTTCCAGCCATTGGTCTTCAGTCAATAGCTGTTTATAGCTGAGATTTTCAGCATTCCCTGGACTCAGAACCACATAAGCATTGAAATAAACAATCTGCTCGACATCCCGCAACGGCATATCCAAGAGAATACTCAGATAACTGGGAATTCCTTTGAGATACCAGACATGCGCCACAGGAGCCGCCAGTTTAATGAACCCCATGCGATGTCGTCGTACCCGCGACTCCGTGACTTCCACGCCGCAGCGTTCACAAACAATCCCGCGATGACGAACTCGTTTGTATTTGCCGCAGTGACATTCCCAGTCTTTCGCTGGACCAAAAATCCGCTCACAGAACAACCCGTCCATTTCGGGTTTGAGCGTGCGATAGTTAATCGTTTCTGGTTTCGTCACTTCCCCTACAACTTGACCATTCGGTAGGGTACGTTCTCCCCATATACGGATGCGCTCCGGAGAGGCAATTCCAATTTTTACGTAGTCAAAGCGTTGTTCTTGTTGCTGTTTCATCTTCCAGGGTTTTTAGGGTTTCAGACGTGCCATGGCGCGTCTTGAATTTTGAATGGGTAGGGGCGGGTTTGACGACTATCGTGTTTTGTTCACCCAGATGTAACTCAACCCGCCTCGACTGGATGTAGAGACGTTGCATGCAACGTCTCTACATTATTCAACGAGAGAGACCTTATGTCTCTTCTTCTTCAAATTCCTCACTGCGGAGGGATTCATAAGTGGGTCGGCTGGGGGTACGACGGCGATCGCCATCTGCCATCAAATCGACTTCTAAATCACGGCTGGAGCCATCATCATCGGTTTCTACTTTGTGAACGGCAATATCCAGTCCCAAGGATTGAAGTTCTCGCATCAACACCTTAAAGGATTCTGGTGTACCGGGTCGCGGAATTGCCTTACCTTTGACAATGGCGTTGAGGGCTTCGTTACGACCCTGCATATCGTCTGATTTCACGGTGAGTAACTCTTGCAGGGTATAAGCCGCGCCAAAAGCCTCCAATGCCCAAACTTCCATTTCACCAAATCGCTGACCGCCCTGCTGCGCCTTACCACCCAACGGTTGCTGAGTAACCAGGGAATAAGGTCCAGTGGAACGAGCATGAATCTTATCATCGACCAAGTGAACCAGTTTTAACATGTAGGCGATACCGATTGTCACCGGACGATCAAAGGCTTCGCCCGTGCGACCATCAAATACCTGGATTTTGCCCGGATTCTCTGGATCAAATACCCAATCTTGCTGAGTTTCTTCCCGCGCTTGCTGAAGTTTACCGTGAACAGTCAGCCGGGATGCTTCTTCCCCATACATTTCATCAAAGGGAATCATTTTAAAGCGCAGGTCTAAGTTTTCACCCGCCCATCCCAGTAAACATTCAAAGACTTGACCAACATTCATCCGACTGGGAACGCCCAAGGGATTGAGAATAATGTCGAGGGGAGTGCCATCAGGAAGGTAGGGCATATCTTCCATCGGCAGAATCCGGGAAATAATTCCCTTATTGCCGTGACGACCTGCCATTTTATCACCCACCTGAATCTTGCGCTTCTGTGCCACATAGACGCGCACTACCATGTTGGCACCAGGGGGGAGTTCATCGCCTTGTTCACGGGTAAAGATGCGGACATCCACAACCCGACCTTTTTCACCATTGGGAACGCGCAAGGAATTGTCCCGCACATCCCGGGCTTTTTCTCCGAAAATTGCCCGGAGTAGCTTTTCTTCGGGGGGTTGGTCGGATTCGCCTTTGGGTGTCACTTTACCGACGAGAATATCTCCGGCTTCTACCCACGCCCCTATCCGAATAATCCCTTGTTCGTCGAGTTGGCGCAGCGAATCTTCCCCCACGTTGGGAATTTCACGGGTAATTTCTTCGGGTCCCAGCTTAGTTTGTCGGGCTTCAATTTCGTATTTTTCAATGTGAATGCTGGTGTACACATCATCCAACACCAGTCGTTCACTAATCAGGATGGCGTCTTCGTAGTTGTAGCCTTCCCAGGGCATATACGCCACCAGAATGTTCTGTCCTAATGCCAGTTCTCCCCCTTCCGTGGCGGAACCGTCAGCCAGGATTTGACCCGCTTCCACGTCATCCCCGTAAAAAACTAACGGACGCTGATTTAAGCAGGTGTCTTGGTTAGACCGCTGATATTTCTGGATTTCGTATTCAATGATTTCTGGTTCGCTGGTTTGGGCTGTCTCTGCACTGTCTCCCGGTAAGGCGGGGGTGCTGGGAGCGGTTTGGACGCGAATTTTGGTGGCATCCACATAAACGACTTCGCCAGCTTTCCGGGCGACAACCACCATGCCGGAATCTCGTGCGGCTTGGGCTTCCAACCCTGTACCCACCAAGGGGCGTTCTGGACGCAACAACGGGACGGCTTGCCGTTGCATGTTTGAACCCATCAGGGCGCGGTTGGCGTCATCATGTTCCAGGAAGGGAATGAGTGAGGTTGCCACGGAGATGATTTGCACCGGAGATACCGCCACAAAGTCTACCTGATCAGGGGTGGTGGTGGTGAATTCTTGGCGATAGCGCACGGGAACGGATTCGCCCATGATATAGCCATTTTCATCCATGGGGATGTCACCAGGAGCAACGCGCTTGTCGTCCTCTTGATCAGCGGTCATGTAAAGCGGCGCTTTGTCTTTGATCACCCGCCCGTTTTCCACTGGGTACGAAGGGGTTTCAATAAAACCGTAGGCGTTAACTCGCGCATGGGTGGCTAAGGAACCAATCAGTCCAGCGTTGGGTCCTTCTGGCGTCTCAATGGGACAAATCCGTCCATAGTGAGAGGGGTGAATATCCCGCACCGCAAACCCTGCCCGTTCCCGGGTTAAGCCACCGGGTCCTAGGGCAGATAAACGGCGTTTGTGGGTTAACTCAGCTAGGGGATTGGTCTGATCCATGAACTGGGAGAGCTGAGATGAGCCAAAGAATTCTTTAATCGCCGCGACTAGGGGTTTGGGGTTGACCAAGGAGGCGGGGGTTAGGGTATCGGAATCAGAAACGGTCATCCGTTCCCGAATAATCCGTTCTAAACGATTCAATCCTACCCGTACTTGGTTTTGCAGCAGTTCACCCACGGAACGGACGCGGCGGTTCCCCAAGTGGTCGATATCGTCGGTGTTGCCAATATCAAATTCCAGGTTGATCAGGTAATCGATCGCGCCCATAATATCTTGGGGTGTCAGCACGCGAATTGTGTCGGCAACATTTAAGCGCAATTTGCGGTTAATTTTGTAGCGACCGACACGACCGAGATCGTAACGTTTGGCGTCGAAAAAGCGTGAGTCTAATAACTGCTGACCCCCGCTTACTGTCGGCGGTTCACCGGGACGGAGCTTGCGATATAGCTCCATCAGGGCTTCTTCTTCACTGGGATTGCCTTCTTTGTCTAAGGTCTTTTGATAATAATCGGGGTGACGCAGGGCATCGATAATTTCGTTGTCCGAGAGTCCCAGGGCTTTTAAGAGAACTTGGGCAGAGAGTTTCCGGGTTTTGTCGATCCGAACCCAGACTAAATCATTTTTGTCGGTTTCAAATTTTAACCAAGCGCCTCGGTTGGGGATTAAAGACGCGGAGTAGGTACGGCGTCCGTTTTTGTCGATTTCCGACTTATAGTATACGCCGGGACTGCGGACAATTTGATTGACAATGACCCGCTCGGCACCATTAATAATAAACGTACCGCGATCGGTCATCAGGGGCAGATCGCCAATAAAGACTTCTTGCTCTTTAATCTCACCTGTCTCTTTGTTGATCAGGCGAGTGGGTACATACATTTGCACGGCATAAGTGCTGTCTCGCCGCTTGGCTTCATCCACATCATATTTCGGACGCTTGAGCTTATAGTCTTTGCCGACAAAGTGGAGTTCCAGCTTACCTGTGTAGTCACTAATCGGTGAGAAGCTGTCGAGTTCTTCAATTAACCCTGCTTCAAGAAACCAGCGAAAACTGGCTCGCTGAATTTCAACTAAGTCTGGTAATAGATAGGTGGGAGTTGTATAAGTTTGAGTCGTCATGCTTTTCCTTCTGGAGAGGGTGAATCAGCGTCAGGATGGGCTTCCCAGCCAAGTTTAGAGGCAGAATTTGCTCCTCTAGTCAGCAATCCTGAGCAATACGATAGTATGATTGGCTATATCCATTGGCGTAGATACCCGTCAGCGTCTAGCGCTGCCAAGCCGAGAATTTTTACCTCAAAGAAGCAATAAGAGAGTCTGAGGATGATAACGACTGTCTTAATAATCGGCGGGAGCGTTTTAATGATAATGATGATACAGGGCTTGATCTACAATGAGATAGAATCGGCGGCATCTTCTCCTCGTGCATCTTCTCCTCGTGGGCGGTTGGGCATCGATTAAGGATTGTTTCGGGGTAGGCAGTGATGGCGGGATAAAACTTGAGAAAATTTTATACATAGTAACTCTTCTTAATCAATTATGGCGCAAGCTGGCTGTTAAGGGGAGATGGGGAAGCAGGGGGAGCAATGTAGAGACGTAGCATGCTACGTCTGGGAGCTGGGGGAGCGATAGTGAAAAATTAATAGGTTGCCCTATTAATCCTCTTTTTTACCCCTTCCCTGAGCTGATCAAGTAGACTGGTTAACGGCTGGCGATCGCGAACTGGTGTTCTAGGCACCATCTACGCTCAGATTAAACAGCCGACAGGCATTCTGGGTGGTTTCTTGTGCCAAGGTTTCCAGGGGAATCTGCCGCAGTTTGGCAACACAATCGGCAACATGGTACACGTTAGCGGGTTCATTACGCTTTCCCCGTTTGGGTACGGGGGCGAGGAACGGACAATCTGTTTCAATCAGCAGGCGATCGCTTGGCACTAGGGCGGCTGATTCTTTGATGGCTGTGGCGTTTTTAAAGGTGACAATACCACTGAAGCTAATATAAAAGCCGAGATCCAAAAACCACTGAGTTTCTTCCGGCGTTCCCCCCCAACAATGCATCACACCCCGAATCGGTCCCACCTCTTGACAAAACTGCTTAACCTGATCACGGAGATCGGCGGCGGCGTCGCGACAGTGAATAATTACGGGTAAGTTAAGCTGATGGGCGATCGCAAGTTGTGCAGCGAATACCTGCTTTTGCTGGTCTTGGTTTTCAGCTTTGTAGAAATCTAACCCCATTTCCCCAATTGCCACAACTCTGGCATCAGAACCTGCTAAGGCGCGAATTTGATCCGCCATTTGGGGCGTCCATTTGTGGGCATCTAGAGGATGTAAGCCGACAGCAAAAGACAGTTCCGGGAATTGGTCTGCCAACGTTTGAATCCCTGAAAACTCTGAAGGTTCAACACAGGAATGAACGAGCCGCACGACGCCGACATCCCGCCAGCGATCGCGCACCGCTTCTCGATCAGACTCGAAGACATCGAAGTTGATATGAACATGGGTGTCTATCAACTGCATTGACATTGTGTGTGTCCTCTCCTGCTCAATTCTTATCCAAGACCAACCCAAGGAGCCAACATTTTCCTAGCGTAGAGCTTATTTGGGAGTCAACAGGCTTAGAATCGGGTGTCACTCACATCTTACACCCGTCTTACCGCCTAGGGGTTAAACCCTAGACTAAAAGCTCAAATCCGCTCAAACTTACTGGATAAGGGTTTGCGGGTGTTCACCCACCTCAGTCTCAGTGAGCTAACGGCAGAAATAACTGACTAGCTAAACTCTCCCCCAGCTCCCAGACGTAGCATGCTGCGTCTCTACATTGCTCCCCCAGATTCAAGGGAATGTACCAAACTGCTCAAGTCTTCCGCCACGCTGCCCCCACGCTATCCTAGGATGCCTCTGTCGTTTCAGCCGTCGATGTTTCAGGTGATGGGGGATTCAGTTGAGTCTGTACCTTCTTGAGCTGCTTTACCAAACGGGACTTCTTACGAGAACCATTGTTACTGTGCAGGACGCCCCGCTTCACCGCTTTGTCTATCTTAGAGTAAGCAGCAGACATGCGATTTTTGACATCCTGCAACGATTCAGGACTTGGCTGACGGGCGTAATCCTCGACAGCCTCAAAATATTTTTTCATCAGCGTTCTCACCGCTGATTTATAGGTTTTATTGCGAACTCGGTTTCGTTCAGCGATTTGGATACGTTTAAGAGCAGACTTACTATTAGCCACAGAAATCTTCCGGAAAACTAAGGTTTGAGATTCTAATTTACAAAATACCAGAACAACTACTATAACATCTATGTCAAAAGTGTCGCGAGTCCAGAAAAATCCAGGTAAGCTAGAGAAGAGAGTCTAGGGAAGGACGGACTCCCGGTCAGGGAAATATCTGTTTCTATCCTAGTCTCCCACGGATAATACCTCATGATAGGCACTCCGACTCCATGCTGCGAATAATCACTCAGCAGGCTGAGGCAAAAAATGAACTGCGGCGGATCTGCGATCGCACCTCCCACGATGGAATCATGCACAAAGAGGCGACGGTGCGAGAAGTCTTGCAGACGGTAAAACGCCAAGGGGATAAAGCCCTCTTGCACTATACCGAAGAATTCGATCATCAACGTTTAACCCCTGACCAACTGCGTGTCAGTGGCTCAGAACTGGATGCTGCCTACCAGCAAGTATCCAAGGAACTCTTGGATGCGATTCAGTTGGCAGCACAGCAGATTGAAGCCTTTCACCGACAGCGCGTTCCCAAATCTTGGGTGCAGTTTGGCGATAATGAGGTGGTTCTGGGCAAACGCTACACGCCAGTGGATCGAGCCGGACTCTATATTCCTGGCGGTCGAGCCGCTTACCCAAGTACGGTGTTAATGAATGCGATTCCGGCAAAAGTGGCAAAAGTGCCTCAAGTCGTTATGGTCACACCACCGGGCTTGGAGAAAAAGATTAATCCAGCCGTCCTCGTCGCTGCTCAAGAAGCGGGTGTGAGCAACATTTACCGCGTCGGCGGCGCCCAAGCGATCGCGGCGTTAGCTCATGGCACCGAAACCATTCCCAAAGTGGATGTAATTACTGGTCCAGGGAATATCTACGTCACCCTGGCAAAGAAACTCATCTACGGGACTGTGGGCATTGATTCCCTTGCCGGTCCTTCTGAGGTACTAATTATTGCCGATAGTCACGCCAATCCTGTTTATGTCGCTGCCGATTTATTAGCACAGGCAGAACATGATCCCCTAGCAGCAGCAATTCTGATCACGACAGACTCGACATTGGCAAAAAACGTCCAAGCCGAAGTCAAACACCAACTACAGGATCATCCCCGACGCGAACTCACCGAAAAAGCGATCGCGCATTATGGCTTGATTGTCGTCGTCGATTCCCTGGAAACAGCCGCCGAACTCTCTAATGAATTTGCCCCCGAACACTTAGAACTAGAAATTACTGAACCTTGGGACTTACTCAACCAAATCCGCCATGCGGGTGCCATCTTCCTGGGAACATCCACCCCAGAAGCCGTTGGTGATTATATCGCCGGACCCAATCACACCTTACCCACCTCTGGTGCTGCCCGCTACGCTTCGGCGTTAGGTGTAGAGACATTCATGAAGCACTCGAGTCTAATTCAATATTCCTCAACCGCCCTGAATAAAATGGCAGGAGCGATTCAGGTGTTGGCACAAGCCGAAGGATTACCTTCTCATGCCGATTCGGTGCGCTTACGCACCTTTGGTGATCGACATTCGGATTGAGACAGAGTAGGGGGAGCAGGGGGAGCTGGGGAAGCAGGGGGAGCTGGGGAAGCTGGGGAAGCAGGGGGAGCTG
>JGI12140J13697_1054328_pt1 | contig 18866 bp, 14 predicted proteins | sample ElkSlonscriptome_5_FD_13697 | JGI IMG/M metagenome (IMG submission 13697) | reverse complement strand
CGAGGGACTAGGGTTAGATGTAAATCCGGAAGCGTATCTAGGGCTTCTAGTAACTGCTCAACCTGACGATTGGGAACATAAGCAATCACAAAATCTAGCTTTCCCTCAGTATCAGACGCCTCAAACCGTGCCAGATTCGTTCCCTGATGAGCTTTAGCCATATCGAGAACCTTATTCCCTTGTCCTCGTGGCACTTGAATTAACAGTTGGCGCACCTCATCCTCCCATAGTTACCTGTCATTTAAGAGGAATGGCACGCTTAAGAGGAATATTGCTGACTTGTATAGCCAAGACATGAATTTCCCTGTCGAAGCTCAAGTGAGCTAAAGCCTACTAGGTAAGTATTTAACCCGTTTTAACGGGTTTGAGCTTTTAGCCCGAACTTTAGTTCAGGGCTAAATTTTAAGTCAGTGCCATTCCATTTAAGCGTGATACGCCCGATGCATTTTGACTTCCCTCATCAGAAAGATGTTAGGGCAAAGGGGCGGAGGGGAGATGGGGGAGATAGGGAAGATGAGGAAGATTGTGTAGGGGCGGGTTTCACTACTATCTTTTCGGTTGCACCCAGATGTAAATAAACCCGCCCCGACTTGACGTAGCTTGCTTTTTGCTTGCGCGAGTAGGACAAATGACCAATGACCAATGACGAATGACAAATGACATTTTTTCCGAAATAAGGCTGAACAGATTGATATGAAAACTATAGCTCGTCCGGAAAACGCCGATCGCACCTATGCAACCTAACCACCCCTCTATAGAGCAGCTTATTTTAGAGAATGCCAGTCTGCGCCAGGAAATCGCCGCCCTGAAGCAGGAAAATGCCGATTTAGAAATTCTGCTGGAAACGACAACCGAACATTCGGATACCGTTACTGCCCAGTTGCATAATCAGGCAATTCAAGCCGTACTCGATAGTGAAAAACGACTGTTGCAGTTTCTGGAAGCCATGCCTGTGGGTGTGGCGGTATTGGATCATCAAGGCTGTCTTTACTATATTAATTGTAAGGGAAAACAGTTAACCCGACATCGCATCCCCCTGGGAGTCAATGCGGAAAAATTAGCTAAACTTTATCACATTTATCGCGCCGGAACCAACCAACTTTATCCCTTTGATCAGTTACCGATTGTGCGAGCGCTTCAGGGTGAAACTGCCACGGCTGATGACCTAGAAATCCGCCACGGGGATCAGGTGATTCCCCTAGAAGTTTGGGGAACACCGATATTTGATCAAGACGGGACTATTATTTTCGCGATCGCGGCGTTTCAAGACATCACGGAACGCAAAAAAGCTGAAGCCGAACGCCTTCAGTTTACCACGGATCTCTTTGCCCTCAATCAAGCCCTATCCCGCTTTGTTCCCCGTCAATTTCTTCAGTTGTTAGAGAAAGATAGTATTGTCGATGTGCAACTGGGTGATCAAGTACAAAAAGACATGTCGGTGTTATTTTCTGATATTCGTAATTTTACCACTCTTTCCGAGAAAATGAACCCGGACGATAACTTTAAGTTTATTAATTCCTATTTTAGTCGCATGGAAGCCGCAATTATTGATAACCAGGGGTTTATTGATAAATATATTGGCGATGCCATGATGGCACTCTTTAGTGGTAATGCGGATGATGCACTTAAGGCGGGAATTACCATGTTGCATCGGCTGGCTGAGTATAATAGTCATCGTACCAAAACTGGCTATGTGCCGATTCGCATTGGCATTGGGATTAACACTGGCTCGTTGATGTTGGGTACCGTAGGCGGTGCATCGCGCATGGATAGTACGGTAATTAGTGATGCTGTTAATTTAGCGTATCGGATGGAAGGATTAACCAAAGAGTATGGCGTACCGTTGTTGATTTCTCACTACACCTTTTGCCAGCTCAATAATGCCAATAACTATAGTTTTCGCGTGATTGATAAAGTTAAGGTTAAGGGGAAATCTGAGGCGGTGAGTGTTTATGAAGTCTTTGATGCCGATGAATCTGAAATGCAACAGGCTAAGTTAGTCACAAAAACCACCTTTGAACAAGCCCTGTTATTTTATAATCTGGGTAAGCTTGACCTAGCCGCCAGTCTGTTTGAACAGTGTTTGCGCCAAAACCCTGAAGATAGCGTGGCTCGAATTTATCAGTTACGCTGTTTGAATAGGTAGAAAGCAGAGGGTTCCAAGGCAGATGAATGAAAAATAATTATCGATAATTTTTTATTCCTATAAAATTATTGGTTTTAACAGTTTATATACCTGATTGTGCTTCTCTGTTCCCCATTGCCCATTGCCCATTGCCCATTGCCCATTGCCCATTGCCCATTGCCCATTCCCTGTTCCCTTAAATCACATCTATGTTTAACATTCCCGGTTATCAGATTTTATGCCAAATTCATGAAAGCACTCAATCAATTGTCTATCGAGGAATTCGCCAACAGGATCAGCAAGCGGTTATCCTCAAACGCCTGAAGACTAATTATCCTACACCGGAAGAGATTCGCAAATATAAGCAGGAATATCAGATTACCCGCCGTCTCAATTTGGCAGGCGTCGTCAAAGCCTATCACTTAGAACAGTATCAAAACAACGTAGTCATTATATTCGAGGATTTCGGCGGCGATTCTTTACAGCTATTGCTGAATCACCATCCACTGACTCTGGCTGAGTTTCTCGACATCGGCATTAAAATAACCGATAGTTTAAATCAAATCCACGCCGCTAATATTATCCATAAAGATATTAACCCCAGTAATATTGTTTACAATCCCCAAACCGGACAAATTCAACTGATTGATTTTGGCATTGCCAGTGTTTTGAGTCGAGAAAATCCTACTCTACAAAACCCCAACGTTATTGAAGGGACTTTAGCCTATATTTCCCCGGAACAAACGGGCAGAATGAACCGATATATGGATTATCGCACAGATTTTTACTCTCTGGGTGTCACCTTTTATGAATTGTTGACCGGAAACCTCCCCTTTGAGGCTCAAGATGCGATGGAGTTAGTGCATTGCCATCTGGCGAAATATCCTAAACCTCCCCATCTTTTAGACGGGAGTAAACAGATGCAGGAAGGTAAGGGAGTGGGAGAGATACCCCAGGCGGTTTCAGACATTGTGCTTAAACTCCTGGCGAAAACAGCAGACGAACGCTATAAAAGTGCCTTGGGAATTCAAGCGGATTTAGTGATTTGTCTGATGCAATTAGAGGCAAATGGTTTTATCGAACCCTTTCCAGTTGCAGAAAATGATGTCGCTGAAAAATTCCAAATTCCTCAAAAAATTTATGGTAGAGACGCTGAATTAGCAATCTTACTCGCCGCCTTTAACCGTGTGGCTAATGGGAGCAAAGAATTAATGCTCGTATCTGGTTTTGCCGGGATTGGCAAATCGGCATTAGTTCAGGAACTTCACCAACCAATTGTGCAAAAACGGGGGTATTTTATCGTCGGTAAATTTGACCAATTTAAACAAAATAGTCCCTTCGCGTCTTTGGTGCAAGCCTTCTCTGACTTAATCGGACAAATTTTAACGGAAAGTGAAGCCAAAATTGCCGATTGGCGTTCTCAACTGTTAGAGGCGTTTGGTATTAATGGTCAAGTTATTATTGACGTTATTCCTAAACTTGAACTGATTATCGGTCAACAGCCTCCTGTACCCGAACTTCCCGCGACAGAAGCGCAAAATCGTTTTAATCGATTGTTTGCTCAGTTTATCCAGGTATTTGCTCAAGCAGAACATCCTTTGGTTATTTTTCTGGATGATTTGCAATGGGCAGATTCGGCGTCTGTGGATTTGTTGGAACGGTTACTGACTGATATCGATAGTCGTTATCTTTTAATTATTGCTGCGTATCGGGATAACGAAATTAACCCGGTTCATCCGTTAAATCAGCTACTAGAGAAGAGTCCCAACCTGGGGGTAACGGTCAATAAAATTTATCTCAATCCCTTAGAGTTGATCCACCTGAATCAGCTAATTGCCGATGCGCTGGATTGTTCTTTAGAGGAGGTGAAACCGCTAGCAGAATTAGTTTGGGACAAAACGCAAGGAAATCCCTTCTTTGCTACTCAGTTCTTAACCTCTATTTATAACCAAGGGTTACTTCAATTTGATTTTGATTCGGGATCATGGCAGTGGGATATTCAAGAAATTGCAGCGCAAACGGTATCCGATAATGTTGTTGAATTTATCGCCCAAAAACTACAAACATTATCCGAAAATACCCAGAAAACTTTACAGCTTGCGGCTGGGATTGGTAATGTATTTGATTTAACCACCTTAGCCGCTATTTATGATAAATCACCGTTAGAAACAGCGATTAATTTATGGGAGGCGGTTCAAGCAGGACTAATTATTCCTCTCGGTGAAGATTACAAATTTATTCAATCTGCTGTACTTACCACGTCTAGTTATTTCACTGACAATGATCCGAATGACAATTTCCCTTCTCTTACATCACCAATCAGTGTCACGGTTAATCCTTCATATCGATTCATTCATGACCGAATTCAACAAGCTGCTTATTCGTTAATTTCTGAAACGGATCAATCTGCCATTCACCTGCGAATTGGTCAGTTTATGCTGAAAACAATTCCCCCAGAAAAGCAGGACGAGAAACTATTTGATATTGTTAATCAGTTAAATGTGGCTATCCCATTAATCACGGATCAGTCTGAGAGAAATGAACTGGCTCAATTGAATCTCCTAGCTGGACAAAAAGCCAAAGCTGCCACTGCTTATGAATCTGCGGCTAATTATTTAAATACAGGACTAAATTTGTTAGCCACGGATAGCTGGCAGATTCAGTATAATTTGACAGTTGAACTCTATTATGAAGCTGCCGAAGCCGCCTATTTGCGAGGTAATTTTACCGAGGCAAAGCAGTTAGGAACAGTTAGTTTAGACCAAGCCAATACAGTACGCGATCGCGTCAAAGTTTATGAACTAATAATGCAGATTAGTATCGCCCAAAATCAGCTAATTCAGGCAATTGATATTGGCTTAGAAACCCTGGAAATTCTGGATGTCTTTTTAGTCGAGTCTAACGGAGAAAATGGACAAGTTGAATTACCCGCGCTCACCGACTTAGACGAGTTTCCCCAAATGACTGATCCGCAGAAAAAAGCGGCAATGAGAATACTAGTTACTGTGGCGTCAGCTACCTATTTAGCCAAGCCGGAACTCTTGTTCCAGGTAATCTTAACCATGGTCAATCTTTGTCAAACCTATGGGCTTTTGCCAGAGTCTACTTACGCCTATTCAGTGTATGGATTGCTTCTCTGTGGAATCTTGGGGAAAATAGAGGAAGGCTATTACGCCGGGGAATTGGCGCTGAGACTCTTAGATCAATTAGAGGCGAAGGCGCTTAAGTGTAAAGTGCTGCACCTATTTAACGTCTATATCCACCACTGGAAAGCCCATGCTAAGGATACCTTAATTCCCTTGCGATCGGCAATTCAATCGGGATTGGAAACCGGGGATTTAGAATATGCAGGGTATTGCATGACCAATGATTGTACCTATTCGTTTTTTATTGGTACTCCCTTAGATGTTGTTGAAAAAAAACATAAACACTATATTAAATCCCTCTCTAAAATAAACCATACATTTTCCCTCTATTTAACCCAACTCTGGCGACAACTCTGCTTGAACTTAATTGCAGAAGTCGAGTCAGTGGTGCAATTGCGGGGGGATAGCTTTGATGAACAGGAAACTCTGCCCTACTTACACCAAACCAATAATCATACCTTACTCTTTTTTGCCTATTTAGCGAAAGAAATCCTCAGTTATTTATTTAAAGAATTTAATTTAGCGATTTCCGTAACCCATCAGACTGAGGCATTTGCCGGATCAGCACAGGGATTAATCGTTTATGCGATTCATCTGTTCTACAATTCACTCATCCTCTTGGCGCAGTATCCAACTGTAGAACCCTCTGAACAAGAACAGTATTTAAATCAAGTCATTGCTAATCAAGAAAAAATGCAAAATTGGGCGAATTATGCCCCGATGAATTATCAGCATAAGTATGATTTAGTGGCAGCAGAGAAAGCGCGAATTCTAGGAGATTTTCTCACGGCAATGGACGATTATGACCACGCGATTCAAGGGGCAAGAGAACATGGGTATATCCAAGAAGAAGCCTTAGCCTATGAACGCGCCGCCGAATTTTATCTGAGTCTCAATCGAGTAGAAATTGCTCAAACCTATATGACTAAAGCGCATTATTGCTATAGTCGCTGGGGGGCAAACGCTAAAGTTAGGGACTTAGAAAAACGCCATTCTCAGTTAATTGAACGGCGGGCAAATTTCCGTTCAGCCGACAGAAAAACCTCCGACGTGAATCCCTTTATTCAAACCTCTGATGGCAGTGATTCGTCTCGCTTAGATTTGACCAGTGTTCTGAAAGCCTCCCAAGCGTTATCAGGAGAAATCCTTTTGGATCAATTACTGGCAAAGTTCATGCAAATTCTGATTGAAAATGCAGGTGCAACTCAAGGCTATTTGATTCTGTCCACTCAGGGAAAACTGCTGATTGAAGCGGAGGCGGCGGTGAATCAGGAGACGGTTAAGGTGTTACAGTCTATTCCAGTAGAAAGTAGTACCGCTGTGGCAACAAGTATTATTAATTATGTGGCGCGTACCCACGAAACCGTTGTCTTACATGATGCCATGAATCAGGGTAAATTCACCCAAGATATCTATGTAATCCAAAATCAGTCTAAGTCGATTTTGTGTAGTCCATTGCTGAATCAAGGCAAACTATCTGGATTGATTTATTTAGAAAATACTTTAACTACAGGTGCTTTTACCTCAGACCGACTAGAACTGCTGAAACTCTTATCATCTCAAGCCACAATCTCGATTGATAATGCTAAACTCTACGCCGAAATTCGCAGCAATGAAAGTCGATTAAGTCAACTTTTAGAAGCCGTCCCTGTGGGAGTCGCGGTTATCGATAATCGGGGCAAAAGTCACTACTTGAATCAACGGGCGCAGGAGTTACTCGGCAAAGGAATTTTACCCGATCTAAACTATGATAAAATTGCTGAATTTTATCATAACTATGTTGCTGGAACAAAGCAGCTTTATCCTAATGATAAATTACCTATGGTAAAAGCCTTACGTGGTGAATATGCGACGGCGGATGATATTGAAATCCATCACGGCGATAGAATTATTCCCATCGAAGCCTGGGGAACACCTATTTTTGATGAACAGGGGAATGTTATCTATGCAATTGTCGCCTTTCAAGATATTACCGAACGTCGCCACGCTGAGGCTGAACAAGAACGATTTACCCAAAAACTCTCTCAACTGAATCTGGCATTTTCCCGGTTTGTGCCGCGTCAATTTCTCCAGTTTTTGGATAAGGACAGTATTGTGGAGGTGCAAGTTGGGGATCAGGTGCAGAAGGAAATGTCGGTGTTATTTTCTGATATTCGGGATTTTACTCAACTCTCGGAAACAATCACACCGGATGAGAATTTCAAGTTAATTAATTCTTATTTACAGTGTATGGAACCGACGATTGTGGATAATCAAGGGTTTATCGATAAGTATATTGGCGATGGGATTATGGCACTCTTTGGCGGTGAGGTTAATGATGCGGTGAACGCCGGAATTGCCATGTTGCATCGACTGAGAGAGTATAATCAAGAACGCCGGAATCAGGGTGATAGTCCCCTGCGAATTGGTATCGGGATTAATACAGGTTCCTTGATGTTGGGGACAGTTGGCGGATGCAATCGCATGGATACAACGGTAATCAGTGATGCGGTGAATTTGGCGTCTCGTGTGGAAGGATTGACGAAGGAGTATGGCGTGTCGTTGTTAATTTCCCATCATACGTTTTTAGGGTTACAGCAACCGACTGACTATGCGATTCGTTTAATTGGTCAGGTACAGGTTAAGGGAAAAGCGGAATTAGTCACAGTTTATGAAGTCTTTGATGCGGATTCTCCGGAGATAAAAGCTGGGAAGTTGGCAACATTGCAATTGTTTACTGAAGCGTTATCGTTCTATCATCTCCAGATTTTTGAGCAAGCCGCACAAGGGTTTGAAGAGGTTTTACGGTTGAGTCCTAGGGATAGAGTGGCTCAACTTTATCTGAATCGGATTCGGGGATGTGGGGTTTAAATAAAGGGCGGGTTTGGTTGTTCAGTTATCGTTAAGCTACCTAATTGAGTCCCTAAACCCGCCCCGACAATAGATTGATATTTATGGAATTATCGATTGAATAAAGGGTGTACGTCTATGCGCCCCTACGTTCAAAATCGCCATTAAATAAAGGGCGGGTTTGGTTGTTCAGTTATCGTTAAGCCACCTAATTGAGTCCCTAAACCCGCCCCTACGAATGGATATTGGGGGAATCCCAGATAATCATAACGTGACGTGCGATCGCGCCAGGCTAGCGCGATGAAAGTTACTTTTGTTTGTAGTTGCGCTTGTAGTTGCGCTTGTAGTTGCGCTTTAGCGCCATCAACCTCAAAATCGCCCCCCCCAAATGACAAATGACAAATGACGAATGACAAATGACCAAACACTAGGGAGACTACCATTATGATAAACCAGACAACTCCATCCACACTCCTACTCATCACCAACATATTCCTAGTGCAGTGCGGCGGAAGTAACTCTCCAGTTAAAAACAGTGTAAAATCTTACGGTATCAGCTTTCTCCCCTCCTGCCTCCTGCCTCCTGCCTTCTGCCTTCTTGCCCTAGCGGGATTATCCCTATCCCTCCCCAAAATCGCCCTCAGTCAATCACCGCCTCCCTCTTCCCTCCCCCATCCAGACTCCCTCATCGCTAACTCCACCGATGACTTAGCTGAAGCCAACCGACTCTATCAGCAAGTTGAACAACTCTACAATCAAGGGAAATATAATGAGGCGATTCCCTTAGCCGAACGGATGCTACGGCTTTATCAGAGCGTGCATGGGGAAGACCATGAACGCCAGAAACGGGATTATTTACAAACAATGTTCTGGAGTACCCAATTTGCTCCCTCCTTCCATCTCCATTCTGCTCCCAATAATCCCCAAGCGGCTAAGTTAGCCTTAACCACCATCTTCCGACGCAAGGGACGCATTTTAGATGTTTCCACCAATAGTCTGCAACGCCTGCGCCAAAACCTGACTCCAGAGAATCAGGCGCTGTTAGATGAACTCTCTGAGGCTTATAGTCAACTGGCTAACCTAATATATAAGACATCAGACAATGATATAGTCTCAGCTTCAGAAGACTACCGCACTCAACTCGCCTCGGTAGAACAACGAGTGCAACAATTGGAAAATCAACTGTCTCGCCAAAGTGAACAATTCCGGCTTGAATCGAAACCCGTCACTATTGAAACCATTCAACCTTTAATCCCCGACGATGCGGTATTAGTGGAACTGGTACGCTACTTTCCCTATAATCCCAGTGATGATAGTTTTGATGCACCGCGTTATGCCGCATACATTCTCTCCTCCACAGGAGAACCAGAAGCGATTGATTTAGGTGCAGCGGATACGATTGAGAAAAAAATAACGGATTTTCGCCAACTATTCCAAAATGGTACTCAACTTCCCATTCCCCTAATTAAACAATCGGCGCGTGCATTAGACCAAGCAATCATGGCACCGATTCGAGAAAAGATTGGCGATTCTCGCCATATCCTGATTGCTCCCGAGGGCGCTCTCAGTTTGATTCCCTTTGAAGCTTTAGTTGATGAAAGTAACCGCTATTTAGTGGAAACCTATTCCTTTACTTATCTTACCTCTGGACGGGACTTACTGCGACTCCAAAATCCTTCTCCCAGTCACGATAATCCGGTACTGATTGCTGACCCCTATTTTCAGCGTCCCGGTGAATTCGTTGCTGACATTCGCTTTATTGATTTAGCCAAAAAAACCTTTGCGCCGCTTCCGGGAACTGCTGAGGAAGCGGAAGCGATTGGTCAGTTATTAAATATTACCCCACTGATGGGAGAGTTCGCAACGGAACGAGCGGTAAAACAGGTCAATAGTCCCTCAATTTTACATATAGCCACTCACGGCTTCTTTGAATCCAATCCCCAATCCGAAGCTGGAGCAGGCACAATTAATAATAACCCCTTACTCCTATCTGGATTAATTTTAGCTGGATTCCGCGTCGGTGACAGTGGTGGAGGCGGAGAGGATGGGATTCTCACGGCGCAGGAAGTCTCAGCCTTAGATTTAGTCGGAACCAAGTTAGTGGTGTTATCGGCTTGTGATACAGGATTAGGAAATATTGATGCAGGAGAAGGAATCTATGGATTACGGCGGGCGTTAGTCTTAGCGGGGGCGGAGAGTCAGGTGATGAGTTTGTGGAAGGTTTCGGATACGGCGACGAAGGATTTAATGGTGAAATACTATCAGAAATTAAGGGAAAATCAGGGACGAAGTGAGGCGTTGCGTCAGACACAGTTGGAGATGTTAGAGAGTGGAGAGTATCAGCATCCGTATTATTGGGCGGCGTTTATTCCATCGGGGGATTGGACACCGATGGAGCGATGATTTTTATGGGGGATAATGTAGGGGCGCACTGAGGTTATGCGTTTTAAGTTAAAGAAACCCCTCACCCCCAACCCCTCTCCCACTCTGGGGAGAGGGGAGCAAGAATGTAGGGGCGGGTTTAGGGACTCAATTGGGCTAGTTAACGATAACTGAACAACAAAACCCGCCCTTTATTTAGGGTCTGTTGAATAAGTCTTGTGGTGGGGAGAGGCAACACTTAACAGGCAACAGTTTCAACCCTTTTAAACCAGAATGTCAAAAAAATAAATCCATTGTAGGGGCGGGTTTAGGGACTCAATTGGGTGGGTTAACGATAACTGAACAACAAAACCCGCCCTTTATTTAGGGTCTGTTGAATAAGTCTTGTGGTGGGGAGAGGCAACACTTAACAGGCAACAGTTTCAACCCTTTTAAACCAGAATGTCAAAAAAATAAATCCATTGTAGGGGCGGGTTTAGGGACTCAATTGGGTGAGTTAACGATAACTGAACAACAAAACCCGCCCTTTATTTAGGGTCTGTTGAATAAGTCTTGTGGTGGGGAGAGGCAACACTTAACAGGCAACAGTTTCAACCCTTTTAAACCAGAATGTCAAAAAAATAAATCCATTGTAGGGGCGGGTTTAGGGACTCAATTGGGTGAGTTAACGATAACTGAACAACAAAACCCGCCCTTTATTTAATGGCGCTTTTGAACTCAATTTGCCCCAGGGTTCTGTAATTTAAGCAAAGATAGGCTAAGGTTCCCTTACTACAAACTACGAACATTGGTGGGTTACGGCGGATATTTCATTGAATGGTTATTCGCTGCTATTAAATTCCGCCTAACCCACCCTACGACTTACATAGAACTATTAACATCGGTGGGTTAAATTGGATAGCTCATTGAATGTTACCGCCTGAATTAAATTCCGCCTAACCCACCCTACGTGGTTAAGACGTTTTTCCAGGATAAATATATCTTAATTACGGCGCACATTGGTAATTAGGGCGCACGTCGGTCATTGGTGTCAACTTAAAGAAAACTCAAGGTAGCGTTCTGGCAAGAGCTTAAGTTGACACCAATGGTGGGGGTGTAGAGACGCGCCATGGCGCGTCTGGGAACGAGAGCCGGACTATTCCCAAGCATCGAGGTCTATGGCTTTTGAGCCGCCTCGTTCTAGCTGTCCTAAAAGTTTACCCAACTGATACCACACTAACCAGCCAATGAATAGAGTTAGGGGTAGGGAGATAGTGTAAGCCAGGAATGTGGGAAAGCTAAAAATTTCTAACCCAGCCGCCAGAAAGACACAAATTCCGACGGAAATTCCTAGGAATGGGATGAATAATGGCAATCCTTGCATTTGAGCCAGACTGCGAGAGGAACGGTTTTTTGACCATTCCTGTACCTTTTGTTTCAGTGTGGCTTCAAAAGCCGCACCACAGGTAATCCCAACAAATAAACCCATCACCAACAATAAATAAGGCGGTTCATGAAGATAATACACAAAGCACTCCCAGCGTATAAGTCCAATACAGCCAGATTGTACACTGTCTGCTGTGTAAAACTAATACAATTCCCTCAGCCTTTAAGCGGTAACGTATTGAGTTATGATTTACTTTGGCGACGTGACTGGCGCGAGTAGACCAAAGCCGATCGGTTAACCTCTAATCCCTGATTCATTGGACAACACTGGACAATATAGCCATACTCTACGATAATTGGGTATGGCTAAATTTGTTAAACCCAATGAAGCAGCTAACACTCTGGGAGTTTGCCTCCGAACCCTCAGACGATGGGAAGCCGAAGGTAAAATCAACACGATCAAAACGCCGTCAGGACAACGGCGGTACGACATCGAAAAGTTCATCAAAGAAGAATCAGAAAACGGAAGAAGACGCGCCACTGTTATCTATGCTCGCGTCTCTACCCGACCTCAAAAATCAGACCTTGATAGACAAGTTGAAAGACTATCAATGCTCTACCCAAGCGCTGAAGTTATTAAAGAAGTGGGAGGAGGACTCAATCTTAGGCGGAAAGGACTCGTCTCTCTTTTGGGACGAGTTTTGCAAGGTGATGTCGGAACTATTGTGGTTGCCCACAAAGACCGACTTGCGCGATTTGGCTTTGATCTTATCGAGTGGTTGTGTGAGCAATTTGACTGCAAAATCGTGGTTCTCAACCAAGTCAGTTTCTCTCCGCACCAAGAACTTGTTCAAGATATCGTCGCCATCCTGCACAGTTTCTCCAGTCGGCTTTACTCCATCCGAAGACTTGAAAACCAAATCAAGCAGAAGTTACAAACTGAAGCCGAGGCACAAGACAGCAAAGCCAAAGCCTAATAAGACTCTTAAGATCCGGGTGTATCCAGAACCAGAGTTACATCAAAAATGGAAGTCTTGGCTTTCTGCGTCTCGCTACTGCTACAACAAGGCAATAGCCGCATTGAAAGCAGGAGAGAAGATAACCAGTGCATATTCGTTGAGAGATTATGTGTTGGGACTAGACTTGCCGGACTGGGTTAAGTCTGCGCCAGCTCACCCCAAAGAAAATGCCATCTTTGATGCTTGGGATGCGTGGAAACAAGCCAAGTCGGCAAAGGGAGAATCGTCGTTTAGAAGCTGTCGTCAACCCGTTCAATCCATTAAGTTCCACAGGGTCAACTTCAATGGAGAGACGTGGTATCCCACACTGGTTAAGGGACTTAACTTTAGGGCTTCTGAACCCTTGCAAAAAACCAACTTTGCCACCCAGTTAGTTAGAGACAAGAAACGATGGTTTGCCTGTATTCCTGTACTCGAAGAAGTCGAACCCAAAGAGTTAGACAAAGTAATTGCGTTAGATCCTGGAGTCAGAACATTCTTGACAGGCTACGACGGCGAATCATTTCAAGAGTTTGGCGGGGCAGACATTGGACGCATCCAACGGCTGTGTTCTCACCTCGACAATCTTTTGAGTCGAGCGTCTAAAGCTTGTCGTAAACAAAAGCGACGAATGTATCAGGCAGCCAACCGAATCAGGATTCGGATTCGCAACTTAGTCGATGAGTGCCACAAGCAAGTAGCCAACTATCTCACGAGTCAATACAAGGTTATCTTCCTGCCAACCTTTGAGACTTCGCAGATGATTGTCAAGTCTAAGCGAAAGCTACGCAGCAAAACAGCAAGGCAAATGCTCACCTGGTCGCACCATCGGTTTAAGTTAACAGTCAAGCAAGCAGCTAACAAGCGTGGAGTTGTAGTGATTGATGTCAATGAATCCTACACCTCAAAGACTTGTACCAAGTGCGGACACCAGCACTCAAAACTAGGTGGCTCAAAAATATTCAAATGCCCCAGTTGTGGTCACGAACATGACCGAGACTGGGGCGGCGCACGGAACATTATGATTCGTGCTTTGAGGGACGGCTCCTTTGCTCTCAACCTATCGGTTGAAGGCATTGCTATCGCGTCAGATGTGTTTGTCCACAGATGTACAGCGTAACACCGTCAGCATCCAGACCCAACCCAGAAAACTCCCGATAAAATAAGCGGGGAAATCTGACCAGGTAAAGGTATTCCCCAAGATAACGCGACCCAGTAACGTGGCTCGGATTGCCTGCAAAAATGGAGGTTGCCATAGTTGCAGAACCTCCAACAGACAAGTGATAATGCATACACCTACCGCCGTCCACAGGGGAGACGCTTGGGGGAAGAAAAGCCCAACCAAGAGAATCCAGAAAATCTCATAAGCAAAGCTACCCAGTCGGTCATTCAGCCATTCCGGTGCAGGTGCGTAAAACCGTACTGCATACCCCAAAGGAGCAATGAGGATAATGCTGATGAGTAGGATAATGCGATATTTCAAAATAGGATAGTGGTCAACCTCCCTACACCCATCGCTTTAACTCAGGATTAACACTCAACTCTAATTCTGGAAACGCATAAACGACAACGCCTGTATCGGGGTCATTGTCAATATTCACATAACCGGACTTGACCAAATCGTTCAACGTCGCTTCTACCTCCGCAAACCCTCGTCCCGTATCGACAACCCCCTGAGTCACGGACAATTTACCGCCTCTGGCTTCAGCTGCTTTTACTAATTGGACAACAAAGGAGTCATGGTTTAAAGTCGCAGAGGCAGGATCAGGCTGTACTAATGCAGGTGAACCAAAAACCGTTGCTTCTCCAGCAATGCGATCGCGCTTCCCATATTTGAGATAATGTTCTTCTACCATGCCGGGAATCAGAAACAGGTCAACGAATTGACCAACCCCAAATAATCCCCCCGTACAAAACCACAACAAACCTGTGGCAATTTTACCATTATAGAGGCGGTGCAATCCTCCAAATCCAAACAGAAAGCCGAACCACAACAAATAACTCCCCTCACGTCTATTTATATCCATTGCCAATCCTCCTCTTGGTTTGGTTTAGCCAAAGCGCTCTCTTCCAGTCACAGGCTGCATCGGCTTAAACTCCAGCGTGATTAACTGAAAGCCAGCCACTGTAAGTTGTCCTGTGGTTCTTTACACGCTTTCTTTCATTATCGCCAAACTTTGAGCGAAACGTTTTAAGAATTGAGAAATGTAGGGACGGGTTTCACTATATCGGGGTTGCGTGAACAAGTGTACTGCTTCCCCTGCTTCCCCACAACACTTATTCAGCAGCCCCTAGGACGTTTCTGTAGCCGCTTTCTCTTCTTTCTCCAGTCGTCGCTGACTCCTGTGGGGTCTAATCACCAAACAGACGCCAACCGCCCAAGCAATGGATGCCATCCAACCTGCAATAATATCACTGGGGTAGTGAACCCCTAAATACATCCGCGTCCAACTAATCGCGATCGCAAACACGATACCTCCAATCACCGTCACCCAACGCCAACGGGTATTCCAGGTCAAAATTATTAATACAATCGCAAACGTTACGCTTCCCATCGCGTGTCCACTGGGAAACGCATAATCCGATTCTGGCGCAGGGGATTCCCACAAACTCGGACGTATTCGCTGGAAAGTTAACTTAGCAGTACGATTAATTAGAAGACTGCCTAAATAGGTGATCAGCGCATAGGTGAGGAATCGCCACTGGCGTCGGAATGCCAAGAGCAGTACTATCGCCACAGATACAGGAAACACCCCCCAATATGCACCCAAGTTCGTCAGGAAGATCACAAACGTATCGAGTTGAGGGGAAGTTGTGGAGTGAATCGCTAATAAAATTGGCACATCCCAGGGAAAACCTCCTTCCTTTTCCCAAATTTCCTCGGCTAATTCTCCGAAGATTTGCACGGGGACATAGACACCCAGAAATAATAGAACCAGAGAACGCCAATTGCTGGTTAATAATTTGACCAGAAATTTCCAGAAGGATTGAATACGGTTTGAGAGTTCAGAAATAAACATTAAACAGAACGAAATGTAACGGTGTGCAAATTTGAAAAAATGGCGACTTCCTCAAAAGTATTATTATCCCACAGCCGAGGACAAAGGGCATCAAGAAATTACTTATCCCTCATCCCTATCCATTGAAAAATAGGTCAGGGCGGGTTTTGATTCAATGTTATCATCCATAGCTAAACAAAAGTCCCTAAACCCGCCCCTACAACTGGACGGGTTTTGATTCAACGTTATCATAAATGGCAAAACGAAAACCTACAACTGGGCTGATTGAGTCACATTTGGGTCTAAAATAAACGATAGTTGTAAAATCCGCCTCTACAAATTATGAGCTATTTCCGAAGCAAAATGTCACGATTTTTTCACAGATACATTCTCGGAAATCCACTGTAAATAAGCCTCAGAGCCAGCAATAATCGGCAAAGCAATAATTTCAGGAACGTCGTAACTATGCAACTCCTGAATTTTTGCAGCTAACTGGTCAAATTGAGATAAATCTGTTTTTATCACTAATTGCCACTCTTGGTCATGATTCACCGTTCCATCCCAGGTATAAATCGATCGCACGGGTGTAATACTGACACAAGCTGCCATTCGCGCTTCCACTAGGGATGAAGCGATCGCGTCGGCTTCTTCAGGAGATGTTGCCGTTACTAAGACTACACCATAGCTAGAGGTTGATGTCTTTTCCATAGAACCCTTCCTGTGTTCCTACGCCTGGTTCATTGTATCTACTCACCCGAAAAAAACATATAGTTATACGAGATGATCGTGCGATCGCGGAGTATCTATATCAAAGGTAAGAATAGTACCTCGTGAATAACTCACCCTTTAGCAGGTGGCGTTAATTCCACATTTTCTGCTACTGAAACAGGCATTCCTGGTTCCCCATTCTCTCTCACTAAGGGAATTCTCAAAAGCATTATGCTGTTGGCAAAAGCCTGTAACCTCAGAAAACGCCCAACCTGTTACCGCTACGGTTTAAGCGGCGCGAGAATGGATTCAATTGCTACAGAAGAGTTGACAGGTAGACAATTTTTACTGATTGTAGTATTGTATAATACAAGCGACCATAGTCCTCACCCCTGAGTTTAAACCCATTAATCTGACTCAGACTCAAGCCAACGTTATCCAACCATTGTTTAAAGTTAGCGAAACCATTCTCAAAAGCTATTGATTCAATCAACCATGAACTCTACCCGGCTGGTTAAAATTAGCAAATATCTCAGCAAACATCTACGGCATCAACCCGAACGGATTGGGTTAACCTTAGAACCAGGGGGCTGGGTCAACGTTGATCAACTTCTATCTGCTTGTAAACACTATTCCTTTCCCCTTACTTTCAATGAACTTAAAGAAGTTGTTGCCAAAAATGATAAACAACGCTTTTCCTTTGATGCGACAGAAACACGGATTCGCGCCAATCAAGGGCATAGTGTCGCGGTTGATTTACAGTTAGAATCAACCATTCCACCAGAGGTACTTTACCACGGTACAGGTCACAAAACTGTTGAATCGATTCGGCGTCAAGGCTTATGTAAAATGTCACGGCATCACGTCCACTTATCCCAGGATATCGCAACGGCTAAAAAAGTAGGACAGCGTCATGGTTCTCCAGTGGTTTTCGCTGTCGATGCTAAAGCCATGTCCGAAAAGGGTCATACATTCTACTGTTCCGACAATGGCGTGTGGTTAGTGGATTTTGTTCCCCCTGAATATATACAGCAACTCTAATCCGCTAGGAGTCTCCAACTCAGCAGGAAAAATAGTGATGAATTCAGAACAAGTTTGGTCTCAAGACAATTCTCGTCAGAACAATCGGCAATCAAAAGGGTTGTTGGGAGTAGGCTGGCGACCTTTATCTCGGCAGTTCGACGTTGATTTTGTTTTACATTTGCTGCAAAATGATACATCAGAGTTATTGCAAAAAACGCTAGATTTTACCAGTGATGTGGCTGATGCATTAGGGCGAAATCACTATAATATTTTTGCCAATGTTTTGAGCTTATTTTCCGAAAACATGCGTTATGAGTGGGATGAGTTCTGGGAGTACATTACCCCTGACTCGCCAACTCCTAATCATTGTCAGCGGGAGACGATATTTGTCAATACACCCGTCACCCAAACGGTTACCCGTGAGAGTATTCCAATTGAGTATGTTCTGAATCGACTACAAGAAGTCACTTTATTTAAAGTGTTGGATATTCTCGGCAGTCCCGATTTAATTACTCAAGATTATATGGATCGCCGCTTTTATTATCCTCTGGAAAAGTTTGCTAGTTGGCAACGCTTAGACGTGTTTGGCACAGTCTATGCCTACTGGTCTAATCCAGAAATTTGGTTACAAATTAACAACCAGGGTCAAGGACGGCGCTGCTACAGTTTAATGGCGGATGAGATTCGACCTTTGGTGAATAAAGCCACCTATAATGTAGCTGTGATGCTAAGTGGCTATCAAAGTCGGGTGGGACAGGTTCACAGTCAGTTTCAGATTAGAGACTTTCCCAGCGATATTCAACAGTTTACCGATACCGTTCAGCAGTCAATTCTGGATCAAAATCAGTTAGCGATTGTGGTGCATGGTGAACCGGGAACGGGGAAAACGGTATGGACACAAGCGCTGGCAAAAGAAGTTCTTGTACCGTTGGGGTATACGATTTTTATTCTGGATCATGATGCGGTAGAAAATTTTGTACCGCCGAGTTATTTGGAACGAGTTGCCCTAATTATTAACGAAGCGGATAACTTAGCCAAAGATCGAGCCAGTGAAGTAGCGCAATGGAATAACAAAACGGAGCATATTCTCAGTTTGTTGGATGGAACGTTGTATCAGAGTGTGATTGATGACACCGGAATTAAAGCGCAGCAAAAATTAGTGGTATTAATGACCTGTAATACTACAGAACGATTCGACCCGGCGATGTTACGTAAAGGGCGAGTGGATTTGACCTACGAGTTTATGCATCGATTTGTGTAAGGCTGAGTAGATTTGACGATTAAATCGGGC
>JGI12140J13697_1061781_pt1 | contig 18896 bp, 18 predicted proteins | sample ElkSlonscriptome_5_FD_13697 | JGI IMG/M metagenome (IMG submission 13697) | reverse complement strand
ATTGTTGTCAAATTTATTCATAGACTGACGACAACAATGCCAAATCTGAGTCATTTGAGATCTTGCCGTACAGGGAATAAACTCCAAGTAATCTAACGTTGTCCAAAATCCAAGTAAATAATAAGGCTTTGTCGGCAAATCGCTACTAAGAATGAAGCATTTGTATCTAAAATTTGAAAAACTTCATAACGATTACCAATCTCCACCTGCACCGCCGCCGTCACTATCACCCCCGCCAAAATCGCTACTACTGCTACTATCGCTACTGCTACTGCAATCATCACTACTGCTATACCAAATAGCACTGCTAGAACTACTGTTATCCCAGCTACTATCATTTTGCCAGTCACTACTGCCACTCGAAGAAGAACGGTTACTATTCTTGCGAAAACGACTGTGGGAACGCTTACCCCTTGATTGACGTGTAGACTGGTAAATTATGACAATTGGTAGTCCCACGAGTAACAATAACACTATCAATCCTATCCAGGTGGATATATTAGCCTGAGATACTTGGATCGAAGACTGGGAATTAGTCGCGATGATGCGATCAAATTTAGGCGTCTGGGAAAAGTTAATCGGACTAATTTCACTCTGTATGTTGTCCATGATAACCTCTAATAAACTATGACCTGCTGGCTATTGATTGAAAACTGGAGAGGTTTCGAGTCTGGATGTTGATGCAAATGTCGATGTCGTTTTGTTCAGATTGTAATGACAACAAATTTGAGTAGAGGGCGACCCAACCTAATTGAATGGAATGGAGTATTTAATTAATGCAAGCGGGTCGCCCCTACAGTCCAGGCTACGGGTGTTTCGGATTATCAATAAGGAGCGATCGCACTCAAGGGAGGCTGCTTAGAAATCACCGCCAGCGCCACCACCGCCACTGTCTCCGCCACCAAAACTACCACCACCGGAATCGCCACCACCACTGTAGCCACCGCCACCATAGTCACCGCCACCGTAATCACCGCCCGTGTAACCGCCGCCTGTGTAACTACTACTTGAAGAACGGCGACGCGAGGAACGACGACTCGAAGAACTGCCATTACTATTGGCGACTAGAAAAATCACGACCGTTGGCACACCTAATAGTACGAGTAATGCCAGTAAAGCTTCTCCAGAGGATTTATATATCTTAGATTGGGACTCTAAAGACGTAGTATGACTAGCGACTTCAGTATTCATTTTAGCCGTCGGCAAATCGGAATTAATCGGATTGATTTGGTTGTCGGTGTCTTTACTAACAATCGCTGCCATTTCTGTGGCAAAACCGCTATTCACGGGTTGCGACTTGGTAACGTTTTCAACTGTTAATGCTTGTGCCGCAATGGGTGAAAAAACTGTGAGGCAAAATGGAACTGTCCAAAGTATCTGTTTGAGTTTAGGGGCAAAAGATTTCATGATTTCAATCTCCGAAAAAACTTGATGTTGATTGGGTTATGTGAGAACGCTGTAAATTCTTGAACCTGCGTCGTCTGTCTCTTACTCGCTATTAAGTCTTGGCTTTTATGCGAGAGGTTGATTGTTGTAATATTTCTTTACAACTTGATAGTGTCGATTAACTAACTTAAGGGTTGGTAGAAAGTGATGCGATCGCTGATAGCGAAGACAGCGCCACTACAAACCAATGATGTTAGATGTAAGAGTTTGTAGTAAGCGCTTTAGCGCTTCTGGCACGCTTCGTGCCTACTACGAAGCAGTATGCATTCCGTTTAGAAACCACCACCGCAACCGCCACCACCACTGGAACCGCCGCCACAGCCGCCACCACTGGAACCACCGCCACCGCTGCAACCACCGCCACCAGTAGAACCGCCGCCAAAGCCACCGCCTGTGTAGCCACTGTAGCCACTACTCGAAGAACGACCACTACCAGAACGATAACTGCTAGAACTGCGATCGCTATTTAGGGCTAGAATCAACACTCCAACAGGTATGCCCAATAGTATGAGTATTGCCAGCAAAGCCTCGTTAGACGACTTATAAATACTGTCTTCAGAAGATGTGGTATTACTCGCCACTACAGAACTCGTTTCAGTAACGACTGCTTTTGTTTCGTCAAATGTGCCTTTTTCAACGGTTAGGGCTTGGGCAGCCAGAGGGGAGAAAAGGGTTAGACAAACTGGAACTGTCCAAATCATCTGTTTGAGTTGACGTGCCAAAGGTTTCATTGTTTTAATCTCCGATAAACTGTTGATGTTGATTAGGTTATGGGGGAAAGCTGTATTTTTTTGAAGTTGAGTTATTTGCCTGTTATTCACGGTTAACTCCTTGGTTGTCTGCAAAAGGTCAATTTGAGGAATAATGTTTCACACGTTTAGCAAGCATCTGTTATCGACTTGAGGCAGTCAAAACCTGTAATGATCCAAGCGAACATGAGATTAGAAACCACCACCGTCACCGCCTCCACCACTGGAACCGCCTCCAAAACCACCACTACTAGAACCACCGCAACTACTAGAACTAACACTGACACCGCAACTACTAGAACTACCGCCACTACTGGAACCAACTCTGACACCGCCACCGGAAGAACGACGCCTGGAACGAGGTTTGGAACGACGCTTGGAAGAAGAGTTACTATTGCGATTCGCGGCGAATAGGACAATGATTCCCACAGGTACTCCTATGAAAAGGAGTAATGATTGCAACGTTCCTCCAGAAAAGGTTTCTTGTTGAGATGAAGATACAGTCATCGTGCTATTGGTCGTTTCTCTATTTGCTTGTAACGTTTGGATAGCATCGCTTGTTTGGACGTTATCCCCTAAGTGAATAACCAATGCTTTGGTTCCGGCTAATGTTCCTCCGTCAAAGTCACCTTGCTTAAAAGGCGGAGTAATCTTAGTTTCGATAATCTGACCCACCTGGGCATCAGGTAAAATTGGTTCGATACCATATCCGGTTTCAATCTCGACGCGGCGATCGCCTGTGGAAATCAAAAACAGTACACCATTGTCCTCATCAGCTTTGCCAATCCCCCAGTGATTGAACAACTCAGTGGTAAACGCTTTGGGTGAGGCGGCGGGAGAGGTTTCAGGTACAGTCACCACTGCAATTTCTGTACCATTTTCAATTTCCAACTCGGAAATCATTTGATTGAGTTGGCGTTCAGTATCCTGACTGAGAATATCTGCCATATCTGTTACCCAAGTGCCATTTAGCTGTTGCGGATTAGGAACCTCTTCAACGGTTAAGGCGTGGGCGGAAAGCGGTGAGAGGACAGTGAGACAGAAGGGAACTGCCCAAATTGCCTGTTTGATTTTAGTGGTTATTGTTTTCATGATGTATTTCCTCTAAACGTTGGAGTAAGTTCGCTACAGTCATCAGGCTGCACTTGCTGAGACAGAATCAGTTTCCCAAGGATGAGATGAAATAGGTGACTTTTCTGCCTCACATAAAAAGGCGATCGCAGGCTTGTTAATGCATAGAGAGGACATTTGCGTGAGTGATTGTCCCGGTTGGTGGATTTCTACATCCGTCAACACAATGAAATTTCGAGAATTATTGAGCATATCGGAGAGTCGAGAACGATAGCTATTAGGAAGGGCAGAAACTGCCATATCACCAAATATTTGAACGTTATTTAGGGTTAAAATCTTGACTCTCATCGAATTCTTCCTCAAATTTCACTCATGCTGTCTGCTGACACCCTGTTTGTTTTTACTCATTCTTGTGAGCTATTTATGTTATAGCCTCCTTGAGTGAGCCTTGTCAAGGGGGAAGTACAAACTTTAAACCGCCTTAGGATTCAACGCCAACCGAAAGCTTAACGTCCTATAAAGACTACTGGATGGGAGTTTGAGTCAATTTAAACCGTACAAAATGCCCTGGAAAGTGGAGGAACGTGAGTTATGTGAGTTATGTGAGATATAGATCAACCCCTACAACAGTTAGGACTGATAACCCACCTGCATAAGAGAGGAGCAGGGGGAGTAGGGGAAGCAGGAGGAGTAGAGGAAGATAAAATCTTGAAATATCATTGAGGCGAACCATGGCAAACATCCACAGCTTTACCCCTCAGCCCACAGCCGATGGCTCATTCACCTTCTTTTCTGAAGCGTTTGGTGAATATTTCCACAGCACTCAAGGGGCAAAAACGGAAGCGTTATTAAAATTTGTGGAACCTTGCCACTTGAAACAAAAAGCCCAACAGCAGGTTGTGCGTCTGCTGGATGTCTGCTACGGCTTAGGCTACAATACGGCGGCGGCTTTAGAAACGATTTGGACAATTAACCCCAGATGTCGAGTTGAATTAGTCGCTCTGGAATTAGACCCGACTGTACCGCGAAGCGCGATCGCACATCATTTTCTCAGTGGCTGGAATCACCCGATTCCCGAACTCCTAGAGTGTCTGGTGGCAACCTCAGAAGTTAAAACGGATCAGCTTCAGGCGCAACTTTATTTCGGCGACGCCAGAAAAAGCATCCAGCACTTGTCTCAGTTGAACTTTCAAGCTGATGCTATTTTTCTCGATCCCTTTTCTTCCCGTCGCTGTCCCCAATTATGGACGGTGGAATTTTTCCAGCATTTAGCCAACTGCTGCGCCAAAACAGGTAGACTAGCAACCTATTCCTGTGCGGCTGCTGTCCGTAGCGGCTTAATAACGGCTGGATTTAAGATTGGTCCGACACCCCCTGTCGGGGGACGACAACCGGGAACCGTGGCAAGTTTTGACGCTTCCACTCTACCCCCTCTCTCAGAGCGATCGCGTCAACATTTGCAAACCCGTGCGGCTATTCCCTATCGTGATCCTCAACTTGCGGATCAGGCTGAGATTATTCTGCAACAGCGGCAAATTGAGCAGCAAGCCTCTACTCTCGAACCCACCTCCCACTGGCAAAAACGTTGGTCAGCGAAAGAGGGATGAGGGAGCGAGGGGAAGCAGGGGGAGCGGGGGAAGCAGGGGAAGCAGGGGAAGATGAGGGAGATGGGGAAGAATTGTAGAGACTCCTCCGGTGGAACGTCTTTTGTAGGGGCGGGTTTTACCACTCACGTTTCGTTTTGACCCCTGATATAACTAAACCCGCCCCGACCTCACCGTTCAATTATCACAAATGACGTAGCTTGCTTCTCAAGGGTAGCGAGTATGACGAATGACAAAGGACAAATGACCAATGACTAATGACTAATGACTAATGACTAATCCCCCACAGGAACGCAGCAACACCTAGTAAACACAAGATACCAGATATCCCTGCTAAGGGATTATCTCCTATTCCCGTTATCCATATCGGTCCTTTTCTGGTATAAGAAATCAGTTTGGCTTCCTGAAGACAGGTTAATCCCCAAATCCAACCCGCATGAAGTCCCCAGGCTAAGCCTAAACTCCCCCCATTCACCCACCGGGCTAAAACTAATACCATACCCATTAGCCACAATCCAGGGACCTGAGGGATCGTCTCTTGTTGTTCCCAAATCAAATGCAATAGAGCAAAAATCAGACTGGATATTACCGCCGCTATTGCTAGAGAATAGTCCTGTTGGAGTTCCGTCAGAAGGAACCCGCGAAACACCAATTCCTCGATTAATCCAATCCCTAGTCCTATTCCACATATTGGCAGTCCAATCCGGGTCAATTGCTGCCAATTTTCTCCATGCCAATCCACCCAGCCTACTAGCCATTGTCCCGTAAAGCTGATTCCTAAACTCAAAATTGCCACGCCCAATCCCCCGACTAAGGATATCAAAATCCGCGTCGTCCAGTCCCAGCCATAGTCGGGAAACGATGTATCTTCTATCTGTGTTGCCCCCCAGATAATTAGGGGGGCAATGAGGTAAAGAACAGCGACGAAGGGCAACTTTTTCTGTGCTGCCAAAGGCTTAGGAGGATGCCATTTCAGTCGGGTTGCGATCGCGATGGCTAAAGGCAACCACAACAAAGACCAAGCCAGAAAAAAAACCGCGACTTTTACCAGCGCCGATGCGCTTATTAGCCAAATAATACACGGATTATCTGCCTGATCAAAAATAGCCATAAGCGCGATCGGCAAACGGTGAGGAGCTATAGTTTTTACGCAGCTGCTTTCATGCTGCCAAGGATGGATAATGTGAATTACCCATCCTTTTTAGCATGAGCTGCCTCAAACCCCTGCGGCTTCTAATTCCTCTTCAGACTCCTCAGATGTATCCAGATCCACCTGCTTGAGATGGATATGCTTGTAGCCCAGTTTAATTTCAAACTCATCACCGGGCTTTAATCCCATTTCCTGAGTGTAGGTTGAGCCAATCACAATCTGACCATTTTTATGGACGCTGACTCGATAAGTCGGTTCCCGACCACGACCATCTTTTGCTCCCTCTGGATCTAGGGGAACACCTTTCGCCGCTAACACCGCATCATAAAAATCAGTTAAGTTGACGCGGGTCTGACCTGTTTTACTTTCGGAGTAATAGCCACAGCGTTTTGCTGTTTCTCGCCGAGGCAAGTGAGAAAGCTCTTTTACTTTTTGAAGTAAGGCTTTCCCCGTTAATGCATTAGCTTGGGTCTCTGCCATAATTTCACAGACTATCCTTTATTTTTCAGGATGGTAAACGTCGTATGCTGCCAAGTGTATTTGGCTATATAAAAAATATATCGTTAAATCTCTGGTTTTGGTCAAGATTTTTTTGATCATTTATTAAAATTTCTAGGAATTTGAGCCATAAGGATTTTCTGGAGACGCCAAAGCCGCTTCTTAGGTTAAAATTTTAACCAAGATAGGACTCCGTGGCAAAAGATCGAACCTGAAGTATGTTCAGATCAGTGATCCATCTGGAGACTTGGCAGGTCATCTGGGAAAAATTTGACCAGACACAAGGGAGAGAGCATCTATCAGCAGAAAATCAACACTCCCAAGGATGAATGGTGAGTAACCGCCGATTGTCTTAGACTGTAGTCAGTTTGCTAAATATCGTGGCTAAATGCTCACGGACAAGTTGAGCGAGTGCCTTCTGGCAATATTTCTCATCTATATTTATGGGCGACCAGGAAATGAGGGGGTGATGGTCAATGGGTAGGTTGTGACTCCTGAGAAGGTGGTAATTTTCATATAGGTGTTGAGATACAAAGAGAGCATATCACTATGCAAGTTGCCTTTAAAATCATTCGACAGACTCAAAATACCTCCCCCACTATCGAGACTTACAAGTTAGATGTGGAGGAAGGAAACACGATTCTGGAGTGCCTGAATCGGATTAAGTGGGAGCAGGATGGAACCTTAGCGTTTCGCAAGAATTGTCGCAACACAATCTGTGGTAGCTGTGCGATGCGGATCAATGGTCGCTCCGCACTGGCTTGTAAAGAAAATGTGGGCAATGAATTGGCGCAGATTCCTGAGCATCATCGTCCAGAGATTCCGGAAATCACAATTGCCCCCCTAGGTAATTTGCCCGTGATTAAGGATTTAGTCGTGGATATGCGGAGCTTTTGGGACAACTTAGAAGCGGTTGAACCCTACGTTAGCACAGCCGGACGAACCATTCCAGAACGGGAATTTTTACAAAGTCCCCAAGAGCGATCGCGCCTGGATCAGAATGGTAATTGTATCATGTGTGGCGCTTGTTATTCAGAATGTAATGCTCGCGAGGTTGATCCCACATTTGTTGGTCCTCACGCCCTCGCCAAAGCCCAACGTCTAGTCGCCGATTCTCGCGATACCGCCATAGAAAGTCGCCTGGAAAACTACAATCAAGGCACTAAGGGGGTGTGGGGATGTACCCGCTGTTTAATGTGTAACGCCGTTTGCCCAATGGATGTCGCCCCCATGGATCAAATCGGTAAAATTAAACAAGAAATTCTGACTCGCAAAGACAAGCAAGCCAGCCGATCAATCCGCCATCGCAAAGTCTTAATTGATTTGGTCAAACAAGGAGGTTGGGTTGATGAGCGCAAATTTGGTATCCAAGTGGTGGCGAACTTCTTCCGAGATATTAAAGGAATGCTCAGTTTAAGTCCCCTCGGATTACGGATGCTAGCCCGTGGTAAATTCCCCCTAGGATTTGACGCCTCCGAAGACACCGCCCAAGTGCGATCGCTGATTGAATCTGTCCAAACTTTAAAATCTGAGACACCAGAGGAAGAAATTTTACCAAAATCATGACATCTCAAACACCCACCCCAGAAGAATCGACAACAGAAACCCCCAACCAACCCGAACCCGCTTTTGGGTGGACACCTTACGCCGAACAAATCAACGGACGGTTTGCCATGATCGCATTTGTGGCTTTATTGCTGATTGAGTTGATTACAGGTAAAGGTTTGTTAACCTGGTTAGGTTTGATTTAAAGGGAACAGGGAACAGAATAGTGTAGAGACGTAGCATGCTACGTCTCTACACCCCCATCTCCCCACACCCGACACCCGATATCCGACACCCGATACCCGAAACCCAACACCCTGACTACCAACGAGAATCGTGCGTCACTGAATTCCCCCCAATCGCCACCGCCCGTAAATTGTATGATCCGGTTTGTCCGGCTTCATAAGCATTTGCCATTAACAAATAGATCCCATCGCTGGGTAAAATCACCGATAATCGGGCATTGGTGCCACCACCGCTATCATCATCTTGGGCTAAATCATTACCATTGGGATCAAGCAAAATTAAATAAGAATCGATTTCCCCACTGGTCATATCAATTTGCACCTGCTGACCCGCCCTGCCTTCAAAGGCATAGATGTCAAAAAAGCTGTTATCGTCCGCTAAAACATGACTTCCTTGACCCAGCCGACCGGGGATCACTGTACCATTGAGGGCTAAGGGTTGGGGGGGACGGTGAGTCGGAGAGGCGCTGGGCTGCTGCACCGTCTGGGGCGCACGTCCATTGCGTACAGCCGCCAGAAATGGGCGAATTCTATCAATGCTAATCGCAAAGCCAATTCCTAGATTCCCCCCGCTAGGACTGCCCAAAATCGCTGTATTTACCCCAATTAATTCACCTTGAGAGTTCAGTAGGGGTCCACCAGAGTTTCCTGGATTAATTGTGGCATCGGTTTGAATTAAGCCCCGTTGTTGGTCAATACGGCTAACAATCCCGACTGTAAACGTGCCTTGAAACCTGCCAAACGGATTGCCAATGGCAAATGCCCGTTGTCCAACTTGCACGGGGCGAGGAGCCAGAGAAATCGTCGGTAAATTGCTAGGAGTGCGAATTTTGAGAACCGCTAAGTCTAGACCATTATCCCCAAACGCTACCACATCCGCGCTCAGGCGTCTGCCATCGTAGAGCGTTACCGTAACCGTCGGGAAACCTGCGACAACATGAGCATTGGTGAGGACTAATCCATCGGCGCTAATAATACTGCCACTGCCTGTACCTTCTACTGTATCAATGGAAACTACTGCCGGACTAGCTTGTTGATAAACCTGAATATTAATTTGTTCATCAATATCTTGAGCCACTGCCACTGTTGAGCCTAGCCAGAGATTCAGCCAGTCAATTGGTGCGATCGCGTGGAGAGTCGTAGCACCAATCGCAGTCACAGTAGCAAGGATTCCCGATATAGCAATACGCAGGCGTTTGGTACTCATGGTTGATGGTCATTGAACCTCAAGGTCTAGTTTTATGGTGGCTTATGATTAAATCATTGATCAGTAATTATGTGACAATTTTTTGGGGATACACCGTAGGAAAAGCTGGGGGAGCTGGGGAAGCTGGGGGAGCATGTAGAGACGTAGCATGCTACGTCTGGGAGCCGGGGGAGCAGGGGAAGCCGGGGGAGCAGGGAGAGAAAGTTATATCTTTGAATGCAAGGTGTTATTATCACTTAGGTTTTTTCCCTTAAAACTTTCTGCCTTGGAGACTTTGGCTATATGTAACAGAGAGCTGAACCAATAAAAGTGAGCTAGCTCCTATATGTGAGTCCGGCGAATGACGTAGCTTGCTTCTCGAAAAGCTAGTATGACAAATGACAAATGACGAATGACGAATGACAACTTATTCAGCGCAAGGTCTTAAGTTGGAGCTGCGCTTCATTATATTGATCAATTCTGCCGTTGTCGAGATGTAGCTTAGAGGCTTGCTCGAAGTCGTTAATCGCTTCCATTGTATTTCCTAGTTCAGCATGGGTTAATCCTCGACCCGAGTAAGCAAAGGCATTATTGGGATTAAGTTGAATGGCTTTGGTATAATCGTCTAGAGCGCCAGAGTTATCGCCAAACTTTCGGCGGACAAGGGCGCGATTGGTGTAGGCGACGCTGTTGTTGGGATTGAGTCGAACGGCTTGGGTATAATCTTCGAGCGCTCCTTGGTTATCGCCTAACTTACGACGAATTTCCCCACGATTAATGTAAGCATTCTCATAACTGGGTTCAATGCGAATCGATTGGCTGCAATCTTTGAGTGCTTTTTGATAGTCTTTAAGATTTAAGTGGGCAATACAGCGATTGTTGTAAGCGATGTGGTTATTTGGATTCTGAGTAATCGCTTCCGTACAATCTGCGATCGCGTCTCGATAGTTTCCTAGGTTAAACTTTGCCTGACAGCGATTTGTGTAAGCCATACTATCGGTAGGGTCAATCGCGATCGCTTGGGTATAATCGTCTACAGCACCCTGATAGTCTGCCAAATGAAATCGGGTTCTGCCTCGATTGTAATAAGCCTTAGCATTATTGGGATTTAACTCAATAGCTTGCGTATAATCTGCCATGGCTTCTTGTTGATTACCCATCGCCCCCAGCACTAATCCTCGTGCCGCGTAAGCTTGGGCATTTTTGGGATTGAGCTGAATTGCTTGATCGAGATCTGCAATCGCAGCTTTATACTGGTTCAGTTGGTAGTTGCTAATTCCTCGATGGTAGTACACTTGAGCATCATTGGACTTTCGTTGAATTAATTCGGTAAAATCTTCTACAGCGCCTTGCCAATCTTCCAAATCGTAACGGGCTAGTCCTCGCTGATAGTAAGCATTTGTATTACTTGGAGCAAGCTCGATAAGTTTAGTGTAGTCTTCTATAGCGGCTTGATGCGCTCCCAAATCATCGTAAGCTATTCCCCGATTCCCATAAGCTAATGGGTTGTTAGGATTAAGCTGAATTGATTCATCAAACGCCTCAATCGCGCCCTGCACATTACCACTTTTTAGTTGTTCCACTCCCTGTTCAAAAAACTCTTGGGCTTTTATCCGGTCTGGATTTTGTCTTAGCAGCCCCATTAATCCCAGCCCAATGGCTAAACTTATTCCTCCCACCAAAATGGGCAAACGCCATCGCTTCAGTCTGGATTGATTAGCTGATTTCGGCAATGCTTTTTCGGGAAATATTTCCCAATTGCCAGAATCAGCAATGGATGTTTGGGTCGAGGTGGATATCAGGGGGGATTCTACTTCGGGTTCAGGGGGTTTAGCTGCCAAGGTTAGCATTTCTTGAAACCGGATTAACCCTTGATCGTCCTTGGGCTGTTGACCGGATTTTTTCAACGTATTTAAGGGATGATCGGGAACAAATTCTTCGACTAGATAAAATTTTTTATTTTCGACAAAATAGTTGACAATATCTGGATTTTGGTTAGTTTGTGCCAACCGTTCTAGGGTTTCAGATTTATGAGTCAAGAGAAATTGCAGCCTACGAAGTGCCTGAGGATTTTTTGTGGGCAACTTGAGTTGTCGGATCACGCAAACCGGGCAATCGGGATGGCGAGTATCGGCGGCTAGGTAAATTAATCCTGAGACACCTGAGCCTAAAATCCTGACAACGCGATAACGATTATTGAAAACCTGATCGATCATGGCAGCCTAGCACCTGGCTTATCGCCCTAAAGCATCCGTTTGGGGTCATTTTCAGTGTAGTCTGATCCCGAAAGGGAAAGGGGACAGGGTGTAGGGTGTGGGGTATGGGGTGTGGGAAAATTCACTCCTGTTAACAATCTCAAGGAGAGACTTGGGGAGCATCAAGAGCCTCATTTTTTTATCCCGAACCACCAGAACCGAACCGACAAGCATCCTATTTTTACCTTTATCTTCCCGACACTCTACCCCCTACACCCCACACCCTGCCTACTCTTCACGTTTCTTGTCAGCCCTTCAGTCTAACTGGATTACACCCTCTGTCTGGTTAAATCTAGGATTAATTCCGCTAACTGGGGAGTTGCGCCAAGGGGTTCACCGAACTCAAGTTGGAGTTGAGGGTATTGTTGTTGTAGATCAAGGACAGATTGCGCGATCGCGTCTGTAATTCCACCAGCAAACAAAAAATAAGGCACAATGGCGATATGCTGATATCCAGCCTCCGCTAAAGTAGCGACTCGTTGACTGAGCGTTGGTTCGATTGACCAATAAGCGTCGATTGCGCCTAATTTCTGGGCTAAGGTGGCGACTGGCTGGTTACCACCAGGGCGACGTGTGCCATGAGAGATTAAAATTTTAATCGGAGCATTTAGGGGTGGCTGTTGATTCACCAGCAGTTGTCCTAAATGGGGATGTACTCCGATATGAGGTTGCAGGTTGATGGTTAATTTTTCCCCTAACCGTTGTTGTGCGATCGCTACTTCTTCCGGGATATCCTCCATCACATGTACCCCCGGTAAGAGAAATAAGGGCAAAGCTTGGATCTGCGGGTAGCCAGTTCTTATCGCTTGAGTCGCAAACTGACAAATTTGTTCATGTAAGGATAGAGGTGCTAGTTCTAACGTGGCAGTTCCGACGCGAATCCTCAAGGCTTGACTTGCCTCACCTTGACTCGCTAACTGCTTCTGGAGTAACTGTGCCAATTCCTCTAGTCCTCGCTGAGGACGTGGATCTCGGCTTCCGTGAGCAATAAGTAGATAAGCAGAGGAGCTAGGCAAGAGTCTTAATCGTTAATGAAGATTACTTAGTAAACAATTGTATCGTCTGAAGTCGGAATTATAAATTATAGCGCTACAAACCCCCATCAATGGAAGAATATCATCGGTTGGCGAGAGTTAAAATTTGTCCAGTTACCGTATTTCATTCAATTTGGAAAATGGTCGATCATGGAGAGAATATATCACTTACCGCTCTGTCTGCAAGAAAATATGGCAAAAGAATATGGAAAAGACACTGTATTGGAGCAATTAACCATGATTGAGCATCACTACTGGCTGTGGTATTCCAACTATTTCGCTCAAATCGTTGCCGCCGTTGATGTTCAATCGGACAAGTAAGCGATTAGCATTGAATCGTTTCTTTCTCTCGTTTCAGGAATGGTAATGAAGTGGGAGAAGAATGAGTGGAAACGTAATTCCAATTTCGCTCTTGACGATTACCTCCTTTACTCCGCAAGAAACCCACTAAGTTTTGCAAAAGTGATGGCGTAATCCCTTGTTTCTCTGACGCTTTAGACAACTGAGCGGGTAAATGCTCAATTTCTTGAGTGGGCAAAATACCAGCCAACAGAGGTACTTCCTCAACTAAACCTACAGTCATCAGGGTAAATGCGACATGCTGCACTTGTTCAACGGGAACATTTAGTTCTTTTGCGATCGCAGACAACGAAACTGTCCCTTGCGCTCGTTCCCATACTTGCTCCTCTAAAGGATACAAGCGATAAGCAGGACTACCCGCCATGATACTAGCTAATCCTGAATTTGGATCAGGTAGTTTATCATGGAGATTATCCCAATTTTTCAGTAATCGCAACCCTCTCAATGTGGCTTCTGTCGCTGAGATGCTCAATCCCGTCATTTCTTTGGTGGGTATGGGAGCGTTTGGAATAAATTTAAACTGACCTTCCTTGAGTTCAAATAACGTACACACTCGCTGCAATACCTGATTCTGAAAAAGCTGCTTTAAATGTTCGATTGACAAGATTCCGTGATGTTTGAGGCTCAACCCCAAGGGTTTATCAGTTGGACATAGCTGTACAAGTTTTGTTACTACGCGCTGGCTCACTCCCATCTGTTCAGCAATCAATTTCACTAACCCTTGATGATCTAATTGATGTGCTGCCGCCACAATACGTCCCTGGTAAACCCAAATGTAATAAATTGTGTTGAGTGGAGTGGGATCTTCTGGCAATGCTCCTAGCGTCAACACTCCAGTTTTCTGTCCTTTCTCTAGAAACTGGAAAATTTCTGGTATTGAAAAGTCGGATAAGGAACTGGTAATCGACATAATTGTTGAATTGAACGCTACGCAGGATAATTTTCTCTACTACTAACGCATACTACGCTTTATTGGCTTAGTTCGTAAGGTTTCAGCCGCCTTGCTTTTCAATTCTTTACTAGCCGTGAGCAAATTGTCGGCTTTTTGTTATCTACTATACGAAAATCCAGTGATTTGCTGCCAGAAACCTGGCATTTAGCGCTAAAGGTTTGCTCTAAAATACTAAAATTTGTTAAGCTATCGGCTCAGTCTTTATTCCTAAGTATCTATACCGGCTCCCAAACCGATCAAGGGGATGCATGGCACTATTGAGTATGTCATCTCAATTTGATGCTTATCCTGCTGGTGGATTACCTCAGTAAAATCACTGAATAATTATCTAAGATGTTAGCGATTGCTCACAATCTTAAATCTAAACAAAAATCACAAACTCTAACCTTGTAAAAATTGATACAGTTAAATCCTTGAACTTGATCAGGACGAGAGTCAGAAGGAATCACCAGTGCTTGCTGTGGAGCATCGAACCTGCCTGCGATCGCGAAGATGATTCCTATCCACGCGGACTATGATGTTGAAGTGGTGGAAGGCAAGTTGGAATTGGACTTGGGAGAGTACGAAGCCAAGGTTTTAGTCTGGCAGTGATACAAGTAAACTATTCCGGCTTACAGGGGATTGCTTAAATTCCCTGCTCTCTCCTGTTCCCTGTTGCCGAGGAAGATGGGGAAGGTGGCTTATCATAGTATATAGGGATGTATGTAGGGATTAAGCATAAACGACTGTCTGGGTTCATCTAAAAGGTGGACATCTTGCGAGTAGTGGTTTAAAGCACTAAAACAGGGCAAGCAGGTTCCTGGGTTATTCACCATTAAAAACCTGCATGTAAACCATGATTCGGCGCGACTTCCTCCCCAACGCTAAGATGGGGTATCCAGCCGCCAAAGATGGATGAATAATCAACACTCAAGCCAGTTTAGACTTATAATTTTGACACAAGTCCCCACCTGAGCTATGTTTAACCGTTTCCAAGATCTATTTTCTAAGGGTAAAAAGGGTATCGGGATAGAATTAGCACCAGAACGTATTAGTATCGCCCAACTGCGAAAGCAAGGTCAGGGCTACAAGCTGGTGAGCCTTCATACCCACGAAGTTCCCGAAGGTTTGTTTGACGGAGGGAAGATTATCGATGCCGCCAGTTTAGCTGAACTGGTGACTGAAATTCTCGATGAACATAAACTCAAAGTCGAGCAAGTCGCCACGGCTGTCCCCATGCGGGAAGCGGTGATCCGAATTATTCCCATTCCCGCTGAACTTGATGACACTGAACTGCGAGATATGGTTCTCAACCATGAAGCTGGTCTATACTTACCCTATCCGCGCGAAGAAGTGGATTTAGATTACCAAAAACTGGGCTTCTTCATGGACGAAGATGGGATTGAAAAAGTACAAGTCTTGCTGGTGGCAACACGCCGAGAGGTGACTGACACCTATCTGGATACCTTCCAACTGGTGGGGTTAAAAGTGGATGTCCTGGAAATCAATAGTTTTGCCCTGATTCGCACCATCCGCGAGCAACTGCGACAATTTGCTCCCCAAGAAGCGGCTGTATTGGTGGATATAGAATTTGATAGTACCGAAATTGCGATTATTGTCGATGGTGTCCCCCAGTTTTCCCGCACCGTTCCCATTGGCACATTCCAACTCCAGAGTGCCTTGTCGCGGGCGATGAATTTACCGACATCCAGAAACACGGAACTCTTGCAGGGAATGACGATACCCAACACCCCGGTGGATGGCATTCGCACAGGTGCCACGGGAATTAATCCGGGAATGGCAGCACTGCTGAGAGTTTTAGGTGAACTCGCCGATGAATTGCGTCGTTCCATCGACTTTTATTTAAATCAGAGTGAAAATCTAGAAGTGGCTCAACTCCTCCTCGCTGGACCTGGTGGCGGAATTGGACAACTGGATGAATTTTTCACCCAACGATTAAGCTTGCCTACCACTCAGGTTGATCCGATTGCGGCACTATCCTTAGAGATGGAGGAAGATGTTCCCCCAGTACAACGACCCGGATTGGGAACGGTACTAGGATTAGGATTGCGGGAGGTTTAACCCTAATGTATAGTCTCGATATTAATTTTCTTAAAGATAGACCCGATTATCGCCAACCCGATAAAGGGTCTGAGTCCCCCAAAGCCAAAAAACAGATTCAAATGGGGGAAATGACGCCGCTGATTATAGGCGTGATTGTCGGGTTACTACCGCTGGCGTTAGTCGCTGGAATCGGTTTTTTGTGGTTACCTCAGCAAAATGCCAAGTTAAATCAGGAAATTGCTGAAATCGACGCCGAACTGCAAAGCTTGCAAGCGGAAAAAAATAAAATTAATAACCTGAATACTCAAATCCAAGCGGTGAGACAAGAAACCGAAGCCTTGGCAACGGTCTTTAATCAAATTAAGCCTTGGTCAGCCATTCTACAGGATATTCGCGATCGCGTCCCCACCGGCGTCCAAATTCAAGCGATTGAACAAACGGAAACCGAAACTGAAGCGGGTGAGGGGACTGAGGGTAGCGCCCCCTTACCCACAATTAACGTGGAGATTTCTGGCACAGCGCGTTCATTTGATGATGTGAACAACTTTCTGCTGACGCTACAGCAATCCCCCTTCTTTCAAGACGAAGAAACTCATATCGTTAGCGCTCAACTGGAGGAGAACCCCGCTGAGTTAGAAGTACCCGAAAAGGAAGGCGGGGAGACGGTGGCTGAGATAACCTACGAGTTGCCCAAAGTGGTAGGCTATACCGTTGAAACGAGCTTGACAAATGTCCCCGCCTCTGAGCTATTGCGCGAAATTGACCGCAAAGGAGCGGTGGGATTAGTGGCTCGGATCAAAGCCTTACAGCAGATTGAGCAAAATCAGGCAACGGAGACACCTAGCGCAGCTCCAAGCCCAAGCCCCAGCCCCAGCCCAACCGAGACAACTACGGAGTGATGTAACCATGACTTATGCTGATCCAGATTTTATCCCCGTTGAAGAGCAGGAGGAAGAACCCAGTTATCCGGTGGCGTTTGGGATTACCTTTACGCCAAAAGTGTCCGGAATTCTCTTGGCTATTTTAGGACTTGGTGGGGCAGCTTATCTCGCCTGGAAAGTTGTGCAACCAGCCTGGGTTGAAAACCAAGGGTTAAGGACGCAGCGTCAAGAAAAAGAGGGTCAACTCCAAGATCCCCAAGAAATTCAGCAGCTGATTCAACAGAAACAACAGGAATTGGCTCAGGTCAAGCAGCAAAACCAAACGGTGACCGGTTTATTTGCAAATGAAGAATCCATCAATACCTTGCTGCTAGATGTGAATCGGTTTGTCAAAGACAGAGAAGGGACGTTGACAAGTTATGAACCTGTCGAGGTCAATGCAGAAGAAAGTGATATCGTTACCGATGGTTCCCTGGGAGCCGCCGTTAATGGCAAACTCAAACGCCAAAGCTTCGAGTTAGAGATGGAGGGCAGCTTTGACCAAATCCAGTCTATTTTACGGAGTATTGAGCGACTGCAAACCCTAGTCGTTGTCAAAGAGTTGACGACAGATATCAGCACACCGCAAGGGCTGTTGGTCGATGACAAAGGCGAGGTGATACCCATTGTAAAGAAAGACGAAGAAATTATCCCCGGTGCGAAACCAACTTTGACAACAACCTATAGACTGGATGTGTTGATGCCCTTGAGTGAGGAACAAAAGCAGGCAGAAATGGAAGCGGCAGCAGCCGCTGAAGAAGAAGCTCAGTAGAGCAAGGGGAGTAGGGCTGTAGGGGCGGGTTTTATAGATAACGTTGTGTTGGTGTCGAATAGCTTGACTAAACCCGCCCTTGGGGAAGCAGGGGGAGAAATTCTTAACCTTGATTAATTTCTAATTTATCCCCAACATCATTATGATTAAGGTGGTTTAGAGGTCATAAGTGAGGAGTGAATTGTGAGACAGGAGCAACTGTTCAGTGGAATCGCGATCGCGACTGCCGTCTCCCTATCGATAACCCAACCCGTCTGGGCGGCGACGGCTCAAGTTACCGCAGTACAAATCAATTCCAGAGGCAGTAGTTTAGAGCTGATTCTGGAAACCCAAGCCGGGGATCAGCGCCCCCAAGTTTTCCCGGTGAACCGGGGTAAGGATTGGGTGGCGGATATTGTCAATGTTCGGTTGAATTTAAGGGAGGGCAATAGCTTTCGCCAAGATAACCCCATGCCCGGTATTACCGCCGTTACGGTGAGTCAAATTGAGCCGAACAGCATTCGCGTAACGGTGAGTGGGGATGAAAATTCACCTCAGGGTCAAATTCTTCAGCAAGAATCTCAGGCAATTACTCTAGGAATTAGTCCTGCTCCCAGCAATCGAGCCGCCGTTTCGATTCCGGTTTCCTCGCCCTCTGGGGATTCAGCGTCCATCACTCCATCCACGCTACCCTCCTCATCCACTCAACCGAATAGCGCGAGGACTAGAGAAAATGTCAGTATTCCCCAGCTAGGAAGTAGAAGTGCAGGGACGCAGGGAACAGAAACAATTAACGCCGCTTCGAGTAATATTGCCGCTCAATCTGAGATTACCACTCCAGCGAATTTCAATCTTAATCCAGTACCAGACAATCAACAGAACATTTCCATTCCGGTTGCTCCGCCACCCAGAGAATCAGTCTCAAGCGTTCCCACTCTAGCCAATCCAGGGACAACTCGCTCCACTTCAGACTTCTCATCTCCCGCCACTCGCCGATCCCAATCTCAGCGTTCTAATTCACCCCCAGTTGTTGCCCAAACCCCGACACCGGACTCTCCTGAACCCACTCAAGCTCAACCCACTCCAG
>JGI12140J13697_1010182_pt1 | contig 19881 bp, 13 predicted proteins | sample ElkSlonscriptome_5_FD_13697 | JGI IMG/M metagenome (IMG submission 13697) | reverse complement strand
AAATAAGCCTCCGTCACCCCTTGATACATATAATCTGCCACACAATTGGCTGTCGCATCATAGGCAAACAAATAATCCACCGTCGCCGCCATTTCAAACGCCCCTTTATATCCGTGGCGCATTACCCCTTCAATCCATTTGGGATTCACCACACGGGAACGGTAAACCCGGGCAATTTCCTCCTGTAGCCGTCGCACCTTGGGATTTTCCGGAATCGAATTATCACCAAAATAGGTTTGCGGATTCTTACCTGTCAGCGCCCGCACCGAAGCGGTTAATCCCCCTTGAAACTGATAATAATCATCAGAATCGAGTAAATCATGCTCTCGATTATCCTGATTATGTAACACAACTTGCAATTGTTTCAGCCGTTGTGCAAAGGCTTCCGGCGCAGCAACCCCTTCCTGATTTGGGGAAGATGTACCACAGTAGGCATAACTACTCCAATTCATATACGCCCGCGCCAAATCCTGTTCATCACGCCAGTTTTGCGCCTCAATCAATCCCTGTAACCCCGCGCCATACGCCCCCGGTTTCGAGCCAAATATCCGATAGTGCGATCGCATCTGTGCTTCTTGTTCACTCAATCCCGCTTCACACCAGAACTCTGTCTCCTGTTTCACCTGCGCCGCCAAGGGATTGTCCTCCGGGGATTCATTCAAGGCGGCAACAGCAACCACAGCACTGTAAAATAGATCAATTAAATTGGGACAAATCCTGTTCATCACGCCAGTTTTGCGCCTCAATCAATCCCTGTAACCCCGCGCCATACGCCCCCGGTTTCGAGCCAAATATCCGATAGTGCGATCGCATCTGTGCCTCTTGTTCACTCAATCCCGCTTCACACCAGAACTCTGTCTCCTGTTTTACCTGCGCCGCCAAGGGATTGTCTTCCGGGGATTCATTCAATGCCGCCACAGCGATTACGGCATTGTAAAATAAATCAATTAAATTGGGGAACGCATCGCGAAAAAAGCCCGATATCCGCAGCGTCACATCCACACGCGGACGCCCTAACACCGACAGGGGAAGAATTTCAAAATCCACCACCCGACGTGACGGGCGATCCCAAATCGGTTGCACACCCAACAACGCCAGCGCTTGCGCCAGATCATCGCCTCCCGTTCTCATGGCTGACGTTCCCCATACAGATAATGCCAGTGTTTTGGGATACTCGCCATTATCCTGGGTATAGCGTTCAATCACCGCTTCCGCCGCCTTTCGTCCCACATCCCACGCCGTTTCGGTAGGAATCGCCCGGATATCAACGGAGTAAAAATTGCGACCTGTGGGTAATACCTCCGGGCGTCCCCTCGTCGGCGCACCCGCCGCCCCACTCTCGACATAGCGCCCATCTAATCCCTGCAATAAATGAGTGATTTCTTGGCAGGTTTGGGTTAAGGCGGGTAAAAGGCGATCGCGAATCCAGTCTAATTCCTGCTGCGTTCGTTGTCCGATTAGGGAGTTAAGTTTTGAATATGTAGGGGCGGGTTTAGGAACATTCTTGTCGCTATTGGTTGTAACGTTTGTACAAAACCCGCCCTGACTAAGTGTTGACTTTCCTTCTACCTTTGATATCAGGGATTCCACCAATTGAGACGCCTGGGCTTCCAATTGCGCGATCGCGTCTCTCTTATTGTCACCTTCTGGAGTCAGGGGATCAACATCCCATCCCCAATCTTGCGCGATCGCACGAGTTAACCCTAAGCGCCCCCTTCCCGGATGACGGGCAATTGCCACAGTTAAGTCTCGCAATAGTCGTCCCTGGGGACACTGTCCCAAAATATGCAACCCATCCCGAATTTGAGCTTCTTTTAATTCACACAGGTAGCTATCGATTTGAGTTAACAGATTCGCTTTTCCTGCTTCCCCTAGAAGGGCGGGTTTAGTTAAGCTATTCGACATCGACACAACGTTATCGGTAAAACCCTCTGTTTCTCTACGTTCCAACCCATCCTCAAATCCCAAATCTTGGTGCAGGTTTTCTTGGATAACCAGTTGAGTAATGCGATCGCGGATCATCGGTAAGCGAGAGGGATCTAAGCTTTGCGCTTCGTAATATTCATCCACTAACCCTTCAAGCTGTTGCAGGGAACCATAGAGTTCAGCGCGAGTCATCGGTGGCGTCAGGTGGTCAATAATCACAGCCTGCGATCGCCGTTTCGCTTGAGACCCTTCCCCTGGATCATTGACAATGAAGGGGTATAAATGGGGCATTGTCCCTAAGGCGACTTCGGGATAACACGTTTCAGAGAGTGCCAAACTTTTCCCTGGTAACCATTCCAAATTTCCATGTTTACCCAGATGTACAACAGCCTGCGCCCCAAATTTCTGTCGTAGCCAATAATAAAAGGCTAAATAAGCTGGCGTTGGTTCTAAATCCGGCGCGTGATAATTTAATCCTGGGTCACTATCATAACCCCGCGACGGTTGAATCCCGACAAAAATATTACCCAGTTGGATTCCCGCAATGGGAATTGTTGATTGTTGATTGTTGATTGTTGATTGTGTAGAGGCGGGTTTAGGAACTTTCTTGTCGCTATTAATAATAACATTTGTACAAAACCCGCCCTGACTGAGTATTGACCCTTCACTTTCTTTATCCCAACGGTTACCGATTCCTTCTTGTACCGTTAAAGGTAACGTATTAAAATAATCTCGATAATCTTGTTCAGATAACCCCTGTTGTAGAGGACGTAATTCCCATCCTTCGGGATCATTTGTTACCCCCCTGGTTAAGCGCTGAATGAGTTCATCCCCTGTTTCTGGAATATTGTTGATCTGGTATCCCGCCGCTTGCAACGCCTTGAGAAGTTCCACACAGCTTGCAGGCGTATCAAGCCCCACACCATTGGCGAGGCGTCCATCTCGGTTAGGATAATTAGCTAAGATCAGGGCAATACGCCGTTCTGCTGGCGGAGTTTGGCGTAATTTTACCCAATTCGCGGCTAACTGAGTGACAAAATTAATGCGATCGCGCACCGATTCATACACCACGACATCTGTTTCCAGCATCGGATTCCAGGTTTGCACCGCCTTGAACGAAACTGCACGAGTAATAATGCGTCCATCCACTTCTGGCAAGGCGACATTCATTGCCGTATCTCTAGGAGTCAATCCCTGAAACTGTTCCTGCCATTGTTCCTTTGTACCGCCACTAAAAATGACTTGCAGTACAGGTACATCCAAACGTTGCCATAACTCCAACCCAGGTAGTTCATTATCTGTTAATTTAGCAACAGAGAAACTTGTCGTATTTAGTAAAACCTCAATTTCCGCATCATCTTTTGGTTGGAAATAGGATAATACTTCCGCTTGCACCTCCGGATCACGTAACGACGAGACAAAGATTGGCACAGGATATAAGTTTCGTTCAACTAACCCTTGACAAAGTGCATCAATGGGTGATGTATTTCCCGCCAAATAATGAGCGCGATAAAACAGAATCCCCACTTTAGAGTTCGTAGTCAGCGCTTTAGCGCTTCCGTCTCCCCAAGCATAAATTCCCACACGCGGCACGGGTTTAGGAGGTAGAGGCGCATAGCTTCCTCCCAAACACAAATCAGCAACAAATTTCAGGGCGTTGGTACAATTCTCCACACCCCCTTCGATAAAATAGCGCCATAGCTGGTGAACGGCGGTTAGGGGAATGGTAGAATGACTAACTAAATTGGGATCAGGACGATCATCTCCTGGTAATAGGATTAAGTTTGCTCCTGTTTGTTCTACAGTTGTCTGCACCACTTCCAATCCATAAGACCAGTAGGCAGATCCACCCAAAAGCCGGATAATAATAACGTCTGCCTGATTTAACACCTGTTCGGTGTAGGTGTCAATGGTTAATTCCTGCTGCAATTGGAGGAGATTAACGGCTCGAATCGCCGGGAAATCTGGGGGTAAATGAGCCATTGACGCCGCCAAGGTTTGAATATCGGTGTCGGCGGCTGTGATCAAAACGATTGGTGCAGGTGTCTGTTCAATAAAAATGACCCCTTCAGCTTGGGGATTCCATCCTCCCGGTGTTGCAGCAATCCGATGCATAATATTTTCAAAGATATTTTGCTAGTTTAATCGTATTCATTGGGTTGAGTTATTTATTGTATAATAACACCTAATTTTTTTGTTGCAAAAACCCAGTTTTCTTGAAGAATATTCAAGGTTCATGAAGTATCCTAAATAAGCCTTGAGCCGTAAAGATAAATGTAATTTTTGATTAGTTGAGGGGGAAGTTATGAAAACTGTTCCCTGTTCCCTGTTCCCTGTTCCCTGTTCCCTGTTCCCTGTTCCCTACAGTAGGTAAGCGATCGCAAAGAGATGTAAACATGATACCTGCCAACAAAAGCGTATCCCCTTTACAAAAGGATACAATAATGGATAAAGTATAAACTCCTAAAAATTTTAAGAAAGATCTTATAAATAAAGCACTATATCTTGGATAGCATCGAATAGAGGCTCAGCTTACACCGAATCAGGGGTGAAGCATTGTCACTTGCTAAAAAAAGACCAAACTCATGGTGATATTGGGAAATCCAAGGTTTAGCCGAACGTTGTCATTGTCAATGTTCGAGCGGCTGCAAGAGGTATTGCAGCAGATGCAGATAAAAATTGGTAGGGAAGCTGTACTCTTGCGATCGCAAGACTTGCCCAGTGTATCTGTGGGTCTAGATCAACAGGGGCAACGATTTACGCTGCTGGTATCTCCAGGGTTCCGCGCCTTGCTAATCGCGACTCCGATTGAGTCACAGGGAGAAGCGGAGGCAAATTCCCATTCCAGCCTGTATCAGGTTGGGTTAACCTTTGAATCAGACGCGATCGCAGATTTTCTCGACGATCAACTCACTCAACGGTTTACCAGCCACTCCCAGATTCTACATATTTTCAAGCTTGCCCAAACCTATCCACAAGCGAACCAAGCAAGCATCCAGAGTGAATTTACGCTGTTGTTGATGGACATACTCACCGCTAATCCCATCAGCAATGAACCCATCCATCCTTACTGTGAGGTTGGTCAACCCATTGAAGCAGCGCTACGCCAACAGGTTGAACAGGAACGGCTGGTTCACCAGGTTACCACTCACATCCGTCAAAGTCTAGAATTACCCGTTATCCTCTCCACGGCTGTCGATGAGGTGCGCCATTTTTTGAACGTTGATCGATTACTAATCTATCAATTTGACGGCGATTTGGCTAAGCTTGGGGATGAGGGCGATAAAATTGAGGTTGACAATTCCACAGATGTCACCGATGAATTCAAGAACGCCAAGTTTCTAACTTCACCGCCTCTCTCACAACAGGATGAGGGTTGTGTCACTTATGAAGCCCGCCGTTCTAATGAAATTCGTTCAGTTCTCAATTGGCGAGAGGAAAAGGACTGCGCCCTCCATATTCCTAACTGTCGCACCAAATATCACCAAGGATTTACGGGGGCGATTGATGATATTGAAGTCGCCTACAGCGATTCTCCCTGTTTACTCCAACTGCTGCGACAAACCCAAGTCAAAGCTAAGTTAGTCGCACCGATTATTGTTCAAAATCGCCTCTGGGGATTACTAATTGCTCACCAATGTTTTGCACCCCGACACTGGCAAGAAAGTGAAAAACTGTTTCTCAAGCAAATTGCCGAACACCTGGCAGTTGCCATTTACCAGGCACAATTGTATGCCCAACTGCACCAGCAAAAAAGTAGCCTAGAACAGCGGGTGATTGAGCGCACCCAGGAACTTCGGGATGCACTGCAAGCGACACAAGCCGCTAACCATGCCAAAAGTGAATTTCTGGCGGCGATGAGTCATGAGTTGCGGACGCCCCTGACTTGTGTGATTGGATTATCGGCAACATTATTACGTTGGTCATTGGGGGAGGGCGGTAGCAAAACTGTATCCATTGAGAAACAACGGCGTTACTTACAAACCATCCAAGAGAATGGGGAACACTTACTGGCACTAATTAACGATATTCTTGATTTTTCCCAATTAGAAGCGGGAAAAGCCGTTTTAAATATCAACGAATTTTCCCTGCGATATCTTGCCCAGCAAACCTTACGATCCTTAAAAGAAAAAGCCAGCAGTGGTCAAGTCGAATTAATCCTCGATTGGCAAGTCCCTACCCCCAAGGATCGCTTTCAGGCTGATCCACGCCGACTCCGGCAAATTCTGTTTAACTTATTGGGAAATGCGATAAAATTTACCCCGGCGGGTGGTCAGGTCACCTTAAGGGGTTGGCGAGAACAGAATCGAGCAGTATTTCAAATCGAAGACACGGGGATTGGCATTCCCCAAGAACAAATTCCCCTAATGTTTCAAAAGTTTCAGCAGTTAGAGAAAACCTATCAGCGTACCTACGAAGGTACAGGTTTAGGGCTAGCCCTGACTCAACAATTGGTCGAACTCCATGGCGGTACGATTGACGTTGAATCCACTGTGGGAAAAGGGTCTATCTTTACCGTTTGCGTACCCATCCAATCAGTTGTTCCAGGAGGAACCAAATCACCCGCCCCATCGGGAAAGGGATCTTCGGTGCCAGAGAGTATCGTTTTAATCGAAAATAATGAAGCGAGTGCGACAGCCATCTGTGAAATTCTCACGGCGGCGGGTTATCATCTAGTTTGGCTGATCGAAAGTTCGACCGCTGTGAGGCAAATTGAACTGCTGCAACCCCATGCCGTGATTGTGGATTGGCAGTTATCGGCAAGGGACGGATATGAGATCAGCTATTATCTCCACCATAAGACGACAACAGCACACATTAAAGTGTTGGCTTTGCTCACATCCTCACTCTCAGCCGATGAACAGCACGATCTCAACGCCCTCGTTGACGATTACTTACCCAAACCCATAGAACCTGCCCAACTTCTGCACAAAGTTGCCACATTGATGGCAACATGAAACTTGGTCTTATGTCCTTGGTCATTTATACTTGGTTGTTGACTTAATCAATAAGGAGTGTAAGCATGAGCGAATTTCTAGATTTCCTCAAACATAAGTATGCGTATGTCGCGATCGGGGAATTTAAGCCCGGTAAGTTTGAAGAAGCCCAACAGCTTTACGAAGAAGCCATCTCGACCTACACTCACGGATTTCAAGGGGCATATATGCTGCGAGAACCGGGAACGGATAAAGGGATTGCCGTTATCTTTTGGGATCATATCGAAGACATGGATGAAAATCAAAATGAGGCTTACCAACAGATTTTGGAGAAGATGTCTCATTTATTTGTCAAGCCACCCACAACCACATTTTATGAAGTGTCTAGTCAAATACCGCCTTCTGTGAAAACAGCAGAATAATCATGCTGCAACGAATCATTCTCAACGGCTTCAAGTCTATTAAAAAGATGGATCTGGAGTTGCGCCCCTTAAATGTCTTGATTGGAGCCAACGGAGCAGGTAAGAGTAACCTCGTTTCGTTTTTTAAGCTGCTGAATGAGATGATGGCTGGACGACTGCAACAGTACATTGCTATGTCGGGACGCGCTCAATCTCTGTTGCACTTTGGACCCAAGATCACACCGCAAATAGAGGCGCAACTAGAGTTTGAGGTTGAGAATGGAATGGATACCTATACCCTGCGTTTATTCCATGCCGCAGGGGATACGTTTTTTTTTGCTGAAGAAACCTTGAACTTCTTGCAAACGGGTTACTCATCTCCAAGAACCGACTCATTAGGTGCAGGACATCAGGAAACAAAAATCAGCGAAGCAGCAGACGAAGGTACGCAGACAGCCAAAACACTCAGATTCTTGCTCAACCGCTGCCGTGTGTATCACTTTCACGATACATCGTCTACGGCGGGGGTTCGTCAATCCTGTTATGTTGGCGATAACCGATGGCTGATGCCGGATGCCGGAAATTTAGCCGCATTACTCCTCAGATTCCGCCAAGAAAATGGTGGTTCGGCTTATCAGCGTATTGTCAAAACCATCCGTTTAATTGCCCCATTTTTTGATGATTTTGTGCTTGAACCAGATGCCTCTAATCGCGTCATTTTAAACTGGAAAGAAAAGGAATCAGATCAGGTATTTGGACCCCATCAGTTTTCTGATGGGACGTTGCGAGCAATATGCCTTACCACATTGCTCTTACAACCAGAAGATGAATTACCGGAACTGATTATTGTTGATGAACCGGAACTCGGTCTTCATCCCTATGCTCTCAATGTTGTAGCGGCGATGTTTGGCAAGGCTTCGTATAACACACAAATTATCATCAGCACCCAATCTAGTTCTTTTTTGGATAACTTTGATCCTGAAGATGTCATTGCGGTAGATCGACAGGGTAAAGAGTCATACTTTAAACGGTTAGATGCCACAGCATTAGCAGATTGGCTTGATGAATATAGTTTAGGAGAAGTTTGGGAGAAAAATGTCATTGGTGGAGGACCCCATTAATGGTACGTCTCTACTTATTTGCTGAGGGGCAAACTGAGCAGACATTTGCCGATAACATCCTCAAACAACACCTGGCTAACTATGGTGTTTTTCTGGACAAAATTGTGCTTATTGCCCACGCTCGGAAAAAGGGTAAAGTACATCGCGGTGGTGGTAGGCAGTATCAACCGATGAAGGATGACATCCAGCGTTTTCTCAAGCAGGAGAAAAGCGACAATCTGTTCTTTACGACGATGATTGATTTGTATGCCATCTCTCCTGAATTTCCCGGATTGACTGAAGCCGAAAAGCTGCGCCAAAATCCCCTGGAGAGGGTTCAATTTCTAGAGAATAGCTTCGCTCAAGATATTGATGATAGTCGATTCATCCCGTACATCCAATTACACGAATATGAGGCATATCTTTTCACTGATCCAAGTTTGTTTGAGTACTTTTACGAAGGTCATAGAAACAAAAATAAGATTGCAGAGCTCAAGGCGATCGCGGATCAATATGAAAACCCTGAGCTGATTAATGATGGACAAGATACAGCTCCTAGTAAACGCATTATTGATCAGTTTCCTGCTTATAAAAAAGCCAAGGTTACTGAGGGATCTCAGGTAGCTGAACTTATTGGACTACAAAGCATTCGGAATCGCTGTTCTCACTTCAACGCATGGCTATCAAAACTTGAATCATTGAGCCGCTAGCTATTTAGGGCTATTTTATTTGAGCTAGTACAAGAAAGGAGGACGAATGACCAATAACCAATGACCAAATCATTCATTCATATTGCGATAAGTTGCTACCGCTGATGGTGAAATTCGGTTCAGATAGCGGAAAATCCAATATTTAATCACCGAATCAAGAATAACTGGAAATGTGGCAATAAACAAAAAGATAAAATCATGATTTTCGGGAATACCGAAATGCCGGGAAATTCCGGCTAGAATCACTTCCCAACCGTGGGGAGAGTGGAATCCGACAAACATGTCGGTAAACAAAATAATGATAAAGGCTTTGGCACTATCACTGAGTCCGTAGACAATATCATCAATAAACGACTTTAATACCACAAAATCCGCTTTGCTAGTAACAATCACTCCCGCAAAAAAAGCGAGAGAAATTAAGTCGGAAAAAATATTCTTAATCGCATCAGAACTGCGATACTGATAGTCCTCAGCTAGCTCAGTGGCTTTTGTTCTCAGCCGTTCTTCCATTTCTTCCGAGGATAACTTTGGTGCCATTCCCAATAAGCTTTTAAAATGTAGTTCCTCTTCAAACCGCTGGAGTTCGGTGAAGGCTTCTTCCTTCATATCGATGTTTAAAAAAATACCCGGCTCATTTTCTGAGCGAAACGAGTCAACAATGGGTCCAACCACAAAGGTTTTAGCCACCTGATGAGCTAAAATGGGAACAATGATCAGGGTTAAAATAAACTTGATCGAAATTAAGGTTTTGTCTCGAGACGTGCGAAACTTTTTGACAACTTCCTCTTCAGCTTTGGGATCAAGTTCTCGCTGTAGGCGGTTGACGGTTCGCAGAATTGACCGAGGCACAACCCCGGTTTTATCCGATACAGTTTCTAAGGCATCATTTTGGGGATTCACGCTAGCCTGCTGCAACTGGGATAAAGTTTTGGCATTGGCTGTCGTTCTGGGATTACCGTTGGCTTGAGCCACTTGATTGGCAGATAGCGGGATCAAGGAAACGGAGGATGGCTCAGGTTCTGAATATCGTTTTAATAGTTCGTCAATAAAGTTGAGTTTTTCGATGATAATCCCTTGCTTATCGGTTAATTCGATGGGATCATAGCGGGCTAAATTGTCTCTATCTCCGAGTAAGCCATTCATGGTTTTGGGTTCAGAAAGCCGAAAAACTGAGCGACTGGTTCTAAATTCCCGTAAGCGAACTCGAATCGTATTTAAATATTTCTTTAAGTCAGCCTCGAAATAGGAAATAACACTATCACTATGTTGACTGGAGCGAGCCGAAATTTTCTGCCCATTGAAATGCTCATCTTCAATGGATTTAATCGTTAACGCAGCTTTGTAAGCTTGATCTAAGGCTCTTTCGGGGGTATCCGCGAACCATTGGTTAGCCAGACGTAAAATAGAGGGTAGCTTCATCGAAACGGCTAATATCTGAATAAAAAATAGTCCGGAGCGTTCCTGGCTCTCAATCGCCAGAATTAATATAGTCTACTTTACGTGGTATATTAACAGACTAAGCCCAAGTCAGTTTTGTCAATAACCCTCAAACCCTTACATAAACGTAGCTTGCTTGATCGTTGAGCGCGAGTATGACGAATGACAAATGACAAATGACCAATGACCAATGACGAATTCGATTTGGATTAGTGGTGGTACTCGCACGGGCAAAACAAGTCGGCTGGTGACTCTGTTTCGCCAATGGGTAGAAGCGGGATGGGGTCGATCGCGTCCGTTATCTTCTCCCATTGTCCACAAAAAGCGGCGCGATCGCTATCAGACGCCAGCCCTGTTAATTTTGGCAGCCAATGCTGATAATCGTCGGGAGTTGACGGATCGCCTCACCACGACGTTACAGGGGCGTTATCCAGTACGTTGTCAGACGCCCTTGGGCTTCTTTCAAGACGAAGTAATTCTATTTTGGCCCCTTTTAATCCAACGGTTAAATCTGAGAGCGCAATTTCCCCTGCGCCTGCGCCCGGAAACCGAACAGGATTTAGCCATGCAGTTGTGGCGTCCCCAACTCGAATCTGGATTAATTCCGATACCGGGAAATAATGAGTCAGTTCGGGTGCGGCGTCTGTTAGATTTGTTACAGTTAGCCGCCCTGAGTGGGACGCCGATTGAAGAAATTCCCAGGATTCTAGAACAGGGAGTGGTGGAACTTGAAGCCACCCCAGATCAATGGGAATTAATCGGTAAACTGCTGTTAGATTGGCGGGGGTGGTGTCTGGATAAGGGACTGTTAACCTACAGTCTGGTGGGTGAACTCTATTGGCGGGAAATGTTACCTGATGCGACGTATCAGCAGTATTTAACCCAGCGTTATCGGGCGATACTGGCAGATGATGTAGATGAGTATCCCGCGATCGCGCGAGATTTGTTTGATTTACTCTTAGATCAGGGTATCGTGGGGGCGTTTACCTATAATCCCCAGGGTCAAGTGCGCTTAGGCTTAAACGCTGATCCAGATTATTTGTCAGGATTAGCCTCTCGGTGTCAAGTGGAATCCTTACCGTCACAGCCGAATGATTCCTTAGCCGATACGTTATCCCCAATGGCGGTAGACCTGCTCAATGACCCCATGATATTGTCAGACTTGCCGGAGTTTTTGCGATCGCTACAAACCACATCCCGCGCTCAGTTGTTGCGCCGCACCGCCGAGGTAATTGTAGACGCCGTGAAGTCGGGACAAGTGGAACCGGGGGATATTGCCATCATTGCACCCGGATTAGATGCGATCGCCCGGTATACTTTGACCGATATTCTCACCAAACAGGGGATTCCCATCCAACCGTTGAACGAACAGCGCCCCCTGATTAGTTCCCCTTTAATTCGAGCCTTATTAACCCTGCTAACCCTTATATATCCAGGGTTAGGGCGATTAGTAGATCGAGAGGCGATCGCCGAAATGCTCGTGGTTCTTAGTCGTACACCCGAACCCATTGCTACCCCTGAAGCAGACTCTCCCCTCCCCAGTCCCAATATTGACCCAGTACGGGCGGGTTTACTCGCAGACTACTGCTACTCTCCTGATCCCGACTCCCCCCACTTATTACCCGTTGAAGCCTTTGCCCGTTGGGATCGTTTAGGACATCGAGCGACAACCGCTTACACCCAGATTCAGCAATGGTTAGAGGTGCAACGAGAACAGCAGCAACAGCGCCTAATTCCGTCCTGTGTGGTGATTCTCGATCGCGCTATCCAGAAATTCCTATGGAATGGCTCTAATCTACCTTACGACCAAATTGCCGCCTTGCGGGAACTCATGGAAACCGCCCAACATTATTGGGAAGTGGATGGACGATTGCGGAAACTCCCCGCCAATACGACTGATGAGGAAATAGCCAGAGGGGGAACACCACCGCAGGCGACGATTTCCCAATTTATTCAGTTATTGCGTCGGGGAACCGTCACCGCCAATTCCTTTCCCCTTCGTCGTCTCCCGGCTACGGCTAATTCAGCCGTTACCCTAGCCACCATTTTCCAATATCGAGCCGCCCGTGGCTATCATCGTTGGCATTTTTGGTTAGATGCGGGATCTCATCTTTGGAGTCAGGGAGGTGCAGCGACGTTATTTGCAGCCCCCTTATTTCTCAAGGATTGGTTTGGACAGCCTTGGACAGAAGCCGATAAAATCCAAGCAGATGAGGAACGCCTACAGCGAATTTTACAGGATTTGTTAGGGCGAGTGGGTGAGCGAGTGTATTTGTGCCATAGTGATTTAGCTGTCAATGGGACAGAACAAACGGGTGCGTTGTTAAACTTAGTTCATTCCTCAATAGAGTTAATGGCTGAGTCAGTTGTGAGTCATTGACAAAATTCGTTATTCGTCCTAGTGAAGAGATAGAGGAATTATAGCAACCGCCAAGACGGTTAGGACACATCATTTATTAAGATGCCGTCCTAATCGATGTGTCTACTGCTATAACTGAACACTCAGGGCGGGTTTTGCAACCAAGTTGGGTAAAACAATTCGTGTTTGTCCCTAAACCCGCCCCTACACACTTAACCGTTCAACCCGTTTTAACGGGTTTAAGCTTTTAGCCCCAACTTGAGTTGAGGTCTTAATTGAATTGTACTGAAGCCTATGCGATCGCTAGGTGTTGATCTAGACTCTTTGTGATAACACAGAGGACACAGATTCAATCACATTCTGCCAGAGACTCACGCTTAAATGACACATATTGACACAGAAAGATGTTTTAATCGATCACTCTTCGAGTAGAGCTTACAGAAGAATTGAGAGAATTAATTGGCTCAAATGCTTACATAGTCGGGGTTTCGACTTCTATCACCAATCGGGATGGGGGGAACTTCAGTTGCCGAACAGCTTAACCTTTTAGGTAGCTGCTATACTACCTAAAAGGTTTGTTTAGGGTGTTGTGTCGCAAGATTGTGAGGCAAAAAGTGACAAAACGCTCTTTTATATCAAATTATGCAGCAAACTACTCTCAATGTAATTGCCATTGGTATCTTTGGCATGACCCTTTCCGCCCTACTGACTCCAATTTTTAATATTCCACCAGCGATTCCCGCCTTGGCAACATTTGGAATTTTAGGATTGGCTACGGTAGACAGTCTCAGCTTTCAAGGTAAAGGCACAACGGTACTATTAGATTGGTTAGCCCAGAGGCGCAGCGACTATCGCGATCGCATTCTGCACCATGAAGCGGGTCATTTCCTGGTGGCTTACCTGTTGGGGATTCCGATCGCGGGTTATACGCTGACAGCTTGGGAAGCCCTTAAGCAGGGACAACCCGGTTTAGGGGGCGTGCAATTTGATACTCAGCAACTTTCACCGAATCCACTTGCCATTGGCGAAATGCGATTGACTCTGGATCGATTCTGTACCGTTTGGATGGCGGGAATTGCGGCGGAAACCCTGGTTTACGGTGAAGCGGAAGGAGGAATCGACGATTGCCAAAAATTAAAAGAGGCTTTGAGATTATTTGAACGTCCTGCTGGCGAATTTACCACCAAACAGCGCTGGGCGATGCTGCAAGCCCAAACAATGTTACAGGACAATTGGCAGGTTTATGAAGCCCTGATCAAAGCGATGGCAGAACGGACATCCGTAGGCGACTGCTACCGTTTGATTCAAAATCATTACCACAGTGTAGAGACGTAGCATGCTACGTCTCTACATGATTAATAAAGTGTGTCATCACTGTAAATCACCTGGTTCGTTCCTTTGGCTTTAGCACGCAAAAGATTATGATCCGCCCGTTTGACTAGGCTTTCGCCTTTGTGGTCATCTGAAGCCTTGAGAGAAGCGATACCAACGCTAATCGTAATCTCGATCGCGATCGTACCATCTACATTAAACGGTTGCTCGTTGATCTGATATCGCAGGCGTTTGGCAACGATTTTAGCTTCCTCGCCATTGGTTTGATTAAGAACCACTAAAAACTCTTCGCCGCCATACCGAAACAACGTATCCTGTAGGCGCAGATTATGCTGGAGTCGGGTTGAGAGCAACTGCAAAACGCGATCGCCAACCTGATGTCCATAGGTATCATTCACGGATTTGAAATGATCCACATCCATCATAATCACACTCAGATCCGTGATGTAGGTGCGGGCATTTTGGATTTGCCGGGGTAACTCCCATTCCATTGCCCGACGATTATTCAGTTCGGTTAAGGGATCAGCCAGAGCCAGGGTGGAGAGAACATCATTGGTTTGCAGCAGTTTTTGGTAGAACTGTACACTGCGCCATCCGGCTAGGATATGGGCTTTCAGGAGCCGATATTCTGCCAATGTACTTCCTGGATCTCCTGTTGGGGTACAAGTCAAGGGTAGGTAAGCATCTGCACCGCCTTCTAGGGCTTCAGCACAAATAATTTGTTCCCGACGCGGATCAGCGGCTTTGCCTTCACTTAAGGAATAAGACGGGTCATTAATTAAAATGCAATAGGTCCAGCTTAACTGTAGTTGTTCTTTAACCTGCTTACACAGTTCCAAACTCCCGTTTTGGGTTGCCTGCACAATTAAAATGGCGTATTGTTTAGCTTGAACCTTACTCAGAGCCTCTTCTGGATTGGCAGACTCCTCCACCTTGCCAGACGTGATCGTGCGAATCTGGTCAAGGAACGTCTTAAGGAATTGCGGATTTCCCACGATTAATACAGAAGCGTCCATTTTGGGATGTAGCTCTGAAGAGCTGAGACATTGACCCTGTGCACCTGATTTGACACTCTCCGCCCTATAAGGAAAGAGATTCTTCTTTCATAGACCCGGCTTGCTGAAATAGGCTTGCGCCTAAAACAGTAGAGGCTAAGTCTCCAGAAGCGTTCGGATTCAAAATCCAAGTTCCGACGTGACCCGCCGTACTTAAGGCTATTTTCAGAATATTGATGGCGGCGTTCCAATCCCGATCCAAAATACATCCACATCGACAGATATGAGTTCTGGTAGACAAGGATTTTTTAACTACCGTACCGCAGCTGGAGCATTCCTGGGAACTATAGGCAGGATTAACCGCGATGGTTATTTTGCCACACTTAACCCCAAAATACTCCAGCCATTTTCTGAACTGATACCAACCTGCATCATTGATCGATTTGGCTAAACAATGATTTTTAACCAGATTTCTAATCCTCAAATCTAGCCTTCGGCAAGCCGCTGGCGCGTCTACATAAGCGACCAAATCGTTAGATTGGATTACGCAACGCGCCACTCTCTTGGCGTGTTCTTCACGCTGCCTACTTATTTTGAGGTGAAATCGCCCTAATCGATTAATGGCTTTCTTGCGGTTGGTAGAGCCAATCTCAGTGCGTGAAACTCGTCTTTGAAGGAATCTTAAGCGTTTTTCACCTTCCCGGTAAAATCGGGGATTGGGTTCTTGATAGCCGTTGCTATCGGTATAGAACTCTTTGAGTCCCACGTCTAACCCAATGGCTTTCCCTGTCGGCTGACTCTCTACTTTATTCTCGGCATTGACCAAGAATTGAACATAGTAGCCATCAGCGCGACGGACTAACCGTACCCGTTTGATTTGAGCAAGTTGATAGAAGTTTAAGTCCCACGTCCCTTTAAGCTTGAGCTTGCCAATCCCCTTTTTATCAGTAAAGGTTATCTGCTTTCGAGTTTCAGAAAGTTTCCATCCTGATGTTTTGTACTCGACTGAGCGATAGTTTTTCTTGAACCGTGGATAACCTTTTTTGCCAGGAATCTGCTTTTTACAATTGCTGTAAAATCGAGCAATTGACGAATAAGCCCTTTCTACAGCCGTTTGACAAGCATGGGAATTTAAGTTTTTGACAAAAGGAAATTCAGCTCTTAGCGCTGTGTTATGGCGATACAAGTCTTTTTGTCCAACCCCTTGGTTATCCATCCAGTAACGGATGCATTTGTTGCGGACAAATTGAGCCGTCCTGATCGCCTCATCAATCGCTAAATATTGAGTTGTCTTCCCTTTAGCCTTGAACTCAAAGACCAGCATTTGACGTGAAACAACTCTACCTCACAATTGTAACAGAAAAAGTCGCCCTTAAAGGGCGAGGAGCCTGAACCCATTTTTTCCAGTAAGTTAGTAGATTACTTCTTTTGTTTGAGCTGCTTCAAGATTGAACCAATACCCAAGGAACCAATAGCGATCAAACCGCCAATTGTACCGGGTTCAGGAACCTCGGTTGCCGTAAACACAGCACCAGAGAATTTCAGATCCTCGTCTATTGTGTCACCTGCATCGAGTTTTGCCTGAACTTGATCAATGGTAGTATTGTTAATTTGGAAGGTGATGTTGCCCTTACCTTGAGAGATATCGTTAGAGGCACTGGTAAAGAATCCAGAAATTGCTACGTCTACGGCTACGTTAGCACCACTATCTTTTAGATCGTAGGTAGCCGTTTCCAGAGTGAAAATACTTTCGTCGTCTGTGATGGGGTCTACATCACCTGGGAAAAAACCAACAACACCAGGAATTGGAGTGTTACCCAAGTCAAGAAAAGGAGTCTCTGCTAACAGGGGAGTAAAGGAGAGAATACTACCTATGTTTGCCGAATTGAATACTTCAAAACTGGGATCACTACTCGTAATCGAAACTGGAGTGACGGGTTGGGGACTGAATGTGAGGGAGTTCTTGCTGAATTTGACTATACTTTGGTCACTACCAAACGCACCAGAGGCGAGCTGAAACTTACCTGTCAATGCGATGGCGTTTGCTTCACCAGCATTAGTCAACACACCAGCCGCGACTAGGGGTATTGTAGCCAACGAGCCAAGAATTGCTTTTTTCATACTATGGGGTACTCCTGTTGTTACTGCAAAATTTAGGGGACTGAGGGATTGCTAAGGGAGGCAGGGATATATTTCGATTTTCCTTTCCTCAAATTAACGTCTTGTTACTTAATCTGTCTATAGTTACCTGTAAGGATTTGATGAACTTTTTACAAAGATTTCATGAAGCTTCGCTTAAGTTTGAGCAACAGGATAATAAAAGTCAAGCGGGACAGCTTATAGGGTATAGGGTGTTTACTACAACCGCTATGTCAACTTCTAACCAACACTTGCTGAGTCTGATACCGTGACTATCCTTTGGGGTATGTCAAGAGACTATACGATTTCGTTTGTAATGGAGTTGCTGTTGCTACAACCCCAATCCAGCAGGTCGGAGATGATATATATTGAGTAATGTAAGTATCCTACCTTAATTGTATTACAGCCAGTGTGACTGTCATCACTCTTAAGTTCAATTTGACGATTCTCCACCTTGAGAGCCACCAACGATAAAGCGATCGCGCCTTCTTCTTCTCCAAAGGGGCGATCGCATCATACATCTCAAGGTTTGACGGTAGCTGGATATACAAAAAATTGGGGGTCTTTGTCTTGTTGTCCCCAATGTTTTTGTATTTGAGCCGAAAGGCTCTAGCTTTTCGTGTTAAGCTTTGTTCTTTTTGCCAGCGCGGGACAGGGCTAATGAACCAGCGACTACTCCTAGACCTAGCATTGTGGCAGGTTCAGGAACAGATTCAACGCTAATGAAAGCGCCAGAGAAGGCAACATTATTCAGCCCACCATCGGACAGGGCTACTTCAGCCTCCGCTGCTGTCAGGTTTGCAACTTGGAAAGTTAGGTTACCTGAACCTTTGGTTGTTTTACCACCACCAACAAACTCACCAAAAAATCCTATAGATAGGGTCGAGCCATCAGCCGCATCAGCAAATTTGAATGGTCCATCGACACTCGTAACGTTGAAAACATTATCTCCGTCCGTTACGGATGGATCGAGGGTGGGAAAGCTAAACACACCCAAGTCCAATAAGGGATTGTCTACCATATCACCACTAATACTGACAACGTCGTTGATGGTTGCAGCACTGAAGGCAGCAAAATCATCAGTTGCCGCTGATACAAATACCTGACTGTCGTCATCGAAGAAATCGATCGAATCCTGTTTAATATTCGCTAGAGTGTCGAATGAAGTGAGCTGAAAGTCACCGCTCAAAGCATTGGCTGCACCAGCGCTAGCCAACATACCAGCAGCTGCTAGGGGCAGTACAGCGAGTGAACCTAAAATTGCTTTTTTCATGAAATATACTCCTAATGACAGACAGATTGATTTCGGGTAACTTAAGGGGTCTTGAGCCTGTGAAGCTCTGACCTAAGATTATTTTTCTTTCCTTAAGCTAACTTCATACTACTAGACATGTCCAGAAGTATCCATAAAGCTATGATGAACTTTCTGTAAAGTTTTCATGAAGTTGCCTTAAAGTAGGCAAACATCTTACTTTTAGGTGATTTTTCGGGATTTAGATTACAAAAAAAGTGTGATTTCCGTCATTGAATCATTAAAGTAACTGACAAAAAGGGATGCATAACAAATAAAATAAAGTTTTGTCAAGATCAATTGAAGATCATTAAGCGCAAGTTGAGAAGCGCTATCTTTTGCCCGATTCAGTAGAGGCACAATATATCGTACCCCTACCGTTTGGCATGATTACCCCTGCTTCTTTTTACGAGAGCGAGACAGGATTACAGAACCAGCGACTAAACCTAACCCGGCTAAAGTTGTCGGTTCGGGAACAGAAGCACTCCTAAAGACACCGGAGAAGCTAGCATCTAAACCTTCATCGGAGTCAAGTGCGACTTCAACACCCGACTTTCTCAGTGTACTTTGGAAGGTTATCGTGCCTGTACCATCGGACAGTTGCCCATCTGCACTGGTGAAGAATCCGGAAACTCCTAAGGATATAGATGTACCGGTGAAGCTCTGGTTATGGTCAAACATTTCCTCAATCATAAAGTCGCCGATGCTTAACAGAGAAAATGTATTTGTTTCATCGGTGATGCTGGGATCGCCTAGGGGGAAATTGCCCAAATCTAAAAAGTTTTTGACTAAGGGGTTATCTTTCGTTGCTCCATTGCTGGGAATCAGGGAGGCAGGAATTGACTTGATGCTTCCGGCATTGAAGCTAGAGAACGTTTCCGATTGATTGCTTAAAAGAAGTGCGCCGGGATCAGGTGTAAATCTTATTTCATCGGCAAACAGCGTCGCGTTGGTTACTTGCATGAAAGGCTCCGTATCCGTTACGTTTATTCCCGGAGAAATACTGAATTCTCCAACCAAAGGGGCGGCGTTTGCTTCACTAGCGATGCTCAAAACACTAGCTGTAACCACAGGAAGCATGGCGAGGGAGGCAACGATTGTTTTATTCATGAGAGAGAGTTCCTTAATTTTAGAAAACATTTTATTTTTTTGTGCAAGAAGAGGGGGTGTTTGGATGCATCTTCATGCTTTTATCTCCTTGAATTAAAGCTAACAGAATATTCATTGTGCTGGCAATACCTTAATGTAAAGCTA
>JGI12140J13697_1151473_pt1 | contig 20093 bp, 20 predicted proteins | sample ElkSlonscriptome_5_FD_13697 | JGI IMG/M metagenome (IMG submission 13697) | reverse complement strand
GCAAATCGTGACTCGCATACCAGTTCGGCTCGTCCCGATAGAGTCCCTGAGCACGCGACAAGTTGGAGCCCTTGATCGAGTCGTAGTGAATTCGATAGTCCGACCGGGCATTCAACGGTCCCATCATGAATCCGCCGTTGGCGGACTTGAGCGACACCACATAGCCCTCCGGGTGATTACAGGTTTCGGTAATGGAACCGACCTTGAGACCATTCTGGGACTCGGTCAGACTCATCCGGACGTCGAGATCGACCACCGCAAGCTCACAGACTTCTTCGACACTGCCCCTGATCAGGATTTTACCGGAGGTCTTCCCGTGTTCGGCCGCGTAGAGCGAAGCGGCGGTTAGAACAGCTCCGAGTAGATAGAGCACTTGACAGAAAAATTTTTTCATCATTGAATCCCCTTTCTGGTTAAATCGTTTTCCGGCCTCCATCAACGGATAGATCGAGAGACCTTGCTGCAATGACCTGATCCTCGAAGTGCCCTTTCGACCCGCTTTACCTCAGCTGCGATTGCAATGCCAGGATTGCCGCTCCTGTGTCACAGCAGCCTATTCTCCTAAGATTTTGAGATGGGGCTCTCTGTTCTGACCATGACCGCAAGCGGGTCGGAGCAGGAAGAACGTCCGCAATTGGCGTTGAATAGGGCTTCCAGCGACCAGTCCATCGAGCGGAGAAGACCCCGAATGCGGGTCGATGAAATCGGTGCCAATGACGAGAACATCGTCGACCTCGAACAGTGATGGCATGAATCCGGCCGCCGAATAGAGTGAGCGCCGCGCCTTGCCTCCATCTGCCCGCTCACTCACAATGTAAATGAACTCCTCACCGAAAGAATTAAGAAGATGAAACGAATTCTGCTGGCCCTACCCCTTCTGACAGCCTCGCTCCTGACCTCTCCAAGCGCACTAACGCAGGACGCGGCAGCTGGCTGGCATGAATTCATCGATGCTCAGACTGATGCGCGATTCAACGACGTCGTCAAGTGGCGACGGCATTTTCACCAAAACCCCGAACTCTCCAACCGCGAGTTCGAAACGGCTGAATACATCGCCAATTTCCTTCGAGGGCTGGATATCGAAGTCACCACCGGCGTTGCACACACGGGAGTTGTTGGCGTAATTGTGGGCGGCAAACCCGGCCCGGTAGTTGGTCTACGGGCGGATATGGACGCTCTGCCAGTGCCCTCGCGTGTCGGCCTGGAGTTTTCGCCCGACGTCACCGGCGAGTACCTGGGTGAAGAGGTGCCTGTCTCGCACGCCTGCGGCCACGACACGCACATGGCAATGCTCATGGGCGTCGCACAGATGTTCGCGGAGCGTCGCGATGAGTTGCCTGGCACGATCAAATTCATTTTTCAGCCGGCCGAGGAAGGCGCGCCACCCGGAGAAGAAGGCGGCGGCGAGCTGATGGTGGCCGAAGGGGTACTGACTGATCCAGACGTTGAGGTGATCTTCGGTCAACACGTCGGATCTCTGATGCCGGTCGGCATGATCGGTTATCGCGCGGGCGGGATCATGGCCGCATCCGACACCTTCGTAATCACGGTCAGCGGCAAGCAGACCCATGGATCGACCCCCTGGACAGGGGTCGACCCAATCGCCGTCGCCTCACAGATCGTTGTCGGGTTGAACATGATCATTAGCCGGCAAACCGAGTTAACCAACGAAGCCGCCGTCATTTCCGTCGGAAGAATCCGCGCTGGCGTTCGCAGCAATATCATTCCGGAATCTGCAGAGCTGGTCGGCACCATTCGGACGCTGGATACAGCGATGCAGGATAAGATCCACGCCGACATCCGGCGCACGGTAGAGCACATCGCCCTAAGCTTTGGCGCGAGCGCCGAGGTAGATATCCAGCGTGGCTACCCGGTGACCTACAACGATCCTGCGCTCACCGAGAAAATGGCGCCATCGCTCGAGCGCGTCGGCGGCGAACAGGCTGTAACAATGGATGCAATTACTGGAGCCGAAGACTTCTCATTCTTTCAGAAAGAAATTCCTGGGCTCTATTTCTTTACCGGTGGCCTGCCACCGAATACCGACCCCGTCGACGCCGGGCCGCACCATACGCCGGATTTCTACATCGATGAAGATGCCATGCGCATCGGCGTCAGAGCGATGGCCAGCCTTGCGATCGACTACCTGTTGCTCCACGCCGATAACCAGAATAACCCCTGATCGTTCGCATTCTATCGGCTCGGCCCGCATGCCCGGTTTGAAACGACCAACGTCCGCATGTTTACATGATTTGCCCAGCCAACCATTGCCCTGCCAGATAGAGAACAAGAATAATGGCACCAGCGATCAGGCTTGCCAGAAGCGCGTGATCATCCCAAATTCTTCGGGCGTCATCGCCAAATTTACGCACTAACCAGGCCAAACCGTAGTACCGAATGCCGCGAGCGATCACTGCGGCAAGGACGAACAGAGGAAGAGGGTAGCCAGAAAGCCCTGCGGTGATCATCGCCACCTGGAAGGGAATCGGCACAATACCGACGAGGAGGATTGCCCCGAAACCGTAGGAGTCGAAAAACGACTTGAACGATTCATATGCCTCCTCGTAACCCATTGTCTCTATGAACCAGGTTCCGATAGAATCAAAAAGCGCCACGCCAACCCAGTAGCCAAACACTGCTGCTAACAGGCAACCCACCGTTGCTGCAGTCGCAATTGCAAAAATTCGCTCTCGATTGACCAGCATGAGCGGGATAAGTATGACTTCAATAGGAACGGGGAGAATGATCGTTTCAAGAAACGAGAACACCCCAATAAGCCATAGCAAATGATTGGAATCATTTATCCGATTGAACCAGCGCTTTGAACGTTCGCTCATTAGGGCACCTGCCGACGCACATCTCCACCAGTGGGCGTATCGATGCGGCGATAAGCGGCTTCAAGCGCGCTGTAAGTTCCAAACGCAAACAGGCCGATGGCGACCACACCGAGCAGGACGGTACCGTAAGGCTGCGAACGCAGAGCGGAAAAGGCCTGTCCCAGTCCGCCCGCCTCAGAAGGGTCCGCCTGATAGGCAGCAATCAGGAAGAATCCGCCGACAATGACCAGAACCAGTCCGCGCGTCACCAATCCAAATCGGCATATGTGTTGTGCACCTGGTTGCAGTGATTGAGGAATCTGCATATATTCCTCGAACTTCGCGCGGTACCCTTTAATGCCGTGAGCGATACCGGCCCCGATCACTACGACCCCCACAAGTCCTACCAGCCAAAGTCCGAAGGGCTGTTGCATGAGCCAAGCGGTCGCACCTTCCTGCCCGCTGCCACCACTTGAAGAGCCCCCGCCAAGGGTGAACACCAAGGAAATGGCAAAAATTCCGAGCGAGACATGGAGAGCAGCGCTGACTAGAAGTGAGGCACGGATTGCCAAACCTTTCCCATCCGTACCATGATCATCCACATCAAGCGTACCTTGGATAAATCGCCAGGCCGAGTAGCAGAATAATCCGATGCCCACCATCACCAGCAAGGCGCTGCCGAAAGGTTCACCCAACAGGGATTCCAACGCACTGCGGCTGCCGCCCGTCTGGCCACCAGATCCGAAAGCAGCAAGCGTGGCAAGTCCGCCGATGATCAGATAAACGAACCCGCGCGCAGCATATCCGGCGCGGGCCAATATTGTAATGGCCTTCGATTTTGTGTCAGTCGACATCAGTGAAAATCTCCTCGAACTATTAAGAAGTAGACGCTCATCAGCAGCATCAAATCCAACATTTAAACCGGAAAAAAGAGTGCCAAAAAAACACCCGAAGAATTTTAATGTTGGTCAATTCAAATCGCACGCGAACAATGAAGCGCATGGAGAAAAACTACAAATCAATCACACAGCTACTCTAACGGAGATGAAATTAAAAAAAATAAACCTAGATCAAGCTACTAGAACCGTCACTCTGCTAGATTCAAGGGCAGTAGGGAGCTCCCTGGAGGTCATTGAAGCTTGATTGAGATGATTTCATGTTTCACATTACAAAGCGGCAGCGAAGGCACACATCGACATCGTCAGTTGCAAGGGAACGCTCTCAGTTGCCGTTCGACCTGATCTGCGATGCTTCGTTACGCAGGCGAGCTTCCTTCCGATGAACAAATCGAATCTCGAGCGGGCAAATTAATATGAAACGCTTTTTCCGAAAATATAAATTATCGATTACCGGCGGCGCAGTAACCGCCTGCTTTTCAGGCGCTGGTGCCTTGCTGATCGGCAATTTAAGCGGCTATGAGGCCAAGCAGCTCCTCAGTTCCTCGCTGTCCGGATTCAATATGCTTTGCAACACTGCCATCCTGGCTTCTTCGACAATTCTTGCGCTACTCCTCACATTGATCAGTGTCAGTGCGAGCGTCGACTCTGAATTCCGAAAATCGCATTACGAAGGACTTTTGAGTATTGCCAAGCTCGACACGATTCTTTTCATTCTGACGCTGATAATATTCCAGTTTTTCAAGCTACCGATTATGGAAACAGACCAAGTGCCAAGTCACTGGTTTATTGCAATCTATTGGGGTGTACTGATCTGCTCATCCTTGATTAGCGGACTGATGGTTGCAGTAATCCTCATGTTATACAAAACGGTATCCAACATCATCGGTTTCGTTGGTTTTGGCGAAGAACATCTCCTTCGGGGCACGGAGCAAGACACTTCGATGTGATCGTCATTTAGGGCGCCTCGCTCCTAGAAATGAAAACCACTGAATCAACCCGCGTCTGAAACTTCCTTGGCGCCACCCTACAGATCATGTGCATCGCTTCGATCATCTTTCTCACTCCCCAACGGTATTGACGTTCTGTCCTCTTAATGCCCGACTGCGTTGGAATGCACGGATGAGCGACCAGCTGAACAAGGCCCAAGCGGCTCCTATTATCCATCCAGCAAGGACATCGCTCGGCCAATGGACCCCCACGTGAAGTCGGCTTAAGCCAACGATGACGCTGAGAATAAGCGCTACGACCAAGGGGTAAAACGCCTGCCTTCTATTATCGGCCATTTCTGCTGCCATAATACCGATCGTGAGATAGGTCACGGCGGCAAGCATCGAATGCCCGCTGGGGAAGCTTGAAGTTACCGTATGCGACAGATGCGGTACGAGCTCCGGGCGCGGGCGGTCAAACAACTCTTTAAGAAACAGACTGAAAATCACACCTGTGACGACACTGACGGCAATAATTACCGCATCTTGCCAGCGGCGGTGGACGGCTAGGAACCCAAAGACCGCGATCGTAAATAAAATAAGGATGGTGTTGCCGCCGAGCGCTGTTGCGTCCCGGCCCATCTCCTCTGCCCACCGCGGCCCAGCAGGGGTTCCGTCGCTTTCATGAAATGCCATAAAAACACTCTGGTCTATGGCTTGAGTATTTCCCCGCTCGACCTGCACAGCCAAAACAACAAAACAGAGGATTAACAATCCGACCAGGGTCAAAGCCCAAACCAGTTGCGTCGTATCCGGCCGAAATCGATCTTCGAGGGGCCCCTTGAAGGGACGAACAGACCGGACAGGGGGATCAAGTAAATTTTTCATAGGCGCTAAATTTCTCCTTCGTCATATGGAGCAATTCGAAGTCATTACTACAAGTATCATTTTCGAACAAGGCGACGTCTTTTTATCTATTCGCCTAAAACTAGTCTCATCAAGCGGCGGGGAAAAAGTGGCTACTAGCGGTCACTCTCGGGTCCGCGCTCAGGCAAGACAGGCCCCGCAGGTCTCAACGTGAAGACCGTTAATTCCGGACGGCAATGAAAGCGGGCCGGAATCATGGAGAAACCGATTCCGCGGTTGATATAAATACGGTTGCCCGCATTTCCGATCCCCTGCTCTCCCCAACCATCCGCGATGACTTCTCGCTGCCTCGCAATATCAAGCCAGCTCGAGGACCTAGTGTATGGAACTCGAAGCTGACCCCCATGGGTGTGTGCGCTCAATGTCAGCGAGGCAGAATGTGGTGGGAGGTCGCGGAAGGCGATCGGATTGTGCATGAGAACAATGCGCGGTTCATCTGCACTCAATTCACCAAACGCGCTATCTGGGTTACTCTGCCCCGCCCATGTCGACCCCACTCCAACAACGGTCAAAGGAGCGCCTCCGGCGCGAGGAACCATTCTGCGTGCATCATTCTCCAGCACTACAATGCCCAGATTGGACAGACGAGTTTTCAATTCCTCCGCAATGTCAAGCTCCATCGCGCTATCGGCTTTCATCATCGAATAATCATGGTTACCGAAAACCGCATAGGTCGGTAGCTTGGCTTCGGCCAATGGTCGGACGAGGTCGATCACTCGGTCAATGCGGTCGCTACTCTTCCCATAAATAAAATCGCCGGCGATTAGAACTGCTGCTGGGTCGAGCTCGACTGCTTTCTGCACGGCCTTCTTGACCATGCCATCGTTATCAAGCCACATACCCACCTGAAAATCAGCGAGTAGAACAACGTGTTCTCCGTCCCAGGACTCGGGCAGATTTCTGACCTCAGCTTGCTCGTAGCGGACATCGAGCAGGAAGCGGGGCTCGACTACGACGCCCCAAAGCGTTAACACCAACAAGCCAAGGGGGAACACAGCGAAGATGGAACAGCCCATCGTTCCAAACCATTTTGACTTAGTCTGAGCTCGTCGATGATTAATATCGCCACCTCGTTCAGATGTCACAAAATGAAACTCTAAGTTTGCATAAATGTTAAAGATTTTGCAATGACAGGTTGTTAATCCATATCAACGAAAGGGTTGGAAACCTCTTTTTCGAAGGATGTGCTTTCCTGCCTTCTTTACTTTTCTCGACGAAACATTCGATGTGATAGCCAATGCTCCCTGTCAATTCGGCCCACGAATGCGCACATCACCGCGCAGAAGGCCCTCATTTCTGCTTAAACTGTGAGAATTTATCTAGGTTAAGACGAATGCAAAAAGAAGCTGGTACCGTTTACATCAACTTCAGCGCATTTTCGCTTTCCCTAGCAGCGCTGTAACTCGAGACTTATCAAACGCTCTATGAAGGAGACTCTATGAGACGCAGAACCCAACTATCGACCGCCATTTCGGCAATTATCGCCGTGGCATTTTCAACTTCCTCCGTTGCTCAGGATCACGACTCAGATGTCCTTGAGCGCTATTCGGACGGGACCTCCTTGTCCATGAGTGGCACGATCGCTGAGGTCCGCGAGGATGAGTTCGACATGAACAGTGGCTCAGGAATGGTGACGGTTGAAATCGATGATGCAGATCGCGACGCTCAAGCTTACGGTCTCGAGCAAGGTGACAAAGTAACCGTGACCGGAAGCGTTGATGACGATTTCTTCGAAGGCCGTGAGATTGAGGCTGACGCTTTGTATGTTGAAAAGCTTGACGTCACCTTTACGATGCTCGACGACACCGATCCCGCTTGGGCAATCTTTTCCGGTTGGGACGATTCAAATCGTGCCACGCTCAGCGGAAAAATCACCGGCATTGACGACGATGAATTCACTCTGTCGACCGGCAGCATGACGATCAACGTCGAAACCGACGAACTTGATGACAATCCCCTGGATGATGAAGGCTATCTCCAACTGCAGGTCGGAGATCGCGTTAGGGTCCGCGGCGATTTGGAAGACGGGTGGTTTGATGACAAAGAGCTTGAAGCCACGAACATCAATATAATCCGCTGAGTCCTCATCATTTCTAGAAAATGGAAAGGTTGGGCAGGCTTGCCCAACCTTTTTTTTGTCTGGAATCGCTGCCCGACCTAATCTCGCGATAAGTGCCTTTTAGTTTACTAAACTGAAAAGCTTTCTAGTCGGCAGGAAGCCAGTCTTCACAACAAATAGAATTCTAGACTTTCAAGCCGGTTGGCTGGCGACAATTTCGGAGGTGCCTGAAAATGTTTTTTGAATCCCCCCAAATCGACATCGTATTTCGAGCCCTCGCCCTTTCGACAGCCGGTTTACTTTGGATCATTGGGTTGGTTCGGTTGATTGGTCTGCGCTCGTTCTCAAAAATGACCAGCTTTGATTTTGTCATGACCATTTCAATGGGCTCACTGCTTGCAAGCGCGGCACAGGCGGAACAATGGGCGTCGTTCTCCCAGACGATGCTATCAATGGCTACCCTGTTCACGCTGCAATACCTTCTTTCACGATTTCGTTTGAACTCCAGGCCCGTCAGTCGGATGATTTCTAACGAGCCCGTTCTATTGATGCGAAATGGCAAGATTCTGGAAGAAACCCTCAAATCGACCCGAGTCAGCCGAACTGATTTGATTGCAAAGTTGCGCGAGGCAAACGTGACTTCTTTAGAAACGGTTGGAGCTGCTGTCCTCGAAACGACTGGTGATGTGTCAGTGATCCACGGTGAAGCGTTCGACGAGCGATTGTTGGAGGGCGTCAATCTGAGGAGACTAAAGTGCTAGAGACTGTAAAACCAGTGGCGGAATGGTGCGCTGGCGCCATAAAGCTTATTGGCGTGTTCATTGCCGTCAGCGTTCGAATCGATCACCAATGCATAGCGGACCGAGATGGTACGCTCAACGATCTTCCTTTAGGCCCTACCCGCTTTGATTAAACTCGATCAGGTCGCCAAAAGCTACGAACACCGATACGATGCGCTCGCTCCCCTATCTCTGGAGATTCCAACGGGCGAGGTTTTGGTGCTTTTGGGATCGTCGGGCTCGGGCAAAAGCACGTTGCTTAAGTTGATCAATCGCTTGCTCGAGCCCGATGAGGGTGAGGTCAGGCTTCAGGGGCGGCTTGTACAGGACTATGATGCGGTGACCCTGCGCCGCAGCATCGGCTACGTGTTTCAAGGGATCGGGTTGCTGCCCCATCTGAACGTGCTTGACAATGTGTTGACGGTGCCTCGTTTGCGTGGCGATGAGGAGAAACCTGCGCGAGGTAAAGCCCTTGACTGGCTTGCTAGGGTCCAGCTGGATCCTGATCGCTACTCGAATCGTTTCCCGGACGAGTTGTCCGGCGGCCAGAAACAGCGCGTCGGCGTGGCGCGTGCGCTGGCCACTGGGGCCAACCTGCTGCTGATGGACGAGCCTTTTGGTGCCCTGGATGCCATTACCCGCGATGAACTTCAGTCAATGCTCTTGCAGCTTCAACAGGAATTGGAGAAAACTGTGGTGTTCGTGACCCATGACCTGTTCGAGGCCGTTCGTCTGGCCGACCGCATCGTGGTGCTGCACGAGGGCCGGATCGAGCAAATCGGAACGGCCCCGGAACTGATCAACCGACCTGCAACATCGTTTGTCGAGCAGTTATTCAGCAAGCCATTGCAGGCACTTGATGAACTGCGCGGACGTTGATGCGCAATGGGTAGTGCACGAAACATATTAGCCGAGCGCGGGCCGGAATTAATCGAAAAGCTATTGCAGCACCTATTCCTGACTGGGGTCTCAACGGCCATCGCTGTGATAATCGGGCTGATCATTGGCGTTTTGCTGAGCCGGCGACCGAGGATACAGGGCCCAGTGATGGCCATCATCAACGCCCTGCAGACCATTCCAAGCCTGGCCATGCTTGCCATCCTGCTGCCCCTATTCGGAATCGGCACCCTGCCTGCGTTGATCGCGCTAATCTTGTACGGACTGCTTCCGATCGTTCGAAACACACTGACAGGCATCGACGGGCTGCCTTCAGAGCTGCTGGAGGCCTGTGAAGCGCTCGGCTTCACCAACCGGCAGCGTCTACTTCAGGTCGAGCTCCCGCTTGCCCTACCGACAATCATGGCGGGCGTGCGCACCGCGGCGGTGATCAGCGTAGGGGTTGCCACCCTGGCGGCATTCATCGGTGCCGGCGGCCTGGGGGACTTCATCGTCCGCGGGCTGGCGGTCAATAGCAATTCACTCGTGCTGCTCGGCGCGGTACCGGCCGCCATGCTGGCCCTGACGTTGGATCGCCTGCTCCACCTTGTTGAACGTCGACTTATCAAACGCAGGCGCTCCGCATCGCAAGGCGGGAAGAACTCATCCAGTCCCCGCCGAGCTGCGGCTCTCATGGCCGCTTTATTGACTCTGGTCATGATCGCGAGCCTACTGACCTGGCAGATGAGCTCCGATCCACGCTCGACGATTCGCGTGGCAAGCAAGAATTTTACCGAGCAGTACATTCTAGCCGAGCTGATGGCCCAGATGCTCGAAAGGCACACCGATCTCGTTGTTGAACGCAAGCTCAGCCTGGGCAGCGTGCACGTCGTCCACAATGCCCTCCTCAACAACGAGGTCGACCTATACCCCGAATACACAGGAACGGCCTGGCGAGCCATTCTTGGACAGCAGCAAACGTTGGATTCGGCGACAACCTTCGAACGGGTTCGCCAATCCTACCGCGATCGATTCGCGCTCAACTGGCTGGCACCGTTTGGTTATGAAAATACCTATGCCATTTTGGTGACCGCCGAGCTCGCCCGGAAGCACAGCCTTGAAAACGCAAGCGACCTGGCCTCGATCTCGCCAGAACTGGTGATGGGTTTTCCGGCTGAGTTCTACGAGCGTTCCGATGGCTTCCCCGCACTTCGCAACGCCTACGGCCTGGACTTCGCCGATACCGCCGAAATGGATCTCGGCCTGCTATATCGAGCACTTCGCGAGGGCCGAATCGACGTGGCCGCTGGCAACTCCACCGACGGCCGTATCGCCGCCTTCAACCTGGTCATGCTCAAGGACGATCGCGGCTTCTTTCCGCCTTATGACGCGGCAATGGTTTTTCGCGAGGCGCTGACTGAAACCCACCCAGAGGCCATCGAGGCCTTGCGCGAGCTTACCGGTCGCATCGATACCGATGCAATCCGGGAAATGAATCGTCGCGTCGATCAGCAGCAACAATCGGCAGCCTCGGTGGCGGCAGATTTTCTGCGCCAAGAAGGCTTGCTGGAAATCAAGATATCCCCGCCCTAACCGCCCCGAAACAATCTTGAAATCGAAGCTACGGCAAGCCAATCAATTAAGCGATCAGAGTGCAGCTCGGCGCACAGCACGCTGCGGGAGTCAAAGCGCTTTCCAGCAAATTCAATTCATCGAGAGTCGCGATAATGTCCATCAACTGCCTCACCTCCACCGTGCTGGAATCGGCCCACTCGGTCAAATTGAACCATTCGGTCGCCTGTTCCAGCGCTAGCTCGTAACGTGAGGCAAGCGCGTCCACGATGCCCTCCCTTGCCTTAAAGTCCGCATTAACCTCATTAATGACGCGAAGCAGTGCGGCGACCGCCTCCTGCGATTCTTTCAGCACACGGTTGCTGGCGGCAATCGCGAAAGCCGGCCAGGGCGTGGGGCACTCCCCCACTCGCCGCATCAGTCCTCGATCGACGTAGGGCTGAGTTGAAAAGCGCTCCCAGAGAAACCCCTCGGCATCTCCTTGCTTGAGGCTTGTGGTTGCACCGCTCAGATCCCCGACTTCCACAAAGCGCAGGTCCTCGCTCGGCGTCCACCCGTTCTGATGAGCATTAACGAACGCCATCAGATGCGAGCCGGACCCGTAGCGACTGATCGCAAAGCGCTTCCCCTTCAGAGAATCGACGGAACGGATTTTACTTGCGGCTGGCACATGAATCCCCCAGATCAACGGCGAGCGCACGTACCACTGCAGGATCTGCATCGGCACACCGCGAGCGATTGCCGCGACCGCGCCTTCGCTCAAGGGGAGCGCCAGGTCTAGCTTGCCCTCCGCAAGCCCGCACGTCATTTCACCCGTACCGCCGGGGCAATCTGACCAGCGCAGGTCGATTCCGGCCTCCCTAAACCTCCCCTCTTCCATGGCCAGGTGCCAGGGCAAATTGAAGTGCTCGGGAACACCTCCGATGTTGAGAACAGTTGTCGTTGGCATGGCGCTAGTGTACCCCGCCGAGAATCGCAAATCCTGCGGCCAGCCCCAGCACACTCAGCGGGGCGCAGGCCTCGATGCAATCAGGTCCGCCACTGTCGAGTCGATCCGATCCCGCTGCATATCTTGGTCAATCAACTTGGAGGCTGTCCAAAAAGTCGGACAATTTGCGCTCGTTGGACAGATCGCCGTAGAGCACCTCGAGGCTCTGTCCGTCGTTGCGCAGCAACGCTGGCGTCGCGAATACTGAATAGGTCACCGTATGCTCCGGACTCTGTAGCAAATCGATTTCCAGCGGCTCGATTGACTCCAGGCCGCAGGACTGCAGGGCTGAATCGAGGTTCCGGCGAGCCCGGCGAGATCGAGGTGCATTGCCAGTGACGAACAGAATGAGTTTCGGAATGGGCTTTTCGCTCGTTTCGCTTGTGCTGTTCATTCGCCTTGATCTCCTTCTTTCCCTTGGCTTGCCGGATCTCGCTGGGCCCTTATACTGTCGGTGTAGTCACGATGGACCTGCTTGGACTCATCGAACAATGCACTTTCGAGTCTGAGTTCGTTCGATAGGCGTTCTGACTCGTTCCGCGCCTGCTCCAAACGTCGCTCCAGCTCATGGAGCCGATTTTGGTGCTCCAACCTCAGACTTCGGGCCTGCGCTCTTTCCACCATCTCCTTTTGCAGCCGGGCTGTGCCCATCAGCACATCAGTTCCATACTCATAGACGTCAGCCAGGTCGATGCCGCTGCTGGAAAGGACAAGCTCGCGCTCCTGATTGGAATGGGCTGTGCCCCGGGACTTGACAATCGAAAGGGAGCGATTTCGTTCACCGCCGCGCACGTTGTAATCCAGGACAATCCACGTGTCTGCAATGGTCGATACGTCAGATGAGGTGGATTCATCTTCGATATCGCCGTCTGCAGTCAAGGCCGTAAGAATTGTCGTGACGCCTAGGCTACGCGCGTGATCAAGAATACGTGCGACTGCCGATCGCGCGCTCTCACCACCATCCGCTTTTAGCAAAGCCGAAACCGGATCGATGATCAGCAGTTGCGGTTCAAATTCTCTAATTTGTTGTTGCAGAAAAAAAACGTGCTCGGCGATCAATTTCGTGTGCGCCGACAACGCATGGAAGCGAACCCGGTGCGCATCGATATGAGGCTGCAACTTGACACCCACCGAGGTCAAATTGCGCACGAAAGGCGCCTCCACTTCATCAAAGCTCACGTAAAGTACGCGCTCGCCGCGCTTGGCTGCCGCCTCTGCAAAACTAGCCGAAAGCGTGCTCTTGGCGGTACCGGGCCGACCGGAGATCAGGGTGCTCGAGCCGCGGTAAGGGCCACCATCGAGCAGCTTGTCCAGGCGCTCGTTTCCGCAACTTACGCGTTCCTTGCTCGCGCTTGCCGGTGCGTTCTGGTCCACAATTTCGTAAGGGAGCTGAATCCCATCGTCATCGATAACGAGCGGCACCTGGTCCGGCTCGTGACCGGAGCCACGGTACTTTGCGACTCTCAGATAGCGGTGAAGGCGACGATCAATGGTGGTTGTCGTAAGCATCAGGGTGGTCGACAGCATGTATTCGACGCCCTGAAGATGTCGTGGAGAGACGCTGTCGCTCTCAGCTTTCCCACTAAGTAACAGGGTCCATCCATACTCTTCGCAATGTTCGTTGATCTGCCGTATCTGATCGAGCGCTAATGTATGGTCAGGCTGGTGCTGAAGTAGCTGATCAATGCCGTCGATCACGATCCATGGTTGGTCAAGTTGATCAACTCGAGCCTGGATCCCCGCCAACAGCGCATCGATATCGAACGTGCCAACGCCCTCGGCGCCAACGGGCAAGCGGGCATCGATCGTAAACCAGGCCTTCGATTGATTCAGTGCCTGGCCCCAACGAAAAGAGTCGACGTTGCGCCGCACCTGATTCGGCGATTCTTCAAAGGAAACGAACACCCCGCCATAGCCCTCGGAGATCGCATTAGCGAGGATCTGAAGTGTAAGTACGGTCTTGCCGGCCCCCGTATGGCCGACAATTAGAGAGGCTTGCGAGCTTGGTAGCCCTCCGTGCGTAAGCTGGTCCAGGCCGGAAATTCCCGTGGACCTTTTTTTCAACTTCCATTTTTCTTCAGTCATTAAAGTCCCATACTCAAACGTCTTCGTGAATCAATGGCTACTTGCTTGATTTTCCATTGCAAGGTCCTGTCTAAAGGGCAAAGCAGTGCGTTTTTCGAGGAGCCAACGAAAATCTTCGCTTTCGAGCGGCATGCTGTAGAAAAACCCCTGCGCAGTCGTGCAGCCGATGTCACGAAGGGCTTCTGCAGTCTCTCGCGATTCAATGCCCTCAGCGACGACAATGGCATTGAGCGCAGTGGCCATCTTGACCACCGATTGGACCACGCTCCGGCTGAATTCGTCCGTGAGGACACGGCTTACAAAGGCCCGGTCGATCTTGACTTCGTCGAAGGGATAATCCTGGAGATACTGCAGCGATGAGTATCCCGTCCCGAAATCGTCGAGGGAAAGACGCACACCCATGCCATGTAATTCACGAATCTCGGCCTGCAGTGAGCCCGAATGACGCGCAAACACGCTTTCTGTAATTTCGAGCGCCAACGCAGCTGGAGAAAGGTCGAAGTCTTGCAACGCTTGACGAACCTTGACGGCGAAGCCACCCTTACGCAACTGATAAACGGAAACGTTAACCGAGATCCGAACGATGTCGAGACCAGCGTCGCACCAGTCACGCAGCTGCCGACACGCGGCGCGCAGTACCCAGTCACCAATCGGCCCGATCAGCTGGCTTTTCTCCGCGATTGGAATAAATAAAGCGGGGGGCTGCAAGCCGCGTTCGGGGTGTCGCCAGCGAACCAGGGCCTCGGCGGAGAGCATTCTCCCGGAAGCAATATCGACCTTCGGCTGAAAGTGCAGTTCAAGTTCGTCCGCTGCAATTGCATGACGAAGTTCGCGGGTCATCTCGATCCGCTTCCAGTTTCGCTCACCCAGCACTTCCGAATAACCAGTCCAGTCCGACTGGTTGCTGGCTTCTTCATGATTCTGAAAGCGCGCAAGCTCAGCTTCGCGAACAAGCTCGTCGGCAGTGCGAGGCTTAGCTCCAAGTTCCGTATACCCGATGCGAACCTCAATTTCGATGCGTGCGCCGCTCAATAGGTACGGTTCCTCAAGTCGATCCTTGAACGCTCGCAGGACGGCTTCCGCACTGTCGCCCTGGCCAGAAGCCAGATAAACGAAAAATTCATCGCCTCCGGCACGGCCCGCCAGGCCGCCCTTTCCGGCCTGCGACGCCAGGCGCGTGGACAGCTCGATGATCAATTGATCGCCGATGTCGTAGCCATGGGCTTCGTTGATGTCGCGCTGCCCTTTGATATCGAGCATCGCGATGAGGCCGTCTGGCTGTTCAACCGCATCCAGCATCGTTGCCAACTGGCGGACAAAACCATTGCGCGAATACAACTCCGTCATTGGGTCGACGTAGGCAATTTTCTCGAGTCGTTGCTCTGCACGCTTGCGTGCGCTGACGTCCACGTGCATTGCAACTGCCCCGCCCTTCCCCGTGCCTCGCGAATTCAATCGCGTAAACGTCGCTCGAAACCAGGCGTCACCGTCCGGCGAGTGACATGGATACTCCTGCGTAAAATTCTCTCGATCGCCTGCGAGCACCTCACGGAGTCCGGCGGCAATGATATCGGCGTAATGCTTTGCTTCACCAGCTGTTTCATGACAGACGGTGAGATAATTCATACCAATGCCAAAATTCGGATCAGGATTTCGATGCTCTCGACCGTAGTCCCGCCACTGATCATTGACATCGACGATGTCGCCTTCATCGTTAAGCACCGCGATATGAGCAGGAAGCGAGTCGATCAGCGCCCTACTCATGTGAAGTGACGAATTCAGCTGTTCATTCAAATCTCGCAAGGCGGCTTCTGCGGCACGGAACTCGGTAATATCGGTAATGACGGCGCCAATGCGCAGCCTCTCATCCGTCGCGACAGCAATAGGATAGTAACGAACAAACAGGGTGCGCGAACCTAAATCGGAATAATTGAGCACGGTTTCGAAACGCTGAGTTTCGCCGCCAAGACAACGATCCATTCGGTGCTTGATATCGTTTGAAAAACGCTCGTCACCGACGATTTCTCGGATCGAAACACCCCTCAAGTCATCTTTAATTCGCTGATGTCGTTCGAGATAGGCCTGATTGCACCACTGATATTGGTAGCGATCATCGAGAATGCAACACAGGTCCTCGCTGCCCTCCACCAGGTCGCGGAATTGTCTAGCCTCGGCTTCCTTGCAGCGCTGGTCGGTGAGGTCCCGCAAAACGCCGTACGTGTAGTCCAAAGAGTTGTCCGATTGGTAATGGATACGGGCACGAACCTCGATCCAACGAAGCGTGCCATCAGGCCGAATGATCCTGTATTCTGCTTCGAAGTCGCCTCCCTTGTTCAGCCAGCGCCTGCGCTTTTGCAGCATCCAGCCACGGTCTTCCGGGTGAACCATCTCCACGAAGTTCTCGAGGGAATCGCCAAGCGCTTCTCGCTCCACACCGAAAATGCTTAAAGCCTGATCGCTCCATTCGATGCGGCCGCTCGGATAGTTGACCTTCCAACGGCCGATCGCGCCAATGCGCTGGGCGATTTCCAGCTGGAATAAGGCTTCTTCCAGATCGTCCTGGCGCTTCTGAAGGTCAATGTCAGCCTGATCTCTCATGGGGCGTCCGAGACCAGAGACTGTGCTGAGGAACAGCGCTGATCAAGGGCGGACACCGCTGGACGGGCAGAAAAATCTCTGGGATGACCTCTCGCGGAGTTGACAGAGCGTGAGTGTAGCGGTAGAGAAAACCTCCGACAGACTTGATAGAACGCCAGCGAAAGAAGCGACCGAAACAAAACAACCGGAACCATTGAAATACCTTGAAAGTTCCTCAAATCAGCCACCCGAAGGCAGGCCAACCACCGTGCCATCGCGCCGGGTACCAAGTTTGTTTTCGAGAGCATCAAGCACGCCCCCCAATACCTTACCAATTACTCTGATAATACTATATTCGCCGAAAGCGTGCTCCGACGCAGCAAAAAAGGGGTCCGCTGTCATTTTATCGCAATTGATACAGTGACTATTCCAAAAAAAAAATAGTCAAAATATCGGCGCTTGATCGGGGGGATAGGTGGGTTCAGGTCCGTGGCCATCGGCCTGCTGACTCGGCCGATGAACCTGGGCCGTTCGAGGTGGTCAGCGCGTGAGGGTGTTGATAGCTCGCAGACGGCAAGGCTGGGGAGGTCAATCTCTCACGTTCCTCTTTCGGCATTATTTGTCAACGGAAACGATGGCTGAACGCGGGTCAAATACACGAGCACAGCACCAGTCAATGGCGCCACGTCGTGTAAAAGACTTCGCCTAAAAAACAAAGGCCGGCGAAATGCCGGCCCGAATAACGCCCTGGATGGTGCTTTGGCGGTGCAGTCATTTCTCGAGCATTTCTCCTTCGACTTCTTTTCGACCCGCAAACTTGGTCGCCAGCTCTTTGGCTCGGTCCTTTTCTATGACCTCTTGAGAAATCGAGAATACGTCGTTTTCCTCCTCAGTCATGTGGTGCTCGAGATTCTCTTTGAACTTCTTGAAGGTTATAAGCCATCCAGGGCTAGACATATCGGAGGTTTTGAGTTCCTCGAGAAGATCACTTGCCTCCTTATGCTCAGTCACGCTGTGTCGCGTCTGAGGTTGACCTTTGACCGACTCGATCAGCTCGGAATACAGGGTCTGTTCTTCCGCCGCAGCGTGGGCTTCAACGTCAAGCAAGAGACGCTTGAACAGTTCCCTTCGCTCCTCACTATCGCCCTCCGTCTGAATAATGCGAGCCATTAAATCGCGATGATGATCGTGGTCTCGTTTGAGTGCGTCATAGATGTTCATGGGGAACTACTCCGTGATGGGAATGAGTGGTGACCGAATTCGACACTTTTCAAAAATTCGCATGCTTGAGCTGTTAGAAAAATCAAATTGGACGGGATTTAACGACGAGCAATGATCCATACTGCATGGATAATTCCGGGTATGTAGCCCAATAAAGTCAATAGGATGTTGATCCAGAATTGAGCGCCGATACCAACCTGAAGAAAAACACCAAGCGGCGGCAGCAAAATAGAAAGAATGATTCGAACAATGTCCATAGTCAAGCACCTCTTTTCAGATGACTCCGCATTGTCACTAAAACAGCTCGATATGGCATTGATGCAAGTTAAGGGGTCCGACCTCAAGCGCCAAGCCGCCCCCAGAGGCCGGACTTCCAGGGAAAATCCACGCGACCGGGAGAATTTCCTTTCCGTCATACAAGCTGACGAAAGCGCCGGCGGGGTTCAGCCTCTGAATCTGCGGTTCTCCAGCACGCGCGGCGTCAGTCGGATAGGCTAGGAGCTCATTTGAGCGCTTCTATATAATTCCACGACACCAATCAATTATTGATCAGGATTCCATGCCGACAATCGCACAACAGCTCAAGACCCGCATCGATGGCCAGCTTGACGAGCTCCCGGTTTTGGAGGAGCTCAGCGATACGCAATACCACTCCGCACACGAACGATTCGAGGGTGCCAGCAATCAGCGGGCGCTCATCGTGGAGTGGATGCAGGATTTTGTCAAACAGATCCAATTTTCGGGTGATCGTCCGACACGATTACTCAGCGTTGGCTGCGGAGGCGGAGTCATGGATCAGCGGATCACCAGCGTGTTTACCGATTATGTGGACGCTTTGTCCATTGTGGGAGTCGACCCGAACCCCGAACACACGGAAGCGTTCAGAAAGCAGTTCGAAAAGAAATCAATCGAGGTGGATGCGCACACCGGCATGTTCGAAGACTTCGATGATCCACGACCCTACGATGTTATTCATTTCGTGCACTGCCTGTACTACTTCGAGCACATCGAGCCCGAATTGCGCAAGGCAATGACCATGCTGGCACCCGGCGGCGCACTCGTGATATTGCAGGCACCCAACGAGGCCCTGAATCATCTCGCGGATCGAGTGTGGAAGAAGCAGTTCAATCAATCTGCCTGGTTCAGCGACGATGTCATTCAAGTGTTTAACCATTTGCAAGTGGACTACAACTGCCAGAGGCTCGACGCCGAGGTCGAAGTCACCGAATGCTTCGAGGCCAATAGCGAAGTCGGTTTTGCCATTCTCGATTTCATTGTCCAGGCGAACACTCGCAACTTCAGTCAGCCGCTCCAGAATTCGGTCCGCGAAAGCCTTCGGTCCATCTGCCGCAGTGACGGCAATCGTTTGTTTTGTCAGCACCCCGTTGACGTCATCATCGCTCAGCACTGAGGAAAACGTCGCTTTTAGAGCAGGGCAGCATGCCCATGATGAGGCACAGCGGTCCTCGCATCGATTGACTATCGCTGCGGAAGGATGCCGTCGATGGACGGCCGCTGGAATTCGAACCACGACGCGTTTATACTGCGATAAGTCCGCGGATTTGATACCCCCTATGGCCGTTCTTCGTCCTCGCTGCGCTCTTGCGCTCACCGCTTTTCTGCTTCTGACTGGCTCCGCACAAACCGATACTGAATTGCGCGATCGCTTTATCACTGCTGGACAGGAAATGGGGGAACAGATGCTCGAAGTGATACGGCGTTGCGCGCCGGATGTGGACACCAGTTCCGTCGACTTCGACTACAGCCCGAAAATGATCGAGGCCGTCAGCTGTCTTATCGATCGCCATATCGATCGCTTCGGCCGCGCTGAGACGGTGACCCTGGTCGAGCAGGCCGAAGCAATGAGCGAGCGATCATTCTCTTCCATGCAGGAAATGGCAACGATGCAGGAGGACTACCCACAGCTTTCCACACCCGCGATGGGTGAACTCAACCAGGCTTGCGGAATGGTCGAGGCCTCTCAAGAGTCTTCAATGGCTCGGCTAATGCAGAACAATATGTCCGAATTGATGGCTTGCTTTTCGCAATAAGCCTCATGGCTGGAGAACCCTGCCTGCCGTCCTCTTCAAAAAATTTCCAAGGGCGTTCGCATCAAAGGATGAGTGGCGGGTAAATTTAAATTCATGCTCTGGGTGAAGTTCACGATCCAGCCAGATCCCCTCCCCGACCGCCTCAGGGTACTCGTCAACCAGCCAGTGAATCGTGTCGGCCCCTTGTGCGGGATTTCTGAGGATGGTCTTGAGCGCACTTCGAAACACAGGTAGCGCGTTTTTGACGCCTTCAGTATCCACCCAGCCCGGATGCATCACGTGGGCAATCGGCCCTCCCTGCCACCGTTGATTCCAGT
>JGI12140J13697_1100200_pt1 | contig 20845 bp, 26 predicted proteins | sample ElkSlonscriptome_5_FD_13697 | JGI IMG/M metagenome (IMG submission 13697) | reverse complement strand
TCAATACCTACATTTTAGTCTACTTAACACCACTCACATGAATTACTTGTTTTGATGTCAAAATTTTAGGCGATCGCTACTAATTTGTCCGATTTCCCAACTTTCAGATTTTTGTGTAAAATAAAAAGTTTAGGCTGTTTTAATATCTATTGAGCCATTTATTTGAGAATCTAATGATCACATTATCGATACGGTACAAGCCAACATCAAAAGGAGAGTGGGAGGAGGTAGAAACTTTCCACCCGCACGGTCTATCAGTCGTGCGGATAGGAAGGCTGGCGTCTATCAACGATCTAGTCTTATCAGACCGACAGAGCGATCGCTCCTATATTTCAAAGCGCCACTGCACATTGTTGTTGCAACCCGATCAGCTTGACTACGAGATCATGGACGGCACGATCTCAGAGATTGGGGTCGGGGAAAGAGGGCGGATCATCCCGTCTACTTGTGGTACTCTGGTCAATAATCGCAAACTTGATCTCGGCGAGAAACGATTGCTAAAAAACAAGGACATTATCGCCATAGTCCCAAATCAAATAGAGATAAGTTACCTGCACCCTGAGCTGAGAGTGTGGGGAGAGGAATTTGATACTTATGTTCCAACGGATGAGGAGGATCTTTAACAAAAAAGCGGTTAGCAATTCCCCAGTCTTCACTCAACAAGTCACACCGCCAACACCGCCAGTAAGACAAGCTACCAAGGGGATTGCTGATCTGATCAAAGCTAGCGTGATGGTCGCAATCGCCATCATTGCTTTTGACTGGTTGAACAGCCAGACAAACTTAAGGGAAAAACTGGATCAAGTTCCGACAGAGGGCTGGTTAGGCACAGCTGTCGCTGTTGGTGTTCCGCTCTGGCAATGGAGAGCGGACAGAGAAAAAGAAAAGATTAAACTTGCTCAAGCCAGAGCCAAAGTGTCTGCTGATCAATTCCAGAACGCAACCGATAATATAGATCGGATAAAACAGCAGTTAGAAACCAGAATAGATTCTTGTCTGCTACAGATTGCATCCCTACGATCAAATATAGCCCGATTGGAAGCCAATATAGAGGAGCTGGAGGAAGAAAGTAGGGCGATTAGTGAAAAGATTGATAAACTCAACTACAAAGCTTTAGAGACACGTCTGGAGATACTTCAGATTGTGTATGAAAAATTTTGCACCCTTAGTTCTAGCGTCTCCCACGCTAGAGGTGTCTCAGAGGGAAGCGATCGCGATGATTTCGCTAGGCAACTTGATCTAATTCTACAAACTTGTAGAAAACTCCAAGGTGGAGACGATACAACTTGAAATTGATTCTCAAATGATGCGGGTTGCGTTAATAATCCGCTTTAGCATTAATGATCCGCTTTATCGGTCTAAGAAATCTTTCCCTATTTGACTTAATTATGCTGTGGGCAAATCCGACAGGGGCGCGTTTGCGCTTGCTTTTGATCTTTATACCCTGCTCTGATTCTGATATAACCTGCCGGGTAATTATTGACGGCTTTTCTAGTTGGGCGATCATTTCACCTTGCTCTTTGTGTGCTTTTCTCATTCGCGCGATCGTGCTATCATATACTGACCCGCCCAAATAAAAGGAGTTCATCAAACGCACTAGGGCATTTTGCAGAACTAGAGAGTGGTGGCATTCGTTTACTAGCCTGCTAGCGACTAATTTGTAGGACTCTGACAAGATCCCGCAACCATCACTTTGATACTCATTGATCAGCACCCATTCAAGATCGTATTCTGGATCAGCTTCCAATACTCCAATCGCTTTTTCTGTCCAGAACAAAGATTCATGTATTCTGCTGATCGCGCTGCTCAGATCATCCTTTTCCTCTGGAGTGATCAGGTCGGCTGCGATCGCGTCCTGGTTCACATAGAGTAGTATAGACAGAAGCCGACCATAAAGCCGTTCTATCTTTTCGTACCTTTTGTTCTGATCATCCGACCAAGCTGATCGCGGTTCCCACCTCCGAAAGTCTTGCAGCAATTTTTTTGCTTCTTTGTTGAGTTGCAGCATTATAATGCCCGGTAATCATTCTCAAATTTTATCACGATCGCTAAAATAAAAGCGATCGCCTAAATATTCACACTTTTTGATATTAAAAGCTATGAAACCAGATCCCGACAAAATTGCCGCTTTATTTTCCTACCACCCGCTCGCTACCGAAATCAGGCGCGTCAAGCATGATTCAGTGAATCAGGCAATTATTAATTGTGCTTTAGCTATCGCTGAAGCAATAGATAATGAAGCACACTATGCTGAACTGATTGAACACTTACAGATGGTAAGAATGAAAACAAACCAATTCATTACCTATGAGGAGGAAAAGCTAGATCCTAATGCACTTCGCTAGAAAATTGACACTCACCGTCCTATAAGGACGGTGATTCTTACGTCGTAGGGAAGCCAGCAAATTTACCCCTCGGAAAGCGTCTTGACCGTAGAGGTTTGTAACTCAGGTTTGTTGTCACTCGTTATCCGCTAATCAGATGTCCAAAAAAAGCCCTCATCGAATAACATATTCAATCCCCGTGCCAAAGAAAAAAGTGGCACTGGAATTTATCAGAGAGAATGCATCGGCATTGGTATCCGATCAACGTGCGGTAATTCAATCAATGCTGAGATACTCGTGGCAAACAGCGTACCGCTATGTGTGGTATGTTACCCGTCCAGGCTATCGCGACACCCATACAACGCTGCGAGGGTCGCTACGCCAGCGAATTTTTAGGGGACGCGGTAAATCGTGATATTAGAATAGTGCTCCTCAGCATCTTGTGATACCGGAACTTGGATGTTTGGGTCGTTCCCAAACACAGCTACTCCTAAAGAAGCCTCAAAACTGTGCAAATGACTGTAGATCCCTTCTATGGCGATCATGGCTTCAACAGCTAACTCGACCTCGGTTACTACCTCGGAGATTTGACACAAGGTTAAGCCTACCGCAAAAGCATCCTTACTTGCGCCAATGGACTCCCCGATCGCAATGATTGTGCTGTTGACTGAGATGGCGGATTGGAAACGGACGACTCCACAGCCGAAAACCCGCCCAATAATTTTATATTTTCCGGGTGGGATTCTGATCTGACTACCACTAAGGAAAGCCACTCCCTCGGTTGCCAAATAACCGCTTTTGTGAGTGATTGTGTTGATTGGGATAGGCGTCCAGCTATCTTCCTGGCTCGGATCGCCGCCATTAACCCCCGCCGCCATTGCATGACAAGCTACCAACTGTCCTTGTCCTGCAATCTTGCCGTCAATTTCAATCAAATCATCGTGGTTTATCGCGATGTCGTTTTTGGCGCTAGCTAAATCAGTCTGAAGCGCGGTAGTATCGGTTTCTATCGCCGTCACCCTGCCCTCTAAGCCAGCAACCAGGGTAACAAGGTCAGATAGCTTGTTGGCTTCCTCGTCTACTTTGATGGACAGCTCCTCTATTTGTTTTTCAAGCTCAGCCACTATTACGTTCCTTTTTATCGCATATTTGATAACTATTTTAGCCCCACCTTCAAGTCTAGATTCAACTCCCACATGCGTCACCTCGATCCGTATCTCTTCCTTTAGGGCTTCTTTGATATCAATTTCAGCTTGCTGCTTGACTAGGTTGATGGGATAGAATAGTTTTTGTCCTGACAACGGGCATTTATTTGTCAGAATATCCTCGATGTTTTGGCGGATTTCTTCCTGTATGCTTGCGATTACACTCATTGAGTTAAAAATAAATGATAATATATTAGTCTAGCGGATTATTTATTTAAACATGGTTGGACGAAAACGAAAATCGGTTACATCAGGCAATGGTGCAGCCAAAGCAAAAACAAAGGCTACAATGGCACGGCGCAAAGGGGACAACAAAGCAAGCTTGACCCCAGAACAACGACAGAAGATTTTTATCCGTGAGAAAATCCGCAGCGGAAATGATACGGCGGCTGCGATCGCGGCTGGGTACAGTCCGATATCAGCTTACGACATCGGACATGATCTGGGGCATGACCCCGAAATTAAAAAGGCGATCGCAGCCCAACAAAAAGCTAGACTAAATCGACTTAAAATAGATACAGATAGGCTGGTCAAAGAACTGTTGATTATTGCCCTCAGTAGATTCACTGACGTGGCGGAAATTGTAGACGGCAAGTTGATGATCTGGGATACTCTAGACCTAACCGATATTGATGTTGCCTCTATTGCCAAAGTAACCGAAACCAAGCAAGAGAAAACGGTTAAGAACCCTGAGACGGGCAACATAGAAACAACAGTGACAACCAAGTTATCACTGGAGTTTTACAATCGTTTAGACGCGCTCAAGGAGCTATCTAGAATTTTAGGAATCAGGAAAGACATGGACTCTGCTTTCTCTGATTTACAGCAATTTGGTTTTCAGGTTATTTATGATGAAGAAAAAGGTTATATTTTGGTGGATGAACGCCAGAATTAATGCTCTAAAACATCCATGATTACTCCCCATCTAGCGTTAGTTCTTTAGCCGTTATTTCGCCTTGCATGTATTCACAGTTATCTGTTGATGTTGAGTGTGTTACTACAATCGTTTCAGATAGTTGATAAAAAATGTTGTCCTCTATCTGAGGTATAACAGAAAACAAGCATTCTTTCCGTATTTGTTGAATAGCTAACTTTTTTGCAAACTCTTTTGCCTTAGCTTGAGTTAATCGATAGCTATTAACAACATCTGGATAATTAGGGTAGGCAAAATCGCCCCAGCTTACGCTATGGAGTTGATTGGCTGTTGTATTTTCACTTGATGACGGGTTAAAACCGGGAACTTTAGCAGCATTACTTTATCTCCTTAATTGATTTGATGAGTTCATTCTGTTTTTCTGGCGGCAAGCTTTGAATGGCATCAAGCAGATATTCAAAGCTTCCAAATGGCGGCAAATCTGCCTCTAGGTAAGCTTTATAGTTGCGTAAATGTCGCCGCATATTAAACTTTTTTTCACTATACTCTAGCACGTCATGTACTCGTCCCAACTTGCGGAATACAACCTCAAACTTTTCAGGCTGTTTTCCTAGATAAAATACAGCGTTGTCAAATGGGGCGGGTGAATTTGATGGCGCAATTGTCCCATCTTCTTTGGGTTCCTTGAAAGTTAGGCGTCCATTGAGGAAGCACTTAGGGAATCGGTCAAGGCGCTGGAACCACCGCGTACCGCTAGCTGATTTTAGTAGTAGTATGATTTCGCTAGCACGCCCTTCATCATACTCGATAAGAGCCTTATCTACCCACTTTGTTGTTTCAGAGTAGGGTGGGTTGCAATAGACCTTCCCAAACCATTTATGCTGCAAGCCATTGTCTGCCATCGTGTAAAGCGTCTTGGCTTCCACATTGGGCGTAGTGTGACTATTGCTGCATGGGTCAAGGTCAATAACTCCTTCATAAACATCCAGGACGGCGTTGACAATTTCGTCTGGGGTGTATGCTTCATCGGATTTGCTTGAAGTTAATACCTCAAGCGAGTGCTTACCTTTGTAAACGTCTAGGTCGGCGTTGCATGTGCAATCTTCATTAGGCTTAGTAGCTTCAGCGTTCATCATGGTTGTTGATAATTTAGTGACAAATAAGGGCGGGACTGCCATGCCTAGAATGGCTCCGGCAATGGCGACTTTTTCGGGTAGTTTGTACCAGTCTGGGAATGTCTGTAAACGGCGGATGCACTCAATAGATACCTGCTTAACCGTGCCGTCGGGCAACCAAATGTCTGCAAACCGATTTCGGCTGTTATTCCGATGATCTATGAATCGCGATCGCAGTATCGTCAAGGCTGGGCGGCAACCAGGAATAGGCGTATAGTCTCCCCACGCCCCTATCCGGTCAATCAATAATGGCTGTGGGGCATTACGCTCTAGCCATTTATCAACTGATTGTTGCTGTCGGGGTAAGAGTTCAGCATCAAATAAGTTTGGGATAAGGTCACAAATCGCCTCGTACCAGCCGAGGTGCTTCTCTTCTGGAGGAAGTGCGATCGCGTTGGGGTTCTTGCAGGCAAGCAAGATTAGCCGCTTTCTGGCTTGTGGGACGCCGTAGTTCGCCATGTTGACTATCTGATATTTATGGTGATACTCTTGGCGGTCTAACTCTCTGATGATGGTGGCAAGCGCTTGCCCATCTTCATATTCCTTGACATTTTCCAAGACAAAATATTGAGGACTAAGCTGGGCTATGCCGTTTGCGATCGCCTCGGCAATTGCGATGTCAGCACTGCCCTCTTTCCCAAACGGATTTGCCGCGCTGTATTCCGTGCAGGGCGGGGATGCCCATAAGAAAGTGGGATTACACGGTATCCCGTCAAAATTTAGATCAGAGACATTCTGAATCGTCTCTCGAATTAGATGACATTCAGGAAAGTTGATTTGATGGGCTTCAGCTATCTCCAGACTGACCCCTTCATTTTTGGGGTCATAATCCACGGCGACGATGGTCTTAATTCCGGCATCTTTAAAGCCAGTCTCTACGCCTCCCCCGCCTGCACAAAATACTACGGCTGTAGGTCTAGGTTTCATCGTTTTCAAAAAATTAAATGGTTGCTAGTAATGCGCTAGCAACCGTTGTTGCATTACCTGTACCGATAATTGGGTCTACAGTTGGGGCAATAGCCAAGCTTGCCTCGCGTAAGCTTTCCGCAGTTTAAACAGGGGAATTTAAACCGCAACTTTCCAAAGGGATAACATCCCCATTACGATAGTCACTGTCTAAGCTCCATACAACAACCACCGAAGGTGATTTAGGGTTGATTTTTGGGTCGAACACTGCTATCCATTTGCAGTTGTTTTTATAATGGCAACCAACCGCCATTACAGCGTACTGAGGAAAACCGGAGACGATTAGACCTTTGTGTCCTTCGACTGGAGGAAATACCAGTGTACTTAAGTCGCTCGGTGTTGCCACTCCATCTTCTCCTAAGTCGATCTTTAAAAGGGTTGCGTTTGAGGATTTTTGCTTTAAAACGATTTCCATGGTTTTCCTTGTCGTTGGTACTTACCCCACCTTATAGGCAAAGTGGGGTAATGTCAAGAGGATTGCTTGCATTATTCCACTCTGCCACCTTTCGGTAGTACTTATTAAGAAGAATAGGCGAAGGTGGCAGAGGGTCTAACCCTTACGGTGAGCGGGTTTAGGGGCTGTTTTTCTGAATTCTGCCTCAAAGTGACGTACATTCAACTAAACATGAAAAAACCCACTCGGTTAAGGTGGGCTGTTAGGGTGCGATCGCGTGAGTTAGACGCCTAGGTCGAGTTGATCAGCTTCCCTCCGGTATATCACCAGGAAAGGGGGGCTTCCATGCGATGCTAGGCAATAATGTAAGCTTATTGGAATCGGGAGGGAAAGCATACCATTTCTCTTCTTTTTCCACAAAAGTCAAACCAGTCCATTCGTGCAGGCTGCACCACGCTAAAATTCTTGGGTAGCGGATCTGGTTTAATTCGCTCATATTTTTATACTCCACTTTTTTCTATTCTGCCACCTTTCGGTAGTTTATATAAGAAGAGTAGGCGAAGGTGGCAGAGGGTCTAACCCTTACGGTGAGCGGGTTTAGGGGCTGTTTTTTGAAATCTGCCTCAGAATGGCGTACTCTGGTGCATTACACTGCATTATGTGCCAGTTCTGAAAAATCCTTGACAAATCTTTCAATTGTTTATTAGGGTTTAGAAGTCGGTCTCATGTCAGCCCAATTTAAGGGTGACACGGGGCTGACATGAGGGTGACATGAGACGCTAGGAGGCTTATGCAGTGCAAGTTTTAACTGTTGGCAAACACAAGCCAACAAACCCGACAAAGACATACTGTTTTGGAAAGCCGCGATCGCTACGGGATGCCACGGTAATCGATTGGTTTAATCCAAACAGTTACATCACACCAGAACAACTTCAATGGGAGTTGCAAATTAGCTCTCGGCAATTACTAAGATACAGAGAATTAGCGCTACTAATTTTTGATTACAGGACGGTAGCCAAAAACCGAAATTCTGGCTACCGTCCAAGAAAGAAGGGAAGCACTCTACCTCGAATTGATCAACCGCCGTTCACGCTTTATGAAGCTTGGGTTATCAAGAAAGTCAAGACAACGTTAGATAGTCTAAAGTCCTTTCAAGCAGTAATGGGTTATGTAAAATGTAATCCCAATCAGTTCAGTGCGTTAACGTTTGCTCAAGTACACAGTCTGGAGATTAGCGAAAATGTCAGCTTTAACTAACAGATACGTAACTAAAGAAGAGGCGGCGCGGGTATTAAACTTACAATCGCCTGTGGACGTCGAATATGCGCTTTCAGAATTAGGCGAAATCTACCAGCAAAAAGGATTACCGCTTTCTGCGGAGCTTGAAAATCCCGATCAAGTAGACCGAATCCCAACGGAGCTGCTCGCTGAACTTACAAACCTAAAAGAAATAGCCCTTGAATCGTCCGAAAACGAGAATCAAGTTCCCGATCAAGGTAAGATCCAGCAAATGACAGGGGAGTCAGACCCTATCACACTGGCGGCGATCAAGTCTGCGTGCCACGCCATGATTCAGATGGGAATAATCGAGGGTCAAGTCTTGGCACAACGTGATCACGCGATCAGCTCGATTGCTACCAAAACTCAGCAGGCAACAAGACAAGCCACTAGCCTATCCTACGTCTCTACTTTGGTTGACTTGGAGACTGATGCGATAACAGAGCGTTTCGAGCAAGCACAGGCTGATATTAAAGAACTGCAAGTATTGCTTGACCCGCAAACTCTCCAACGGTTAACCGCCAACGCCGGATTAACCGCTACCAACCTAACCGCTCAGCAGAAACTCGATACCTTGAAAAAGCAAGCAGCCGAACTGGGAAAGCAATAGAAGCCATCAAAAAATTGGAGGATAAACGCAAAATGAGCTTACTCAAAAAAGTTTGGAGCTGGCTAAATGACTCCCCTGCTGAGTACGACAATGACAATCAGTTAACTTACGAAATGCTCGCCCTAATCTTATGAACAAAATCAACACCGCTCAAGCCGAGGTAATTTCATCTATTGATCATGAAATTGCTTCCCTAACTGAGGCAATAAAATCTACTAATTATGAAATTGCCGCTCAAACTGAGGCAATAAAATCTCTTAGTCATGAAATTGCCTCCCTAAACACTCTGCTGAGTACGACAATCAGTCAACTTACAAAATGCTCGCCCTAATTTCATGAACAAAATCAACACCGCTCAAACCGAGGTAATAAAATCTCTTAGTTATGAAATTGCCTCCCTAAAAATCGCATTACAGACAGCTAAGCAGCATGGGGTTTTTGCTTCAGCAGAGGACATCCTGGAAGGAATTACCCAAAAAGTAGAAAGTCTCAAGTTCTACCTAACTGGTGATGAGGAACAATAATATGAAATTCGGCAAAGCAAAGCACAAGAATCATGTAACCGGGGTCGCCCCTGGTGCAACCGCCGCCATGGGGAGTATGTTTGGCATTCCCATCGAAAAATTCATATCGGCTGTGTATGGCGATCATGAAGCCATCAAAGAGCTTCGCGACGCTGGGCGATTGTCTGAGGTTGCTCAGCAAAACTTGGAACCAGCGTTGGAAGCAGCACGGCTAACGATTCAAACTACCGGGGACATTAACCAGGCGGTTTCTAGTCTGATTGGGGCAACCCAGCAAGCAGGGCAAAAAGTCATTACTGCCACCAACAGCGCCGATCTGTCTGAACGCAAAATGCACCATGGCTTAACTGAGGCAAAAACCGCCCACGGTCACAACGTTCGAGGTGAAACGGGACGCCATCTGAGACAAATGAGCCTGATCGAAATAAACGGCTCGGTTGCTGACTTGATGGCGGTTACAAAGTACCAAACCGACCTAGCCAAAACAGAAAACAAAGTCCCCTTGGCTCAACAAAAAGCAGACTTAGCTTATGAAGGAGCTGTTTCCAAGGCACTTTGGGCGCAAGGTTCAGATGCCGACATCAGCCGTATTCCTAAGCCCAATTACCGAGCTAATCGCAATGTCGGAGGGCTGGCAAACTGGTTTAGGGATACGTTTGGGATTTGAAAATTTTATAGGGGGTGATAAATCACCCCCTACGGAACCGGGAAAATCATGCATAGACTATTACAGAATAGCACGTTGTCCGCAGGCATTGAAGAACAGCCAAAACAACTTGAACCGGAACAGTTAGACAATCAGCGCTTAGAAGATGAGCTGAGGGAGGTATTTGCCAATCGTAAGTTCCTAACTCATGTACTATCCGCTTTGACTGGAATAGCGGTTATACACGGCTCGGTGTCTATCATGGCAAAGGTGGGGCTAGCCGCGATCGCGACAGGAACCTTGGGAACCATTGCCACGGCGATCTTATTTGCCAACGCGCTGACCAAAATTAAGCTTGATGAGGATTATCCCAGTATCGATTCTGAGTTTGTAGCTGAATCCCTTAAGGCGGTTGGTGCAGCCGGGGCGATTTGGATTGTGTCAAGCGAACAGCGAAAAATCAGCCGACAGACATCCACCGGAGCCAAAGCATTCATAAAGGAGGTCGAGCAATTTGAAGTAGGCAGAGCAAACGTTTATCCCGCCTGGTTAACCCCCTTGTCAGTATTACTGGTGGGCTTAATCGCCAGCGCTGTGTTTGCAAGCGTTTTCAAAAGTAAATCCGATGGCAAAACATTTTAGACAGCAAGAAAGAGCTAACACTGCACTGGTAGCGAGCTTAGCTGGACTTGGGGCGTTATCCTTAGCTTTTGGGTTCCAGGGGCGGCAAACAGATTTAATTGAATATTGCTTTAAGCCATCTAACACACCGGAATTTTGCACCCCTGACAAGCGATACACTATGCCCCTAACCGAATGGGCGGATTTACAGTCCGAACCATCCAGCAACCCTAAAAGTCAGATTCCAAAAAAAGCCACTCGCTTAAGAATTATCACAGCTACTAATCCCCATAAATGGGCTTGGGGCGTAGTGGGTAGCGGTTTTTTTGGGTTGGCGCATACCCTTAGCAAAGCCCGTCAACACCAACTGGTTAAGCTTCTACCACAGCATCGCATCGAGGTTAAGCGGTCTTGGTTGCTCAGCAAAATTGAGGCAATTAATACCGCTCGCAAGGTTGAGTATGCAGCCGAAGTTGATTACCAACTCTGGGAATTCAGCGCCAACCGTGCCGCCCGTGCCAAGCAGCTTTCAGTATTGTCGCCGGAGGAGATAGCCGTTTTCCAGCAACAAGCCCAAGCCGAAGCTCAAGCCGAAGCCCAAGAGCGGATCAGGGCGGCAACCGAAACGCCAACCGCCGCCGCCCTCCCCCATGGTACGCCGGGGACGGTTGAGGAACAGATGCGCCAAGGACAGATCACCGACCAGACTCCCATATCCAATGCCAGCAACGCGCCTGCATGGGTTGACCTTCTCATCTGTACGACGGCGCTAATCTGGGGCAACCAGGGGAGCGGTAAGTCTTGGTTTTTACGCTACCTAGTTCAACTCAAGATAGACCGGGGATACAAAATTGTGGTGCTTGACCCCAATTCTAATGCCTACTCATGGCAGGGGGTAGCAGAAAGCCACCACACCTATGGTGAGATTGAACGGTTCCTGCAATGGTATACAGACGAATTAACCTATCGATATGAGGAGTTTAGTGGCGTTGCTATGAGCGAGGATGAATGGTCAGATCAGCTTTGGGAAAAGGGCGAAGCCATTACCGTAATCTGTGAGGAGGTAACGACGTGGGCAAACATGATTGACAACAAGGACTTACTCAACAAGTTTTTCCGTCTAGCACTAACCCAGTCCAGAAAGCAGCACATGCCGTGTATATTCATTACTCATAATAACACTCAGACGTGCTTGGGCAACGTCACTGGACTAGCTCAACTAATCGCTAAAATGCCGCAGTTGCAGCTAGAAACAACCATCGACCCAAACACGCTTAAGCCACGCGCCAGTGGACGGGGATTGTTGAAAGGTGAAGGACAAGAAACTTGGACATCCGTACAACTTCCAAGACTGGACAAGCAAATTACTCAGTTTACTAAAACACCCCAGTCTGTAGTAGTCGAAATCGAATCGCCTACTGAAGCAATAGATCTTAAACTGTCTGATGATCTTGGGGAGCCGCTTAGGACAATCTGGCTATTTGCCAAAGAAAAGGGAGATTGGGTCAAGCCTCGCGATATCCAGCGGCGCACATTTGCCGTATTAAAAGGTAAATCCAGTGACGAGATCCGCCGCTATTTAGGGGTACTCAGTGACATGGGTTATGGGGAGTTGGACGAGTCTGGTGAGGTTGTCGTGTTCAAAACATTTTAGCTGTCGGGTACGACACGACAAGCACGACAGCCGCACACGACAGGTTACACGACAGCAACACGACAGCTCACACGACAGCAAACGTTATCACACAAAACAGCATTTTATCAAGGAGTAAATCTCATGAATGATTCACAAAAGCAGTTGCACGAACTAGGAATTTTCACTGTAGAGATTCCCGTAAACCACAAAAGCTCTAATTCTTGCTCAAGCGGGCATCAGAGCCTAGAGGAAATGACGATAAGTCGCCTTCAGGCAGAAAACGAGCAGTTACGCGATGACCGCTTAAAGTTGGGCGAGGAAGTGTTCAAGTTATCAAACAAATTAGAAGCCTACAACAACGATTTGTTTACCATCGTGGTGCGGGGCTTGACCAGGGTAATTCTGGTTGGAGCGTTGGCGGGATTCATCACTCTTTTGGTTCGCCCAAATTACGTTCGAGTGGGCGCGTATTATGGCGCATGGATAGGTGTAGGTATTTACTTTTTGAATGAAGAGTAATAATATGTTGTTGCAGTGTTTCCAACAGTAACGTCTAGACAGATTTGTCTAGCAAGTCAGCCCCATGTCAGCCCCATGTCAGGTGGCTAGGGGGCTGACATGGGAAACCTGACCGGAATCAGGTTAGTTTTTGAATTTCGCTCCGTTGTGCAATTTGTCGGCTACGGTTTCAGCCTAAATTGTGAACAAGTAAAAAATAGTCAAGGAGTTAAGCTATGTGTATTTTGTTGAGTTTGTGTTGTAAACTGTCTAGCGGATTTTGCTCATGGCGGGTTGGTGTCAGCCTCAAGTCAGCCCCATGTCAGGTGGTAGGAGGGCTGACATGAAAATTTCCATAGAATTCAAACCTCAGGATTTTTGGGTAGGGGCTTACTGGGAGCGTCTAGGGAATAAACAGCATTTGTGGGTTTGTCTACTTCCCATGATTCCCATCCATTTAGTTTGGGAGGTGGATTGATGAGATATCAGGAATTTATCAAGTCGAACAGTTGGAGGAATCGCCATCCTGCATTTTTGGCACAGTCTGATCATCGGTGCGCCCTCTTTCCCTGGATTCGATGCGGCAAAGTTCGGGGTCAATATCACCGATACAATTGCCATCACACCAACTATCGCCATTTGCAATCGGAGCGATACGGACGGGACGTGCTGATTGTCAGCCCGTTTGCTCACCGCGTCATCATTCATGGGGTGTTATCGGGGTTTAGACGCCCGTCTGAGCAAGTAAGCTACCCCAATACCCCACAACGAATAATACACTTGTTCTGTCGGTTGCCCGTCGTGATCAAGGTAGCCGCTTACCCTTTAGGTGTGGTTGCGATCGCGTTTGCAGCCGCCAGTTTACTAAGTACGGTTTTTAATTTTTAGGTGAAATACGATGAACAAACGAACCTTGTTTCTTGTCCGTGGCACTTCCGGCAAAGGAAAAACTGAACTTGCCATTAGCTTAGTCGGCAAGCAGTGGGTGATTTCAGCTGATGACTATCCAGGAATCTACAAAAACGGCATCTACCAGCCGCAACACCAAAAAGAAAGCCATCGGTGGTGCTACGACCAAACCAAACAACTGATGTTGGAACGTAGTAAGCACAGTGTTGCCGTCGCGAACACTTTTACTAAACTGGCATACATCAAGCCGTACATCGAGCTTGCCCAAAGATTAGGGTGGGTTTACCAGATCATCAAGTGTGAAGCCCTTCGCGACCCCGATGGCAACGACTTTAAATCAATCCACAATGTCCCTCCAGAGGTGCTGCAATACCAGCTTGACACGTTTGAAGAGATGTACCAACCACCACGGCTAGGAATGACTCACAACGACCTAGCAAGGTCTATGGCTGAGTTGCAGCGTAATCCCGTACAACCAGACGCGATCATCCTAGATATGGACGGAACTATCAAGGCTCCCATGTCTGATAATCTGTTCCCTAAAAGCCCCGATGATTTTGTCCTGAATAATGAGTTGATCGAGTTCCTTTCAGAAACTCCCGCGACAATCTATATCTGCACGAACCAGCGAGGGGTAGAAACCGGACGTAAGGACTTAAAGTTTTTGGATGAAGAGATCCGCTTATTGCGGGAAGCTTTAATCCCGTGCGGGATTAAAGTACGTTTGTACTTAGCCGCGTTGCACAAAAACTCGCCAAAAGTCATGATCTGGCAACAAACAGCAAAGCGGTTACACAAGATCGAGGAAAAATTAAGTAGCCGTGCCGACAAGCCCGGTTATGGAATGATTGACTTGGTAGCGGAAATTGAGCAGTCTTACAAGCCACTAGGGGGACGCCCACGCATCTGGTACATTGGCGATGGGCATACCGATGATAATTTCGCTGATTTCCAGGCAGTACAAAACTACTGGCATTACATCGCCAGTAAGCCTATCGCGAGTAAGTTTGTTCTGCCAGAGCGGTCGATAGCCTATCTGCCAGTCGAGCATATCCGATTATTTGAACACATTTTGAAGCCGTAATTTTGAAGCCGTAATCATAAGCTTCCCTTTATCAACTAACTATTGCCTTAACACTTGATGCCTAGAGCTATGATAAATAGTTCTGGGTTTAATTATGTGTCAATTACTATTCATCGCTTACTCTAGTCGCGATCGCTCTCCTTTAATTTATCGTTGCTTTTGGCTTCCTCTGGTTACTGATTCCGCCGCCAGATCGCTGGGTTAATTAATTTTAATACCAAAATTAATTATTTTTTGCGCCGCTTAAACAGGAGGTGGGGTTTGGGCTTGTCTTTTTAGAGTAAAAGAGATAAGCTATAAGGGGAGGTGAAAACAATGCGACATCAAGCCGTCAAAGTTAGGCTGTATCCGACAACTGAACAACAAGTGATACTAGCTCAACACTTTGGCTGTAGCCGTTGGTGGTGGAATCATGCGCTTAATTTGTGCATTGAAACCTATCAGGCAACGGGTAAGGGCTTAAGTCAGTCTGCATTGAATGCATTTTTACCTAAGCTTAAAAAACAGGAGGGGACTGAATGGTTATCTGAATGTTACTCTCAAGTGTTGCAGGCTACTACACTTAACCTGGTAACTGCCTATAAAAACTTTTTCGAGGGTAGAGCTAGATATCCAAGGTTCAAGGCTAAAAAGAATAGACAGTCTATTCAGTATCCCCAGTCAGTTAAGGTTATTGATGACAGCCTTAAATTTCCCGGTCGCGTTGGCGTAGTCAAGGCTAAATTACACCGACCCATAGAAGGAACAATCAAGACGGTAACGGTGAGCATGACGCCATCAGGGAGATATTTTGCGTCCGTCTTGACTGAGATAGAAGGGGATAATCCACCTGTTAGCACCGATGGCAAAGTAGCTGGGATTGATCTAGGGCTAAAGGATTTTGCTATCGTCAATGATGGGGTCAAAACCTCTAAGTATCCTAATCCTAAGCACCTAGCCAAACATGAGCGCAACCTCAAGCGGAAGCAACGGAAACTAGACAGAAAGGAGAAAGGAAGCAAGTCAAAAGATAAAGCCAGGAAACTGGTGGCTAAGGTTCACGAGCGAGTATCAAATGTCCGTCAAGACTACCTGCATAAGCTGTCCAGAAAGCTTGTTGACGAAAACCAATTCATTGTAGTCGAAAACCTAAATACTAAGGGCATGGTTCGCAACCACAAACTAGCTAAAGCGATTTCTGATGTGGGGTGGGAGATGTTTGTCAATTTCCTGTCGTACAAGCTTGAATTTGAGGGCAAGGTACTGGTGGAGATTGACCGATGGTTTCCCAGTTCAAAACTCTGCTCAAACTGTCATTATCAAGTAAGTGAGATGCCGCTAGAGGTTAGGTCTTGGACTTGTCCTAGTTGTGGCATTCACCACGACAGAGACGGCAATGCCTCAACAAATATCAGAGCAGAGGGCATCAGGATTTTATCGGTCTTGGGAACCAGGACTGCTGCTGGTGGAGGGGATGTGAGTCCGAAGCTTGGGCGCAAGTCTAAGCTGACGCAATCCCCCGTGAAATCAGAAGTCCGCGCTAACCCTGTCGGGTAGTGATGGGTAGTTCACCATTGCTAGGTGGTTAATCGTAGTTCTTTTTGTCGGATGTATATCAGTTATTGCAAAATTTCTATTTCGATTTCATTGATAATATCTTTGATAATCAAAGATATTATCAGCCAACAACAATTATCAACAACTCGAATTGCCACTCTAATCGGAGGATTTTAAGGCATGTTCAATCCAATAGAGATCAAGACATTACTAACTCTTAGTTGGTCCAAACAAACAGATCACGAGTTAGTAAGCCCAGCAAGGTTTGAGAGACTCTCGCTCAAGCTGCTGGCAGAGTTAGGTAATTTAGCAAAGCACCTAGAGACAGATCAACAAAATCCCTTAAATATGGCATCTATACCACCGAGCGCCTATTTAAAGCTAATCGTCGAATTAGGAGATAGGTGCGATCGCTGGTTAAAAAAGAATCAGGGAATAGGACAAGGAACAGCATTGCTAACGCTAGCTAGTCAGGATTATAATTACCCCTGCCTTTTGGCTGAATCCATCCAGGTTGCGGCTTCTATTCAATCAGCGCTTGAGGATAGTTTAGCAACACTCCCAGCATACAAAGCAGAAAGCTTTAGACAGAGCATAACTGATGATTTCCAGATAAATAAAGAAGAGATCGATCCAGATATCATTAACCGTCTAAGCCAGATGTACAATGGTGTCAGTGTATTGATCGCACAAGAGCGACTTAAACAAGATAAGGCACACGGTAAAATACCCAGAGGATTAGATCCATTTATTTGGCTTTTAGTTATTTTGGAGGAAGTAGGAGAAATGATCGCTCACTTACTGACAACCAATAATTTTTGGTTGCAGTTTCCCTTCGCCGCTAACCCTTGCTACGAGTTATTATTGCACGCCATTGATATAGAAAAGCTTGCCCGTTGCCAGTTAAAGCATTACTCGCAATATTTACAGCAAGCTGGCGGGGATGATGGAAAAGTTAAGATCTCTCAGATAAAAGAAAGTAATATTAAAGATTACTTTAATAGTTTGATGCGCTGTTACAATATAGCGATCGCCCTAGCTAGTTACGTTCAGCAAGCAAAAAGTAAAATTAAATCTAGATCATGACCAGCCATTTCCGGAATTACATCAATCGTGTTATGCAAGTAAGCCGAGTAAGCGTTCAACGCTATCTTGATCGCGATACTCACATCGCGCGTTTAGCGCTAATGTCCCCTAAAAAACAAATAACAAACATTCCAGCCTTGAAAGAATCGTGTAAAGCAATGCAAGTTCAAGGGATAAACGATATCTGGACTTTAGAGTACATGGTATCCCGACAGTTTAGCATTAATGAGGCGATCGCTTATTCAGAAAGTAAGTTAAATGTTGGTACGGGTACTAATCAGGGTACTGATCAAGAAATAGTATTTCTGATGTCAGTAATTCAGCAATTAATCTCAAATTCCCCTGACTACCAAGTCCACGTATTACGATACTTGGGCAGGGTAATTGATCGATTTTTGAACCTTGAATTAGCCAATAATTCACTAGAAATTTATCAATATTTTCTAGATGAAGGGTTTACTATCTTGCAATCGATTGACTATTTGAATAGTCAAATTATGCTCGCCCATCGTAATCGAGTGGTAGCGGCGCGATCCGAAACAGAGGAGCAGGTATATCACGAACCATCTTTGAGACAATCCTTGGTAGAGCAAATTACCCTATCTTTATCAATCCAACTAACCCAACTAACTGATGCAAGCGAGGCGCTTAGTCAGGAGATGGGGAAGCAAAAAAAGGATCAGGATACAGACATAAAAACTTGCGTTTATTACCACGGATCGGCTTTTCTGAGGTGCGCCGTCAATCCAGGCGGGTCATGTCAAGATTGCAATGTAGTTTCTGAATCTGAGAAAAATATAGTTTCTGAAACTGAGGAAAAAGGGTAAGTTTGTTCTGCCAGAGCGGTCGATAGCCCATCTGCCAGTCGAGTACATTTTGAAGCCATAACCACATTGATAACTAAAGGAACGAATTGCAATGTGCAACATTAACTCAAACAATGAGCTTAAGATCATCAAGCAAAAACTCCCACACATCCCAGTTAGGATGATCTCGCCCACTCACGTAAAAGTGGGCGATGGGTCAGTAAAACTAAAAATGTCCGATTCGGCAATGAGCGAATTAAACACTTTGAGCGAACAATATAATGGTCAGATCGCAACTAAAGCAGTTGTAAAAAATTATGAAGATGCGGTTAATCAACTTATGCAGAAATTGCACCGACAGGGCGAAATTGAAATACTTGAAAGCAGTGATGACGAGTTAGAGTTTTAGCTTAAAACTTCCCTAGCTATCTGAATTAATTCCTCGACCAACTCAGATACACTGATGCCTCTATTTTTTGCCTCTTGCTTCAACCATTTAATCGTGCTAGGCAAGAGGCTTGTTGTTGCGACTTTCTTCCGCTCTCCTCTCAGCGGTTTTCTACCCGTCGCTTTCCCGTGGTGCGATCGCGGGTTCATTCCTGTCCTGTTTCCATTTTTGTTAAGCTTTTTGTCCGTCACGATGAGGATTGGTGTGATCAAGTTCAATCATACCATCAAGGAAACTTTACCGGAAAATCTGGGTCTAACGCCCACTTTAATTAGGTGGGTTTTTTCATGTTTGCTTTAATATACGTTACTTTGAGGCAGATTTCAAAAAACACGCCTCAAACCCGCTCACCGTAAGGGTTAGACCCTCTGCCACCTTCGCCCATTTTCTCTTATATAAACTACCGGAAGGTGGCAAGAAATGGGAACTATGGACAAGTGATAATAGGGGTGCTAGGATATACGCATACAAAAACCCCTAGACGGTGATCTGGGGGCTGCACCATCAACGTATTCGGAGTGCGCTAATGGCTAAGAAAATATTAACAGGTAAGGTTACTCAGATTCAATTAGGCGCGATTTCTATTGAGGGGTTGTTACTTGAGGATGGCACTTTTGCGATTGCCCAACAGCAAGTAGCTACGTTGTTTTCAGTTCTTCCAACTAGCATCCCAAAAATGCTAAGACGCTTACTGGGAGGGAGTTTTCAGTTATTCCAAGTTAAGACCAACCGCAACGACGGAACACCACGCCAAAACCGTTCCGAATCAGCGATGAACCTGATCCAGTTTGAGAAGGTTTTGCGGAAACTTGATCGCAAAGGAAATAAAACGGCTCAAGAAATCACAGACGGGTTAGTTGGCTTGTCCTTCAATCAGGTTTGGTCTGATGCATTTGGCGTTCAGTTTAACGCTGAATCACGTCGGGCATATCTCAAAAGCCGAATCTTAGACGCCCCTAACCCGTGGGTACGGATGTATGATCCTCGCTTTTGCCGCCGTGTGTTCTCCTGGTTTGGAGCGCACTTCTATTGGCTGTGGGTTTACGATTTCCTGTCTCCAGAGGAACAGGCAAAACACAACCGCCTAAACCCGGTGGTTAACGGTAAACGGGATTGCCGCATCCACCAGTACCTAGACGATTCCACCAAAGACCGTATTAAGGAACATATACGTGCATTAGTGGTGCTGGTTGATACTTCCACTAGCCGCCAAGACTTCCTTACCCGTGCGTGCCGCCTAGATGGGGTAGACCAACTCGACCTAGGCGTCTAACCCACGCGATCGCGCCCCCTACAACCCACCTTTTACGCTTCAACTCCGCTCAGCGTCAAAGGTGGGTTTTTCGTGGGTTGACATTTTCTTGCACCTAAGTTAATCTAAGCTGATACATTCACCACTCAGAAAAATGCCAAAAGACAGGCAGAGACACTTAGAGACGATGCGCCAGTATCGCCGGAAACAACGCGCCAAGATCCCGCAAAAGGGTATTCAGCGCCGTACTCGCCTAAAGGTGATGATCCAGGTAAAGCAGTTCGATCTGACTGCCCTGGACGCAATCGATCGAAAAATCATCTTATTATGGCTAGATGGACTAAAGCTGAAAAATATTACCCCCAAAGTCGGGGTAGACGTGGCAACAGTTAGCCGCCGGATCAAAAAAATAGAATGCCAGGTAGAAGCGCAAACCTTTGCAGGGCAAGGGATGCAAGAAAGTTTCAAAAAATAGTTGACACTTTTTTGCATTCTGAGTTATGCTAAGTACAGAACACAACAGAGGACATTACAATGAAAACACAGTCATTACGCCAACAGTCTGAAAAGTTAAACGCCAAGATCAAGAAATTGGGTTTAGTCGAGTATGAGGTTGATTGCAATAATGGGACGTGGGTATTCACTCAGATCTACGGGCAAAAAGAAATTTTTTCAACACCGACTTATCACGGGATGAGTTGTAAGATCAGCAAGTTTCACCGTGAGCGCGTAACCTGCAAAATGGAAAACCTAGGTGAGATTCGTCAGCAGAAAGAAATTCGCGATATTGACATAATCGAGTCGATTCAAATTTACTCAGCTACCTTTGGAGACTTTCTAGGATGGATGTCAAGGCGTTACGAAGTAGATAGTGCAACGATAGCCAAAAAACTGTCGGAAATGAAATCAAGCGGCAAAATCAAGCAGCTACCCGGTCAACCCACCCAAGAGGAACCCACCCAAGAGGAACCCA
>JGI12140J13697_1132341_pt1 | contig 21421 bp, 19 predicted proteins | sample ElkSlonscriptome_5_FD_13697 | JGI IMG/M metagenome (IMG submission 13697) | reverse complement strand
CTGGATTATGAATCTGGAAACATGAACTTAAGATTTTCAGGTGATTCCTAAATTTCAAATTTCAGAGTAACATCCGACTCCTGTAAATATCACTAACTTAAGAGAGAAATTCGGTATAAGAGACGCGCCAGGACTCCAAGGCAGAAGGTTATTACTGGTACGTGGTTGTTTCAGTAATTCAATCTGTCCTAACCTTTACGGCGACAGCTATAAATTCCTCAACAAGGGTAATTTTTCCGCCCCCTGCACTTGCCAGACAACCTTATAGAAACGTAGCCTATACGTCCTTACACTATTGCTTTTCAGCTTAAGTTAATACCAATGCACCCAAAATCACCCTTATAATATAGCGTTTAGCGTTTGACTTTTGAGGTTCTGGGAATTTGTACCAGCCTTTTCATTTTGCCTGTAGTCTTTGCCAAAGGGTAAAACCAAGAAGAATAATTATACTACCACTTGTAACAATAATCACCATTGAGGTCATACCTTGCAGTTTCATCGCCAGTCCGTTACATACCAAAGTCACCCCCCAAAGGATCAAAGCAGCATGACGTTGGGACAAACCCCAAGCTAGTAAGCGGTGATGTAAGTGATCTTTGCCTGGAGTTTTCAGTGGGTTTTTTCCCGCCATGAGTCGCCGAACAAATACCTGAGTCGTATCTAGCACAGGCAATAATAAAAAGAATGCGGGCGGTACTAGAGCAAATACCGTCGTCACTTTCAGGTTGCCTAAAATACTGGTTGCGGCTAGCACATAGCCAAAAAAGTAAGCCCCCGCATCTCCCATAATGATTCGGGAGGGATAGAAATTGTGTCGCAAAAATCCCAGTGCAGCACCTCCTAAGGCTGCCAAAAGTAAAGTGGCGGCGGCTCTGGTTTCAAACTGCGCCGAAACTGCCAACAAACTCATGGCGGTAATGAAGCTGATCCCACCCGCCAAACCATCCATTCCATCCATTAAATTAATCGCATTGGTAATTCCCACCACCCACAACCAGGTCAACACAATGGAGAATATCGGGTCAATGGGAGTGCCAAAAGGCGTTTCGATGCGGATATCGCTGGCAATCAGCAAGAGGGCGGTAAGGGTTTGACTAAACAGGCGTACATACGCAGGTAGACCAAATTGGTCATCGATAAAGCCGACGAGGACGAGGATTGAACCACCGAGCAAAATCGTCAGCACTTGGGCTAAGACGCCTTCGATGACAATGGGTCTTAATAGAGTCGCTAAGACTAGCGCCGCCATGACACCCGCATAAATTGCCAATCCACCCGCGTTGGGTAGGGGTTCTTGATTGAGTCGTCGGGCATTTGGTTGATCCGCCCACCCCACTTGCAGAGCAAATGAGCGCACTGCTGGAATCAAACACCACGTTACCCCCCAGGCTAACCCGAAGGTGAATATAACTGCTAGCCAGCCACTGCCAGTAGGGTTAGCAATGCCGAGAGACTCTAGGAAGCTGTACAAATCTATCTCCCACTTCACGCTCAGACTGCCAATTATTATTATTCTCAACTGTACAGGAATCAATTCGGCAAAGTGCTACTGCAATTTTGGACATTGGTTTGGTGTAGTAGTACTTACCGGACACCATTGTATTGATCCGGGTTGTTGTAGCTCATACTAAATTCAGGTAAATGTCTCCCGTTTAGGTAGGGACAAGGCTCTAAGGCATAAGGTAGAAGGCTCGGAGCCGATTATTCGGGAGAGGACGAGGGCGGATTGGGATCAGAATGCTGATTACTCTCTACTGTCTCAAGGTATTGACTATCTAGTAAAAAAGCGCCCTTAGAAAAGCGAACTCCCCAATATCCTCCGGGACGCCGATCAAGGATCACCCCTTCTTCACCAATGCTAATCACGTCCGGAGGTCGCAGCATCGGCATAGGTTCGGCTGTTTTAACATAGCGGGGTAGGGCAATTAGGCGAACGCGATCGCCAACTTTAAATTCTTCAGACATATTACTCGGTATGGGTCAGTGCTGATCAGTTCCTAGCTTATGACGAGATCTTGCCACACGGGTAATAAATCTTAAGATACCTTCTGGCGATCGCGCTCCTGATCAATTAAACAAACCTCGGTCATTCTTGTGTAGGGGCGACCCGCCTCCACAAATCAACAACTGTATCCACTCAATTGGCTCGGGTCGCCCTTTCCTCAACCGTTGGTGTCAGAACATGACCGATCATGAATCATTAGCAAAAACCAATGACATAAGCCATAAGACAACCAATTTAAGGAACTTGCCAAATGCGCTGATGGTAAGCTTCGGGATCAGCGCAAGGATCAGGAGGAGACTCCGAGTGATTGTGGTTATGGTGATGATGATCATGGTGATGACCGTGATCATGCTCATGAGTGTGACCCGTATTATCCCCCACTGCCGCTAACCGGAACTTACACAACTCACAATTCATCTGCACCTGTCCCAGTTGCGTCTCGATTTCTCGTTCCCGCAATACCGACAGTAATTCCGGTTGAATACCCATTTCGGGTAAACAGGTCATAGAAATGTCCGGATATTGCTCCTGCTGCTGCGCGGTGATATCAAATATTTTTTTCACCAGCACCCCGGTAAACAGGAAGTAAGGCAGAACAATAATCCGCTTGGGCTGGAAGAGTCGAGCGCGATGGAAGCCTTCCTCTAAACGGGGATGAGTAATCCCAATAAAGCAGATTTCAACCGTTTTGTAGCCACTGCCTTCCCAGAGCAGACGCGCTAATTTGTAAACATCACCATTGGCATCGGGATCACTAGAACCACGACCAACGACCAGCAGCACCGTTTCACTTCTGGGAATTGAGGACATTGAATTGTTCTCTGATGGTTGATCCAGGTCAGCCAGTCGCCGATGCCATAACTCCAGAATTGCCGGAGTAATACCAAAGTGACGCCCATAATGGAATCGGATTTGCGGATGTCTGGCTTTAGCGCGGTCTAACTCGTTAGTGACATCAAATTTATTATGTCGTGCCGCAAACAGCAAAATCGGCAACACGGAGAATTCTGTATACCCTTGTGCCACACATTGGTCTACACCCTCCTGAATACTGGGAGTGGTTAATTCCAGAAAACAAGGAACAACCGGGCGAGACGAGTCTAACCCTTGATAGGCGTGGGCAAAATCCAGAAACCCCTGACGCCCCTGCATATCGCGGCTACCGTGACCAATCATTAACAGGGGGCGGTTAAGGGGGAGTGGTGGCAAAGAAAGTGAATCTGGGGTGGAATGAGTCGTGTCTACAGTCGGCATTAAAAATAAACTCCCTTCCCGTGCGAGGCGGGAATATAGGGTGGACAAGCAACAGCTAGGTATTCTGGCTTAGGCGAAAGGTCAGCGAGGTTTGTAGTTGCGCTTTAGCGCCATCAGCGTAGAAGCACCGACGACAAACCCGGAAAAAGCGTACCATTTCATCCTTGACAGTTGCCGCACAGCCCCGGAGTTTCACCGGAGTTTCCCCAAGCGGTTGCCATTCAATTGTGCCTTGATATCTTATCCGATTCGTCAACCCGTCAAAATCCAGGGTAGGGGGTTTTTCCCTAGCTTGTAGTTGTAGTGGCGTGGCACAGCTAAAATTGTGAAACGCAAGCTTAAATTGCTGCAACAAAGGGTGTCCAGAAAGCGGTTAGGGAGTAATAACCGCCAAAAAGCACTCTTCAAAGTAAGCCGATTGCATGAACGGATAGCCAACATTAGGAAAAATTATCACTGGAAGCTAGCACATAATCTGTGTGATTGGGCGGGTATGATATTCGCCGAATCACTCAACCTAAAAGCATTAGCCAAAGGAATGTTAGGTAAACACTGCCTGGATGCTGGTTGGGGTCAATTCCTCCAGATACTAGAGCAGTGCTGCTTTAAACGTGGGGTATTTTTCTTAAAAGTGGATGCCAAGAAAACGAGTCAGATATGCCCCAACTGTCTAACAGAAACGGGTAAGAAGCTACTATCTGAGCGCGTCCATTCATGCCATCACTGCGGCTACACAACTGATCGAGATGTTGCAGCCGCCCAAGTAGTCTGCATTCGTGGACTTGCAGCCGTGGGACACACGGTTGACCCTGAGCGAAGCCGAAGGGTCAAGATGCTTTCTGAGGGTAAATTCATAGGAATCCCTACGACGGAAGAATCACCCGCGCTTTAAGCCGGGTGAGTGTCAACCATCTAGGATTGGGTTTTCATGATCCTGACAATCTCACTGAGGGTTTGGGATACCGATCGCGGATTCCAGCCTAAGTCTTGACGCGCTTTGGTTGCATCGACACGCACGCACCGATCATAGACGTAATGCACCCGTTCCCGACTCAGGGGCGGTTGCCAATTCAACAGGCGTCCGATGGGGTCAAGGAGGTTTCCAGCGAGTCTCACCAGGGGTTTGGGGGCTTCCGCCGGAACCGGAATTCCGGTGTCTTGACTGAGAAGGGTGAACATGTCACGGGTGGAAAGATCACCCGCCGAAATGATATATTTTTCTCCAGGTTGACCTTTTTGGGCTGCCAGAATCATGGCGTTGGCTAAGTCATCGACATGGACAATTCCGGTAATGCGATCGCCCCCCGCCCACACTTTTAAGCCGCCTTTGAGAAATTGCTTGAGTACAGGACCAAAATGGGGGTCATCTGCACCAAAGATACCAGAGGGGAGGATACTCACCACGGGTAAGCCTTGGGCGGCAAATTGGTCTACAATTTTTTGGGCTTGGTATTTGGTGCTGTCATAAGCGCTAGAAAAGTCGGTTTGTTGGCGTTGGAAGGTTTCATTGACGACTTGACCTTTGGTGTCACCAAAAACGCCAATAGTGCTACAGTAGACGAGTTTAGATACACCAACGGCTTGAGCCACCTCTAAAACAGCACGGGTTCCCTCAACATTCACCCGTTCCATTTCCCTGACATCCACGAGTCCTAATTCCACATAAGCGGCGGTGTGAAATACCCAGTCTACCCCAGTCATGGCTGTTTTTAGGGCGTCGCGATCGCTAATATCGCCGTAAACCAGTTGGACTTGGCAATCCGAGAGACGCTGAAGGTTGCTAGACTTGCGGACAAAACCGATAACGGTATCCCCCCGTTGTTCTAAAGCTTTCACTAAATGAGAACCGGTAAATCCGTTGGCTCCGGTGACTAGGGCTTTCATCACACCTCCTGGCTTTTAACTAACACTTAGGTTGAATGGTACTGACTTAAAAGGAATATTGCTGACTCGTGTAGCCAGGAAATAAATTTCCGGCTGAAAGCTAAAGTAAGCTATAGCTTACTGGGGAAGCCTTTGAACCCGTTTCAACGGGTTTAAGCTCTTAGCCCGGAGTTTGAACTCCGGGATCTCCTCCGGGCAGATTTTCTATTGATTTTGTAAAAGTTCTCGAATTCGTTGGCGAAACAACCGCACCGCTGTTCGCTGTCCTTGGGTATTACTTTGTTCAATAAAACCAGGAATCTCGGTTACGGGTAAAAAGGGAAACGTCATGCTTTGTTCTCTCTGTTCATATTCTCCCTCGACTAATTGATAAACCTGGAGAGTTTGACGAGTATATCTCCACAATTCCGGAACACCCAGCGCCGCATAAATGGATTGTTTATCGACAGAGGAACTGGTATAATCTGACTCAATCGCTAAATCAGGTGGTGGGTCAATTTCCAGATTGATTCGTCTACCTCTGACTCGTGATTCATTTTGGATATAGAAGCAGCTATCCGGCTCAATAAAACGAGTTAAATCGTCGCGCTTCAAGCTCAATGAACCTAGACTTCTAAGTTCGATACCCAATTCATCGACTATGGCTGTCACAAAGTCTTCAAGCAGTCGTTTGGGTTCTTCATGGTCTTCCAGTGGCATTCTAATTTCTAATACTCCCTGGTCATAAGCCATTCTACAGGCTCGGTCTTCACCAATTTCCGCCAGTAATGTCTTAAAGGTTTGCCAGCTAACGCCTTTTAAGGTAACGACTGGTTCAGCGCCCCTTTTCTGGGATTGAGGCGTTGGTGTTGCTGTTGTCATAGTGAACTGCCCTTGATACCTTGATTCAATTGTAGTCCCTGCCTAAGCTGGGCGTAACTATCGTCTTGATCGAACTAGAAGTTAGAGCATTGATCAATAAAATATAATACCAGGTAGGGTGGGTTAGGCGGTAATTCAATTCAAAAAATCACCATTTAAGTTGGTGTCCGCCGTAACCCACCAATCACAAGGCTTGTAGTATATTAATTAACAATAGTGTGGAAATTGGCGCAAAGGGATTTTCGCGATCGCACACCTGTAATTTACAAACGCTGTCCCAATTTCAGCCAGGAGAATACCTGTTCAATAGTTAGCTGTAGATTGAGGAAATCTGGCACAGGTAGCCTATCCTCTGGTTGTCGCATAATTTCTGGTAATTGATTGGGATAAAAACAGATTACGGCTTTCTCATCGGGGTCAATCAACCACCCCAATCTGGTTTGATGTCTGAGACAGAATAAAATATTATCTGTTACCTTTGTTTGTGACTGGTCTGGTGAGAGGATTTCAATTGTCCAATCTGGGGAACATTCAAATACGTTTGCCACTTCTCCATCAGCATCGAAGGGAATTCTCTCCCATTGAAATACTGCAACATCTGGCACAATAGAGCGTCCGCCAAACGTGCAGCGCAATTCGGGGAAAGCATAAGCTATTTTTTCAGGAAATCCCACCTCGTTTATTGTGTGGGCGAGGCATATTTGTAGAGTGCTGTGTTTCCCTTTTGGTATTGGTTTTTGATAAATTTTACCGTCGATAAATTCGCTAGCAGGTTTGGTTTCGGGAAGTTTGAGAAATTCAGCTAGGGTGAGTGGTTTAGTTGCTAGGGTCATAGTTACTTGTTTATACTTGGGTTGACGTGTACCCGTGACTCGCGCCCGCCCCGACGCAGGTTTCTAGACTTCCGGTGAAAAATTAGGGGCGTTAGTGCTATTCCTCTTAATCCGAACTTTGATTTGCTAAAATTCCTCGAATTCGCTGGCGAAATAAACGCACGACCGCTCGTTGTCCCCTTGTCTTACTCTGCTCAATTAATCCAGGAATTTCGCTGATGGGTAAAAATGAAAACGTCGGGCTTTGCTGAGTTTTTTCGTATTGTCTCTCTATCAGTTGATAAACCTCAAGCCTATTCTGGCGATATCGCCAAAGTTCTGGAACACCTAGCTCGGCATAGAGTTTAAATTTATTGATGGAAGAATTTTTATAATCGGACTCAACTACTAAATCAGGCGGTGGGTCATCGGGTAGATTAATTTTGTCTTGACCTCTAACCCTACTTTCATTTTGAATGTAAAAACAGGTATCAGGTTCAACAGCACGGGTTAAGTCCTCCCGTTCCAATGTTAAAGCACCAAGACTTCTCAACTCAATGCCGAGTTCGTCTACTACAACTTCAATAAAACTCTCTAGCAATCGTTTAGGTTCTTCGTGTTTGGGTAGTGGCATCCTGATTTCTAATATTCCCTGGTCATAAGCTATCCTCCAAGCCCGATTATCTCCTACATCGTGCATTAAAGCTTGATACGTTTGCCAGCTAACCCCTCTGAGTGTAACGCTTGGTTCAGCGCGAACTTGCGGTTGTTCTGTCGTTGATGTTGTTGTCACCGTCTAACCCACCATTATTAACTGTTTTAATTGTAGTGGCGTGGCACACCTAAGCAAGATGAATTAACCCCACGCCCGGAAAACCTATAAAATCAGTGGCTAAAGCCCCTACTACGAACCCACTCTATTCCACAATTTTAGCTGTGTCAGTCCAGTAGTAGCGTGATATACTTCATTTGATAGATTAACCTTGTAGGGACGCAAGGCTTGTGTCCATAAAACCTGCAATGCTGGGTATCATGCCAGTAGTTCTATCCTACAGCGAAAGGAATAATGATGGCACAGACGTTCGGGAGCATGTCAGGGAAAGCATACAATGTTCACGCTAACCTGCTGGCGTTGGGTTTCGTCGCTCAACCCAACCTACTTGCGTTGACATGCACCCCAGATGTTCCGCTTGAACGTCTCTACTAAATAATCATCATTTTAATTAATAGCGGTAATGGTGCGTTACGCTACGCTCTCCCCACCCTACAAATAGAGGCTGTGCGTAAGTCCTAAGTCAGAAAAATTAGGCTGATACTGACTACAGTATTTTTTCATAAATTCGATAGGTCTTATAAATTGTCCCCCCCGACGCTTCAATCAACTTGCGAGACGGAAAATTATCTTCCCAAACCCAACCCAATTCTGCCCGCTTATAGGGCTTGCCCTTCTTAATTCCCCCTTGCATTCCCAAATAAATTAACGCCAGCGGCACCATTTTGCGGCGATATTCTGGCAATGAAGCAATCGCAATCACCCGTCCTTGGTCAATCTGGCGACGATACCAGAGAAACTTAATAATTCCCAGCCAGTTGAGTTTCCCGTTAACGTGTTTTAGGGGAATATTATAGTCCGGTAATCCCATAAAAAAGCCGATCATTTCACCCTTGTCTTCGGCAATAGGAAAAACATCTGGATCAACTAACGTCTGTAATGACTTGGCTTCTTCTAGAAATTCGGCTTCCGTTCTCGGTGCAGAACTCCAATTATTGGCAAAGGCACGGTTAAAAAGGTGATAAAGACTGATACAATCTTGTTCAAATCCTTCCCCTTTAGTTCTAATCGGACGAAACGTGATACCCGATTTACAGGCAATCTGATAGGCTTTCTTGAATTTATCCGATAAGGGCTTATCTAAAGGAAAATCATAAGCATAAGTATCCTTGGCTTTCTGCCAGCCATCTTTTTCCAGAAATTCAGGATAGTAGGGAGGGTTATAGGGCATCATCACCATGGGAGGTGTATTAAAACCATCGACCAAAAATAAACAATTATTGTGAGTTGATAAATCAATCGGTCCCCGCGCCACAGTCATCCCTTGTTCCCGTAACCACTGACAAGCCGCATTCAGGAGAGATTTCGCGATCGCGAAATCTGGGACACACTCAAAAAATCCAAATAAACCAACCGTTTTCCCCTCTCGTTCAATTAACCGTTGATTCACCGCCGCCACAATTCGCCCCACCGCTTGGGAAGGGTGGGACGAGTCGAGGGCAATAAATTGCTGTAATTTGCCGTAGCCAAAAAAGGGATTATCGGGGGCAAATTGCTTCGCTACATCGCTACGCAGGGGTGGCACCCAATTGGGGTTATTCCCATAGACTCGTGCCGGTACATCCAGAAACAAGTCCTGGTCGGCTGGAGTGGCTACAGTGCGAATTTTGTCATTTGTCATTCGTCAAATAACCAATAACCCAAGACGAGTTAGGCGCTGATCATGGGTTTATATAAAAAATCTCGTGTTGCTACCATGGCGGCGACTAATTTATCCATTTCCTCCTTAGTATGCAGAGCATTTGCCGTCATTCGGATACGGGGTTTGGCAATAAACCAAATGGGTGATACCCAAATGCCATGATTCTCTAACATGTACTGACCAAACAATTTCGGATTAATTTCTGAGGGTAAAATAACCGGGATAACGTTCGTTTCACCAATGGCATCAAATCCGGCTTCGACTAAGCGCGATCGCAAGTAGCGAGTATTTGCCTGAAGCTTTTTCACCATGTCGGGATGACGGCGCACCTGACGAATGCTCTCTAAGGCGGCGGCTGCTAGAGGTGGCGACAAGGAAACGGTGCCGATAGACGTGGGAGAAACATTTAATAAGGGAATCAATTCTGCCAGAGGACTGCTAATTGCCGCCCCGGCTGATGCGGCAAACTTGGAAAACGTGGTCATAATCAGCGGCACAACACCTTGCTCCATGGTGTATTGGGGTAGGATGCCAAAATGCTCGTAGATGCCGCCTCCTGTCGCCCCAATCGCCCCACTGGCATGAGCTTCATCCATCACCAAGACACTGCCTTCGTAATGTCGCAGCACCTCGATCATATCGGGGAGGGGGGCAATATCCCCATCCATTGAGAACACTGCATCAGAAATCACCATAATTCGATCTTGGGGACGAGCATAGCGACGCAGTTTACGCGATAAGTCCTCTACATCACAGTGGCGATAGGCTCTCACCCGCACACGCGGACTATGACCAAATAACTTTCCAGAACGAGTTCCCGCGTTGACGACGGCTGAGAGAATACAGCCATGGTTGAGGACATCAGTCAAAATTAATGTCTCACGGGTATGCTGAAAGCCAGGAACGGGAATAGCCAAATGGCAGAACGCATCCATTAGGGCTTGCATTGCCATCCACGCATTCAAAAAGAGTTGGGTATGGGGTAGGTGCTTAAACTCCGAAATCTCTTGCTCGAGCTGCCGATGCAAATCGATGCGACCACTCAGGACTGAGGTTGAACTGTTAGACGTACCGTATTGAAAAATAGCATCAACCGCTGCTTGGCGAACTGCCTCGTTCTGAACCAGACCCAAGACATCATTCGTACAGAACGTGAGAACCGTCTGACGCTGTCCTGTGGCGACTGATTCTATCTCGACTAAATTCCCCTGCTTTTGATGGCAAACATATTCGTCGGGCGCTAATCCACTTTCGTACCACCGCTGAACGTACTCTTTGACAACTTCCACAACCTTACTCCTCTCACCTTTTCCTAGATAGACTACCGCTTCTAGCTAAAAATGTGTGTTTTTCTCTCAACTTTAAGTGATTATCCCGACTGAATATCAAGCTCCATGTTGGCGATTTTATAGAGTACACGGTAATCCTATATAATACGGGGTGATTGGACAGGGCGGCTTATGACAGACAATAATGCTGGCACATTGGCGATCGCTCTCGTTAGTGCTTTTTTGATTTCTGCTCTAGCAGGGTAGCATAAAACGCCACCCCCTGCGGGATTTGTTTTAATCCAAGCCTCCGGAATACCCCACAGACAATTCATTCCCGAGTAGAGGCACGACATATCGTACCCCTACAGGTAGCTTAATCTTGCTCCTACACTCTCACACCTATACACTCAGGCAATTTCAACCGAAAACCTTTCGAGCAATCTTCCTTAACCTGTCGGTTGAGACGATGCAGGTTGAGACGATGCCGAATTCAATTTAGGAGCAGTTATTGGCGGCGAGGACGGTGGTTTTTCTTCCCATCCTGGAGGCGCAAACTGGGGCAAAATTTCCCGGCTGAAGGCTTCGGCGGCTTTGGAACGGTAGCGATGGGGATTGACGATTAAAGACAGCGTTCGCTTCACCACGACGCCTTCTATTGTTGCTCGGTGTAAGACACCCATTTGCAATTCTTTTTCGATGGCTGAAATAGATACAAACGCTGCACCCAATCCCGATTGCACGGCGTTTTTAATTGCCTCAATTGAGTTGAGTTCCATCTCAATCTTCAGGCGTCGGGTATCAATATCACAGCGCGTGAGAACCTGGTCGATTACCTTACGAATCGTGGATTGGGAGTCGAGTGCAATAAATTGTAACTTATACAAATCCTCCTTATGCACGGTTCCCACCTTTGCCAGGGGGTGGAAGGCGGGTAAAATGAACGCCAACTCGTCTTCCGAGTAGGGCATAATATGTAACGTTTCTTGAAGTTCCGTGGGGACTTCACCGCCAATGATGGCTAAATCAACCTGTCCATTGGACACAGACCAAGAAGTACGGCGCGTTGAGTGGACTTGTAATTGTACCGACACATCCGGATACTGCTGTCGAAACAAGCCAATCATTCGAGGTAAGAGATAGGTTCCCGTGGTTTGAGAGGCGCCCACAATCAGCGTCCCACCCTGGAGATTCTGTAAATCCTCAATCGCCCGACAGGTTTCCTGACAAAGGGTGAGAATTTTTTCACCGTAGCTTAGGAGTAAGTGTCCGGCTTCTGTCAATTGAGCGCGACGCCCGCCTCGGTCAAATAAGGGGACATCAAGCTGTCGTTCCAAGTTTTGCACTTGTAAACTCACAGCCGGTTGGGAAACGTACAAACTATCCGCCGCACGTTTAAAACTCCCCTCAGAAGCGATTGCTTTGAGAATCCGGAGTTGATCGAGAGTGAAAGGAAGGTCAGACATAGGAGCTAAACCATCAAAAAAGGAGCAATAACAGGCAATCCCAGGGGGGTTGAAGATGGGATTTAACCTCAACGATAGTAGGAATTGCCAACAACGAACGTGTAAACCTGTGCCTGAAATCGACAGTAACACAACACGGGATCAAGTCCTTGAGTATTCTTGCTAGGATGAATTGGGCAACGAATCAACATCAGGATATATGGGGGTCTGGACTAACGTGACATTCAGTCATTGGGTAATGGCTGGACTACTTTTGGGATTTGCGATCGCGCATAGTGGTCTAGCTGCACTGCGACCTTGGGCTGAACAACGGATTGGCGCGAGGTTCTATCGAATTTTATTTGCTCTGGTTAGCCTATCTCTTGCTGTTGTATTAATTATTTACTTTTTCAACCACCGCTATGATGGGATTCAATTGTGGCGGGTGCAGGGAATTCCGGGGATCAAACCCTTAGTCTGGTGGCTTTCAGCGGTTTCTTTTTTGTTTCTCTACCCCGCCACATTCAATCTGTTAGAAATCGCCGCCATCCAGAAACCCCAAGTTCATCTCTACGAAACCGGAATCATTCGGATTACCCGACATCCGCAAATGGTGGGACAGGTGATCTGGTGTATTGCTCACACCCTCTGGATTGGCACTAGCTTCACTCTACTCACCTCGGTAGGATTAATTTTGCACCATTGTTTTGGCGTTTGGCATGGGGATCAACGGCTTTCCAATCGCTATGGCGACGCCTTTGAGTCTGTCAAAGAGCGTACCTCGGTTTTTCCTTTCCTAGCGCTAATTCAGGGACGCCAAACCCTGAAATGGGAAGAATTTATCCGTCCCGCCTATCTTGGGGTAATTGGCTTTGTCGGCTTGTTGTGGTGGGCGCATCCCCTACTTATGCGAGCAACTGCCCAAATAAATTGGTAAAATTAGCGGATTTGTTGTTCAAATAATCCCAATTCGATGTAGCATGATCCCAAGGAAGCGAGTAAAAATTCAATAGAATTCGAGGGATCATGGTGTTGTCGGTGAACGAGCAGACGTTTAAGCAATACGTTTTAGAAAACTCCAAGATGGTTCTGGTTGATTTTTGGGCACCTTGGTGTGGGCTGTGTCGCCTAATCCAGCCAATCTTGGAGGACGTACAGCAGGAATGGAGCGATCGGATTGAAGTGGTGCGGGTGAATGCGGATAATAGTCTCAGGCTTGCCAGTACCTATCAACTCAAATCTTTACCCACCTTGCTCTTATTTGAAAACGGTCAGTTAGTGGAGCGATTAGAAGGCTTTCAAGGACGAGATGACTTGCGCTTGGCGATTCAAAATCTGATCGGGAACAATCAATCGCAGTTTTCAGCATCCATTGGGCAAGGTTTAACTCATACCGCCTTAGAGAGTGCCACTCAATCAGCCGCCTAGTATATAAAGGCAGAGGGCAGACGGCTGTAAGGTTTACGGTATCTGCTTTTTGGCTTATTGTTAACGAATAAGTATTTGAAGCCACGATGCACTGAACTATTCGTTTTTTTGAGGTATCACTATCAGCAAAATTAATCAACCCAGGAGTTTTCTTATAAAATAAGTATTTCTACTTGAGGTTGGCTCGATGTGAGCCAACTTTCTTTTTGTATAGGTATATGTCACAGTTGTTAACGGTTTGTCAAAATAGTAAAGAAATCTAAAGTAAGCTGTCTTCCATGGAACCGCTTTATCAATATGCCTGGTTGATCCCGGTCTTGCCCTTGGCAGGGGCAATGCTAGTCGGCTTAGGGCTTATCTCATTCAACAAAACCACGAATCAGCTACGACAGTTATCCTCCGTGTTCGTCGTCTCCCTGCTGGGGGCGGCGATGGTGCTGTCGTTTGCCATCTTCTGGAGTCAATTTCACGGACATGAACCGTTTACCCGTACCCTGGAATGGGTGGCAGCGGGGAATTTTCATCTGATGATGGGGTACACCATCGACAACTTAACGGCGTTGATGCTAGTAGTCGTTACGACCGTCGCCTTTCTGGTCATGGTGTATACCGACGGCTACATGGCACACGACTCCGGTTATGTGCGCTTCTATGCCTATTTGAGCCTGTTTAGTTCCTCAATGTTGGGTCTGGTGATTAGTCCCAACCTGATACAGGTTTATATTTTCTGGGAACTGGTGGGCATGTGTTCGTACCTACTCATCGGATTCTGGTACGATCGCAAAGCTGCCGCTGATGCTTGTCAAAAAGCCTTTGTGGTTAACCGGGTGGGGGACTTTGGTCTCCTTTTGGGTATCCTGGGGCTGTACTGGGCAACGGGTAGCTTCGAGTTTGATGTCATGGGCGCCCACTTAGAGGCTTTTGTCGAATCCGGTTATATTAGCAGCGGACTCGCCGCCCTGTTTGCCGTATTAGTCTTTTTAGGACCCGTCGCCAAATCTGCTCAATTTCCCTTGCACGTTTGGCTTCCTGACGCGATGGAAGGTCCTACGCCAATTTCGGCATTGATTCACGCCGCGACAATGGTGGCGGCTGGGGTATTTCTAATCGCCCGGATGTATCCCGTGTTTGAAAATATCCCCCTAGCGATGACAGTCATTGCCTGGACGGGAGGATTTACCGCCTTTTTAGGGGCAACCATCGCCCTGACCCAAAATGATATCAAAAAGGGTCTTGCCTATTCCACGATTTCCCAGTTGGGCTACATGGTCATGGCAATGGGGATTGGGGCATACAGTGCGGGACTATTCCACCTGATGACCCACGCTTATTTTAAAGCCATGCTCTTCCTCTGTTCCGGTTCCGTGATTCATGGCATGGAAGCCGTGGTCGGTCATGATCCGGATTTAGCCCAGGATATGCGGTTGATGGGGGGATTACGGAAGTATATGCCGATTACCTCGCTAACCTTTTTAATTGGCACCCTGGCAATTTGTGGGATTCCTCCTTTTGCTGGGTTCTGGTCAAAGGATGAAATCTTAGGCAATGCCTTTGCCGCGTCTCCAGGATTGTGGGTTGTCGGTTGGCTAACGGCTGGACTGACTGCTTTCTATATGTTCCGCATGTATTTCATGACCTTTGAGGGCGATTTCCGGGGGAATATCACCAGTATTAAGGAACAAATTAAAGGGGCTGTGGCTGAACCTGCACCCGCATTTGGACCCGGTGCCATGGATAGGCGGGAATTAGAGGCTGAGGATCATGATCATGACCATGGGCATAGTGAGTCTCCCCATGAATCACCCTTAACTATGACCTTACCCTTACTGCTACTGGCTGTTCCCTCAACGTTGGTTGGTTTGGTAGGGATGCCCTTTGACAACTACTTTGAGGAATTCATCCACGCCCCCGGAGAAACTGTGGCGGAAGTAGTGAGTCATGAAGCGGCGTTTAACTGGAGTGAGTTTCTGGTGATGGCGGGGTCCTCGGTGGGGATTGCCCTGATTGGCATTACCGTGGCATCGTTGATGTACCGGATGCGTCAAATTGATCCAAGTGCGATCGCGAAAAACTTTACATCGCTTTACAAGTTTTCCCTCAACAAGTGGTATTTCGATGATATCTATAATCGGCTGTTCGTCCAGGGAAGTCGCCGCCTAGCCCGCCAAGTGATGGAAGTAGACTACCGTGTGGTGGATGGTGCGGTTAATTTAACCGGTTTAGTTGCCCTGATTAGTGGTGAAGGACTGAAATATCTCGAAAACGGTCGCGCCCAATTCTATGCGCTAATTGTTTTTGGGGCAGTTCTCGGTTTTGTGATTGTTTCTGGGTTGTCTTGATAATTTGGTAGGGGCGGGTTTGACTACTATACTATCGTTTCTTACCTCACCTTAGATGTGACTAAACCCGCCCAGACTAGACCCTTCACTTTGTTCGAGGGAACCTGGTGCGTGAGTTCTAACCATGAACCATGAACCATGAACTATGAACCATGAACCATGAACTATGAACCATGAACTAATGACTGATTTTCCTTGGTTAACCGTAATTATTCTGTTTCCCATCGTCGCTTCTCTGGGTATTCCCTTATTGCCGGATAAGAATGGCGTATGGGAACGCTGGTATGCCCTGATTGTTGGGCTAATTGATTTTACCTTGATCGTTTGTGCCTTTGTCATCAACTATGACTTTGCCAATCCAGGACTGCAACTGGTTGAAAAATATGCTTGGGTACCCACGCTGGACTTGAATTGGTCGGTGGGGGTGGATGGCTTATCGATGCCGTTGGTACTGCTGACGGGGTTTATGACGACGTTGGCAATCCTGGCGGCTTGGCCCGTAACCCTAAAGCCGAAGCTGTTTTACTTCCTGATGCTGGCAATGTACGGCGGTCAAATTGCCGTATTTGCCGTTCAGGATATGCTGTTGTTTTTCCTGGCGTGGGAACTGGAGTTAATTCCGGTTTATTTGCTGCTTTCGATTTGGGGTGGTAAGAAGCGGCTGTATGCGGCGACGAAGTTTATTCTGTATACGGCAGGGGGTTCGCTGTTTATTTTGATCGCGGCGTTGGCGATGGCATTCTATGGGGATACTGTCACCTTTGATATGCGATCGCTCGCTTTAAAGGATTATGCCCTAAATCTGGAACTGTTGCTGTATGCGGCGTTTCTGATTTCCTACGGGGTGAAGTTACCGATTTTCCCCTTACATACCTGGTTACCCGATGCCCACGGCGAAGCCACCGCCCCAGTCCACATGTTGCTGGCGGGGATTCTGCTGAAGATGGGCGGATATGCCCTAATTCGCATGAATGCCGGGATGTTACCCGATGCCCATGCCTATTTTGCCCCGGTGTTGGTGATTTTGGGGGTGGTGAATATCGTGTATGCGGCATTAACCTCTTTTGCCCAAAGGAATCTGAAGCGCAAGATTGCCTATTCCTCGATTTCCCACATGGGCTTTGTTTTAATCGGGATTGGCTCATTTACCGACTTGGGTTTGAGTGGGGCGGTTTTGCAAATGGTGTCCCACGGCTTAATTGGTGCCAGTCTGTTCTTCTTAGTTGGGGCAACGTATGACCGAACCCATACCCTGATGTTGGATGAAATGGGGGGTGTCGGTCAAAAGATGCGGAAGATTTTTGCCATGTGGACGACTTGTTCTATGGCGTCTCTGGCATTACCGGGGATGAGTGGGTTTGTGGCAGAGTTAATGGTGTTTGTCGGATTTGCCACTTCGGATGCCTACAATTCCACCTTTAAGGTGATTGTCGTCTTTTTGGCAGCCGTTGGGGTGATTCTGACGCCGATTTATCTGCTGTCCAATCTGCGGGAAATCTTCTATGGTTCTGAAAATAAGGAACTGGTGGAACACGAGGTTTTACAGGATGCGGAACCGCGTGAGGTGTTTATTATTGCATGTTTGCTGGTGCCGATTATTGGTATTGGCTTGTATCCCAAGCTAGTCACGCAGATGTATGACTCGACAACACAGCAGTTAACCGCCCGGTTGCGCGGTTCGGTACCGACGTTAGCGGCAGAGAATCCGCCCATAGTATCGATGGTAGCCCCAGAAATTGGCGGACGCGATCGCGTGGGGTTAGAGGTTCAGCCACCGATGCGTTAGCGCTTCTGGCTTCAATGTTTAGGTAGGGGTACGGCATTGCCGTGCCTCTACTTTTTTGACAGTTTTTGCTGACATACAGCAGATTTGCTGGTTGATGAGGTACAGCCTCAAGCAAGATCCCCGACTTCTTTAAGAAGTCGGGGATCTGTCTGTGTAACTCGTAAAGGGCGACCCGAGTAAATTAAGTGGAGTGGAGTTGTTAATTAATGCAAGCGGGTCGCCCCTACAGGGTTTTCGATTTATAGCCAAGTTATTTATCTTAATTTTTCCTCAAATCTTAATCGATAAAAGCAATTAAGTTAGCCGCGATCGCGAAAAGCTAATAACCGCTAATATGGATACTTTCGCAAATTCTTTGTGAATTACCTTGTAACAAAACTGCGATCGCATTCGCATCCAACAGGTAGCGACTTGTAGGGGCGCAAGGCTTGCGCCCGATTTAAACTGAAGCTACCTCAACTCAGGGTTTACATTAAAATTTATAAAGCCCGATCGCACCCAGGAGTACCTGCGATGACCCAAACTCGTCTACCAGAGAATCAGCGTGACGCCATTAACCCACTTCTAGAGGAAGACTCAGAACAATTCCAATGGACAAAGCAGTGGTATCCTATGGCTGTTGTTGAGTTCCTCGACCCCTCTCGCCCCCATCCTATACAGTTACTTGGAAAAGATCTGGTCTTGTGGCGGGATGGTTCTGGACAATGGCGCTGCTTTGAGGATGCTTGTCCCCATCGACTCGCTCCCCTTTCTGAGGGTCGTGTGGAGTCAGATGGTACACTGATGTGTGCCTATCACGCTTGGCGTTTTGATGCTTCGGGAAACTGTGTCAGTATCCCCCAGTCTCTTGATCCGCAGACTGAGGCAAAGCATTGTTCTAACCCCAAATCCTGTGCCATTGCCTATCCCACCCAAGAGTGTCAAGGTTTAGTGTGGGTTTGGTCTGAATCAGGTTCCCAAGCTCAGATGGAAAGTCAATTACGATCACCGCGCATCGTTCCCGAACTTGAAGAAAATTCCGATAGGGTGGTCAAGTTGTTTTGGAATATTCGCGACCTTTCCTATGGCTGGGACTTTTTTATGGAAAATGTCTCAGATCCTGCCCATGTTCCAGTATCTCATCATGGAATTATGGGTAGTCGATATAAAGATGCCAAATATTACGATATGCCTCGCTTGAGGAAGCTGTCTACCCAGGAAGGATTCGCCTTTGAAATCACACCCCTTTCTTCCACTGTTGAGCAAGCCGTACATGACTTTCAACCGCCTTGTCACATGCGAATTGTTTCCACATTCAAGGATGGCGGAAAGCTGATTCTGGTTTTATATGCAACCCCAACCCGTCCCGGCTGGTGTCGTCATATTGGATGCCAAGTGTTGGTGAAGAATCAGGCGGGAAAAAATCCACCTGGTTTGGGATTCTTTGCCCTACCCATGCCAGCCTGGTTGGGACATATATTAGCGTCTTTGTTCTTGCACCAAGATATGGTATTTCTTCATTATGAAGAAAAGATTCTCGCCAAACGGCGTCAGGGTAAATGGTTGGATAAAGTATATACGCCTAATCCCCAAGACAAGATGGTGATTACCTTTCGCCACTGGTTGGAGAAACGAGCCGACGGCGGTATTCCCTGGGACTCCGGATGTAATCCCAACTTGCCAGAAGCTGAACGCGATAAGCAGAAGCTTTTTGATGTGTGGACAACGCACACGCAACAGTGCAAGAGTTGTCAGGATGCGCTGAAAAAGATTAATCGGCTGACAGTTTTAGCTTACGTCGCGGCGGTGGTGTGTTTTGGTTTGGGCATCATGGTGGATGCACGGACTTTGGCGGTGCAGGCGGCGCTAGGGACTGTCAAACCAGCGACATCCTTACTCACGGTTATCCCTCCGGCCGGATTCTGGTGGGCATTAGGGGGCGCAATTTTATTAGCAACGGCTGGATATCTGCTGAAGAAGTTTAGTCGGCTGTTCTATGTATATCAGTTTGAACATGCTCATAATGATTAAACATTGGCGAAAGCATAGACACCGTAGGGGCGCACAGACGTGCGCCCACTATCGGTTTAAGCATAAAAAAAGTATTACCGAAATGCGGTACTCTAGTTAACAGGCGAATCATCTACCGGATCAGGCTGAGAATTCGGTGGCTCAATACCCTCAATCTCTAAACGGGTTTCACTATCAGCCGTTGGATTCACATCCAGTAGCGGCTCCGTTTCAGATTCCTGTTGCAGGCTTTCCTCCGCTTCCGGATTGTCTTGCTGGAGAATGCGAATTTCTCGCTCTAATTGATCCCATCCCTGCTCGAAAAATTCTTGAGTGGGAGTTCCGGCTTGAACCATTGCTCCACTCGTTATGCCGATTGTGGTGAGAATTGTAGTCAGTATAACAATTGTGAATTTCATTGCGATCGCCTTCCTTAAATTACTGTTGTAGAATGCCAAGTCTCAAACCCTGCCAGCCTCACCCTGAATCTATAAAAGTTAGAAAAACTTGCCCCGCTTCAGAACGGTAAATCTACTGCTCTGAGCTTGACGTATATTTATCTTTATGATATAGATTTTAGCCTAAGTCTCAGGAACATGTCTGAAAACCGTTTCCAGAAGAAAAAGGTACAGATGAGGAATATAGGAGAGATGCAGAAGTTGTAGAGACGTTGCATGCAACGTCTCTACTCTACCTGTTCCCTGTTTTCTGACAAATAACTATTCCTCCAACCGATACCCCAACTCTGCTAATCTCAGACGAGATTGTCGCCACTTAGGTTGCACTTTCACAAATAATTCTAGATAAACTTGACCGGCAATTAACTTTTGAATTTGCTGACGCGCCGCCGAACCAATTGTTTTCAGCATACTGCCCTTTTTGCCAATTAAAATTCCTTTTTGCGAATCCCGTTCAACGTGAATCGTGGCGAGGATGCGGGTAATTTTAGGTTCTTCCTCAACAGCATCAATGGTAATCGCGACGGAATGGGGAACTTCTTGGCGAGTCAATAGCAGAATTTGCTCTCGAATTAATTCTCCCATAATAAAACGTTCGGGTTGATCGGTGACTAAGTTCGGCGGATAATAATAGGGACCTGATTCTAGCCGATCAATTAACTGTTCCTGCAAGGTTGCCAACCCGTCACCCGTCAGGGCAGAAAATTTTGTCACCTGCCAATTGTGGGGATCTGCCAGTTGATGATACCCTTCATCTAAGCCTTTACCGGGAGATTGTAAATCCGATTTGTTAATGCCTAGAATGACAGGTGTTGAGGTTTGGGTGAGTAGATTACTAATGTAGCGATCGCCTCCTCCTGCTGGTGTCGCTCCATCCACGACAAACAGCACTACATCCACCGCTTCAATAGCAATCCTAGCATTTTGCACCAACACTTTCCCCAATTGATGATGGGGCTTGTGAATTCCTGGCGTATCCACAAAAATCAGTTGAGCATTGTCTGTTGTGAGAATCCCCTGTAAGCGGTTGCGAGTGGTTTGGGCGACGGGGGAGGTGATGGCAATTTTCTGCCCCACCAATTCATTCATTAACGTCGATTTGCCCACATTCGGGCGTCCAATGATACCGACAAAGCCAGATTTAAATCCCTCTGGGGCTTGAGGAATCATCACGGCGTCTGCGTCGGGAATTAAGGTGAAATTGTTGCTGTCTTCCATATTTATAATTCGAGCGACAGAAGCTTTAATACAATTCTAGCCATAACCGTAGAGACGAATATGGCACATCTGTTTAACTGTAGGGGCGGGTTTAGGCACAATCGTAGGGGCGGGTTTAGGCACAATTGTAGGGGCGGGTTTAGGCACAATCGTAGGGGCGGGTTTAGGCACAATCGTAGGGGCGGGTTTAGGGACAATCG
>JGI12140J13697_1142424_pt1 | contig 29001 bp, 25 predicted proteins | sample ElkSlonscriptome_5_FD_13697 | JGI IMG/M metagenome (IMG submission 13697) | reverse complement strand
TAGAGATAAAGTAACGAATTTGATTGCATTAACCGTATTAGTGTGATTCAAGTTACATTTAGGGAGTGCAATCAGTTACCCAGACCAACAGAAATTATCACGTTACGGTCAATCTACCTATCACAATGCACGACCTTAAAATCGTGGATACTAAAAATTAGTTTCTTTCCATGAGGGGACTTTTCTTATGCAAATGCAAATGCCAAATACCCTAGAGCAACTCCCTGAAGGCGGAATGGGCATTAAAATTATTTCCCAGATAGCCGATGAGATCAGATACATTCGTACCCGAGACCATAAAAATTGTTTGTTCATCAGCAAAGCCTATGACCAAGAACCTGTTAAAAGACTACCGAAATGCCACCAAAAGAATTTATTTGCTCGGTTAGTTTGTTTCTGTCAACGTCTGATTTTGATGTTGGTCAATTACTATCGCAGAAACCGGACGAAGTCGCGTTATCGAAACCTGAGGCTTACCGTCAATAGCGACCTAAATTCTGTAGAGCAAATTTTAGAATGGTATGGACAGCTTCAGCATTTACCCATTCCCCAACAGGTTTGGCAATTAGGTCAAATCGCTCTAGTTGAGGCGTTTACAAATGTTGTTCGTCATGCCCACAAAGGCTTATCTCAATCGACTCCCGTTGACTTGGAAATCACGGTATACAATCATCGTTTAGACATGAAAATTTGGGATTATGGACAGCCTTTTGATTTAGAATCCAAGTTGAAAGAAGTTTAGCCACAAAATGATTGCTCATTTAGAGTTCCCCAGTCTCTGGGTTTTAAAACATTGTTTCCTTAGGAATCATCAAGACTAAACAAACCACTGATAAACCGAGTTAGGCTAAAGAATTGCCGATGTAATCCCGCCGGGTGAGTTTAACCTCTAAGCCTCATCTGGCAACTGGACTTCCCCCATCTCCATCACTGCTGTCCCCATCTCCAGTTTCTGAGGAGATAAGTAAAATCATGCTTGTACTATCCAATCAATGATAGTATCGTTGTGGCAGGGTGACTCCTATAGAAAGATGCAACGATTGAAAAAATTACTCCTTCTATTCAAAAATTCTTGTGGGGACAGTGCATTTCTGGGTGCGATTGAACAGGTTGAGGGCATTGTCTCCAAGATTTTGTCTGTAGTGATGATTGCTGTCATCTTGGTGGCAATGTTCGATCTGATTATCGTTCTCTCTCAACAATTATTGGTTGAACCTTTCGGTTTCTTTAATGAAAGCTTGTTTGAAATTTTTGGGCTATTTTTAAATGTTCTGATTGCCCTGGAAATTCTGGAAAATATTACTGCTTATCTGCGGAAGCATGTTGTTCAAGTTGAACTGGTTATCGTCACCTCCCTAATTGCCGTTGCCCGTAAAATTATCATTCTCAACCTTGACAAAACCGGAGGACTTGAAATTATTGGTTTAGCCCTGGCGATTCTCTCTCTCTCCATCAGTTACTGGATTATCCGCCGCACTACAGCAAAAAAAACTCATTGAATTTGTCTTATGTCATATTATTTCAGCTTAAACAGTGACCATCTCCTTACATAATTGTGATTTAAACTATGACTCACTTCTTCCAATTTGAGCAAGATTTCGTCGATTCCTTACGCTGCATCCCTATGCAGGTACGAATGAAATTAGACACCTGTGGCGTCAAACTTAAATTAGCCCACTGGCATCAATTCACCCAGCAAGAACGTCAGACGTTAGTGGAAATGCCCACAACCACAGCCCAAGAAAGCCAAGCCTATCAGCAGTATTTACAAAAATTAGTGACGAATTATACCGGGAAACCTGCCTCAGAACTGCCTATCGATCCTAATCCAGCCTGGATGGACGCGACGATAATTCCTGAGGATGTTCAAACGAAAGCCCAAGAATTTGGCGTTTCCCTCATGCCTGAACAGTGGGAAGCTCTAACTCCCACCCAGCGCTTTGCCCTAATTAAACTTAGTCGCCCTAGTCATGAAAACCGAAACTTTTTGCCTGCACTCAAAGAATTTAAGATCATTTAAGTAAATCGTTATTTGTCTTATGTCATTTGTCTTATGTCATTGCTCACTGTTCCCTGACAATTCATAATGCCCTTAATTTAATGCCATGCGATTTAAGGAATTAGAAATTGACGATTGAGATGATCGAACATTTGAATCTACCTGCTTTTGATAGACCTTTGAACAACAGTACTGCTGTAGATTAGGTTCAATGGGGATTTCAATCACAAACTCTGTTCCCTGACCTGGTGACGAAAAGCACTTGAGATGTCCACCATGCTTTTCCACCACGATCTGATAACTAATAGATAAGCCTAATCCCGTACCCTTACCAACAGGTTTGGTCGTAAAGAAGGGGTCAAATAGTCGCTGCTTAACGGAATCGGGAATACCCACGCCATTATCGGCAATCCGAATAGCAATCCAGTTTTCGTTGATCACCTGCGTACCAACCTCAATCATGGGGTTTTTGGATGAAGTACTCTCGCCCAATGCGCCTTTCTCTAACTCTTCTTCTAAGGCATCAAGTGCGTTACACAGAATATTCATGAACACTTGGTTCAATTGTCCTGCATAGCACTCGATCAAGGGTAAGTCACCATAGTTTTTGACAACGGTAATGGTGCTTTGCCTTGCTTTTCCTTTGATGCGGCTTTGCAGAATCAACAGGGTATTATTAATGCCTTCATGAATATCCACCGAGGTTTTCTCAGCACGATCCAGATGGGAGAAGTTCCGCAGCGATCGCACGATTTGATAGATCCGATCTGCCCCCACTTTCATCGAATGCAGTAATTTCGGCAGATCGGTAGTAATAAAATTGAGGTCAATCAGCTCGATATGCTCTTGAACGTTAGCTGAGGGTTGGGGACTGGATTCTTGATAAAGTTCGAGTAACTCTAATATATCCTGAAAGTATTGCTCGGCGTAATTCAGGTTCCCATAGATAAAGTTGACCGGGTTGTTAATTTCATGAGCGACGCCAGCAACTAATTGCCCTAAACTCGACATTTTTTCGGAGTGGACGAGTTGAGCTTGAGTGTGTTTCAGCTTTTGCAGGGCGTCTTGCAATTGCTGAGTCTGTTGTTCCAACTGGGCTTGCGATCGCCGCAGTTGATGTTCGACTTGCTTACGTTCCTTAATTTCCCGTCTGAGTCGCTGATTGACCTGTACCAGTTCAGCCGTGCGTTCGGTAACCCGTCGTTCTAAGTCATCATGAGCATTTTGTAGCGCTTGTTGTGCCAGTTTGCGTTCAGTGATATCGCGGACTACCTTGGTAAACCCGCGCAATCGCCCTTTCTTGTCGTACAGCGCTGTAATCACTGCATTTGCCCAAAACCTTGATCCATCCTGGCGAACTCGGTAACTTTCATCCTCAAACCGACCGTTTTCTGCCGCGATTTTCAGGGCTTGCTGTAGTTTACCTGCTTGAACATCTTCGGGTAAATAAAATCGAGACACGGATTCACCGAGAATCTCTTCTTCTTGATACCCGTTAATCCGTTCAGCACCCTGATTCCAACTGATGACCCGTCCCTCTGGATCTAGCATATAAATGGCATAGTCTTTGACATTTTCCACCAGACAACGGAAGCGTTCTTCACTATCGCGTAGGGCTTCCTTAGATTGCTTGCATTCCGTTTGATCACGCACCACAGCGTAGACCAATTTGTTTTCGGGATGGATTGAGACATTCCATAACAGCGATTTGTAAGACCCATCAGCACAACGACAGCGATTTCTAAAGCGGATCGATGCAGTCGGATTACGGGTTAGGGTTTCTAGCTTCGCGATTGTTACCGGGTGGTCGTGCGGATGGATCAAGTTCAGCCAAGGTTGCGCTAAAAGTTCCTGGTGAGTAAAGCCGAGTGTTTCCTCCCATCGCGGATTAAGCTGCTGGAAATGACCATCTTCCCCCAACACGCACAGCATATCCAAAGAGAGCGTGAAAAAAGGATCGGAAGCCTGACTCCCGGTGCTTGAGGTTGGCGGTAAAAAATTTAGCATTTTATAGCTGGGGCTTTATTATGGGAACTCTTATCTTTATTTTTATGTTCTTTCAGATAAAGAGTTGTAGATGCGGTTTCCCCGGTTATGCATTCGTCTCCTTACGCTTAAGTTTAAAGGAGTTTAGACCTAACGCTTCGCTTTAATGATTAGAATTTCTACTGGATATGATTAGTTTTGTCTATAACTTAACCCGATAAGTCAGTACATGGCGCACGAGGCGTCTTTGGTGTCAACTTAATGGTTAGCTGGGCAGTTGTATAGGCGATCGCGTTTGGGTCGATGGCAGTCTTAATTCTTTGTCAAACAAAGACTTGATGCACAGGGACAATTGTAGCACGGCTGACCTATTCGCCACACCCCACACCCTACACCCAGTTTGACAGCCTGTCTTTTGACAATGGTTTGCCGCTTTGCCAGAATCAAGAGCCAAATATTATCAGCTTCAGTGTCCCATGTCCAAAATCTCTTCTCACCACCACAAGCCTCAAGTTTTTGCCATCGGAATTGCTCCACTGGGAATCGTATCTATTGGTGTAGTCCCCATGGGAGTAATTTCAATTGGCTTTGTTCCCATGGGAGTGTTCTCCCTAGGTTCTGTAGCCATGGGAGTCTTCTCGGCTGGGTTAGTTTCTATGGGAACGGTAGCTGTTGGTTTTCAAACGATGGGCTTAGTGAGTATTGGTTCAATGGGTATGGGGAATATTCGTATTCCTATCGGCGCTGAAGAATCCCTCTTTCATCCCGACAATCATTCTCTTCCCACGCCAAACCAACCCAATCACGATTCTCACTAAGTTGTCATTGGTCATTGGTCATTGGTCATTGGTCATTGGTCATTTGTTCTAAAAAACTGAAAATTATCGGTGAAACGGTATTAAAAATAGCGGCAAACATGATAATAAACACCAGATAAGTAAGTATAGATGAGTTGGGTTAGGTAAATGGATGTCAGCTAAGAGCGCTTCTATCCGTTCCTCAAGACGATTTTTAGGTGCAGTACAGCTAAAAGCCGCACAAACACTTTCAGAATGCATCAGCGGTGTGCTTACAACCGTCAACAGGGATTCCGCTAACAGTAAAAAATCAACCCGTTGTGCTGCCCATTGATCGGCTCTGATTTCTCGTAACAGTAATAGTTCTTGCCATAGCGCTTCTGTATTAGTTAATCCATAAGAAAATTGCCGCATCCAGCCCAACCAAAAGAACCAAAATGTATCCCGATAATGAAAATGTCCGTCTTCATGGGTGAGAACCGCTTGCAAATGATCAGTATCCAGTGTCTCTAATAAGCCTTGACTCACCACCAGTTCCGGTTGCCAAAATCCGACTTGAGCGCTAAAAACTAAGGGTGTGTCGAGAAGGCGGATTGCTCTACCATGAAGGGTTTGCTGAGGATAGGTGCGAACCTGTTGCCGAGAATGCCATCCGGCAAACGCCAGTTTCAACCCTGACACTCCCACAAATCCTAAGAAAGTGCCAGCTAACCCATAACTGAACCAGCCCTCCCATCGCCAAACCATTTGCCCTTGGGGTCCCATGCAGACGATAGAGATTGCTGTCATCATCAGTAGCAGTGGCGGAAATAAGAACTTGGTTAAAGCATTTTGCCAGCGCTGCTGATAATTACTCTCGTTTCCTGACCAACTGATTCGGGTTAACCAAGCCACGGCTAAAGCACTCAGAATTAGGATTAGATGAATCATTGTTCCTCCCTCGCTTCGCGGATGGCTTGCAAACGCTGGGCGATCGCGTCGAGTTGTTCTAGACTAGCTTGGTCGAGACTGTCGGCAAAGGCGGCGATGATATCCGGATTTCCCACCGCCAGGAATCGCTTCAACTGATCATGGGCTTGCAGCATCCGCGCCTGCTCCTGCGAGAGCAAGGGTTGCCAACGAAATGCCCGATCTTGGCGATCGCACGTTAGCCAGCCTTTTTGGGTGAGGCGGCGCAATACCGTGGTTACGGAAGCATAGGCTAACTCTCGGTCTGGATCAGCTAAGATTCGTTCGTGGACATCTTTGGTGGTAGCGGAACCGAGTTGCCAAATAATCTCTAAGATTTCTGCCTCTAATGGACCAAGGGAGAGTTGTTTGGGGCGGTAACTGGGCATAGGAACCATAGAGATGCAATTAAAATCAGGGAATTGGATACCCAGTTTACCCGAATTTGACTTTAAAAGCTGATTTGATATTGGCTTGGATACACTTATCGCGGCTCAAACAGCTAACCTGCTAAATTGGGATGCTTCCAATTTATCCCCACAGCCGACGCCGAGGAGATCCATTGAGACGTTGATGAGTATCAGCTAGCAAACCAGGAATATCCAGTTGTTCCGGACAACGGGGTAAGCAGTCACCACAGCTTGTACACCGATTCCCTTTCACCCCAGCAAACCAGTGACCCGCATTTTCAAACATGCCATAGCGGTATGTCCCGTAATCTGTCATATCATAAGCTACAGCTAAATTCCGCAGCCTTAATACCTCTGGAATATTAATCATTTCCGGACAGGGTAAACATTGGTAACATTGGCTACAGCGATCCGTTCCCAAAGCCGTGTGAGCTTGGGTTTCTAATCGAGAAAATACCTCGATTTCCTGGGGAGTCAGGGAGCCATCTTGATCTGCAACGGCTAACGGTGCGTCCAATTCCTGTGGATTAGCAGGTCCTACACTCAAGGTGGTAATTCGGCGATCGCTCAATAAAAAACGATAGTTCAACTCCAGTGGCGAGAAGGGATAGCAGAGTTCAACCAGTTTCGCTGGGGGATTGTACAATCGTCCACCCTTATCCGCCGGAGATATGATAAACACCCCCATATGCTTCTGGTGCGCTAATTCTACGGCTGGAGCATGGCGCTGAAAGACGTAGTAATAATGTAGGTTGATAAATTCAAATAAATTGGTCTGGATTGCCGCTAATATGACCTCTAGGGGAGCATGAGTGGAAAAGCCAAGGTGTCTTATCCGACCCTCTGCTAAGGCGTCTTGTATCGCCTGCATACACCCTCTAGGGGAATCGACCCAGGTCAGATGTTCCCAGGTGTTGATCCCATGAATGGCTAAGCAATCCAGATAGTCGAGCTGTAGACGCTCTAAGGATTCATCAATCCACTGTTCCATGACCTGAGAATCAGGCGTTGGCGGTAGCTTGGTGGTAATCGTGAGTTGTTCTCGGGGTACGGGTAATTTTTTGAGGATATTCCCCAAATATGGCTCACTCTTACCATAACTACGGGCGGTTTCTAGATGATTAATCCCATTCGCGATCGCGTGCTGTATGGTTTCATCAGCATCGGACTCACCCGCCAAGCAGCGCATGGTTCCCAGGGAAAACACGGATAGCCACAGATTGGTTTTCCCAAACCGTCGATAATGCATTTCTCATCTTTGTATCATTTAAGCTTCACCGCCCGTTTTAAATCCTTTATGCTGGGAAAAGTCTTCCGGTCGGATGCTCGATACAAACTCTCGGAAAGCCTGTCGTTCCTCTTCATCCGCATCTCGATCAACGGGTATTGATGCATCAGCGATAACTTCTTCCATCACCCAGATTGGACTATCTGTGCGAAGCGCGATCGAGATCGCATCACTCGGTCTAGCATCAATTTCTTTTTTGGCTTCACCCTGACGAACGCAGAGGATCGCATAGAAGGTATTATCTTGGAGGGAGTGGATAATAATCCGCTCCAACTTCATCTCCCATGTTTCCATGAGACCCACAAACAGATCATGTGTCAGAGGGCGGGGAGCTTTTTGGCGTTCCAAAGCGCTGATAATTGCTTTTGCCTGATCTTGTCCAATGTAAATCGGCAGAGCGCGTCGCTCTAGTGAGTCTTTCAGCAGCACGATTGGGCTACGGGTGACAGCATCTAATGCAATTCCAGCAACTTTCATTTCAATCATTAGCTTAGCCTCTAGAATACAGTCGGCGTCGAGGGCATCAAAGCGAAGCAGTCAAGCCACATTGGATGGATTAAAACTAGAACAAGTATACTACTTTTCCTTTACTTCACCGATTAACCCCAAAATCAGTCCTCTATCATTGAATTGGACACAGATCAAAAAGATTATCTTCTCCAAGTATGCCCCAGTCTCAGGACGTTTGTTTCGGGACTTTATGAAAAAAACACATAACCGTTTATCCTTGTCCCCAATAGCTCTCTAGTGGTTAATCTCCCTCGCTTTGGTGAACTGCCACCTCCTTGCTTTATCTCCTAACGTTAAGATAGACTCGTTTTGATCAGCTATGAAGTAAGTGCTTCAAGTGCTTAAATTGTCACTCTGGCTTGATGTATATCGCGGTACTTGGGTAGTACCAATCGTTAAACACTGGTTAGTTCAGAAGAGTTTCTTAGTTAGACTTACTCTTCACTACCTACAAAATCATTTTATCACGAAGCCTCTATAATCGGCGATCCACGACCAGCTACTTTGATAACATCGTGTTCACAGGATTAATTCAAGCACTAGGCACCCTGCAACCGCTAGGCGGCGATCGTTTTCAGTTGTCTTGTCTTCCTGACAAGGCAGCCTTAATTCTACACAATCTTGCCATTGGTGATAGTGTAGCCGTCGATGGAATATGCTTGACTGTTGAAGAAATTTTGTCCCAAGGTTTTGTGGCAACAGCTTCAGATGAAACCTTGAGCCGTACTACTCTGGGGGAACGACATCAAGCAGCCACTTATGTGAATTTGGAAACATCGATACGAGTAGGCAGTAAACTAGGGGGACATTTTGTCACGGGTCACATTGATGGCATTGGTTCACTTCAGAATTCTGTAAAAACCTCAAATTCCTGGATTATGTGTTTTACTGCACCAGCATCCTTACAAAAGTCATGGCAGCGTCACATTGCTCGGTTTTTGGTGCCAAAGGGAAGTATTGCAGTCAATGGCGTCAGTTTAACCATTGCTGAGTGTGATCCCCAAGGGAGTTGGTTTAAGGTGGCAGTTATTCCCCACAGTTATGCCCAAACTAATTTGAGTTATTTGCAGCCAGGAAGCTGGGTGAACTTAGAAAGCGATATTTTAGGCAAGTATGTTGAGAGATTACTAGGGTATCAAGTCCCTAGCGCGAATTCTTTACCCATAAAGGATATTTCACCTGAATTCCTCGCCGAACATGGATATTTGTGAATTAGGATATTTTTATCTGTTCCCTGTGATATCATGTCCTAACGATTGCCCATAATTACAATGCTGTAATAATAGGGGTTTCAGGCGTTTTTATTAGGGGTGTTTGACCGGACATGATATGACACACTGAGCGAAGCCGAGGTGTTCCCTGTTCCCTGACCCAAAAATCCCCCGTTGGGTTAACGGGGGATTAGCTCAAATGGGTATTACGCGGTTAACGATTAAGCAGTTACGGTCTGCTTCGTAACAGCCGCTAGCTCGCCCTTAGCATACTTAGCCGCAAACTCATCTAATGTCATTTGCTTAATCTTGCTAGCATTACCCGCCGTACCGAATTGCTGATAACGATCCGAGCAAACCTGCTTCATGTACTTAATAGAAGGCTTCATGAAATGGCGCGGGTCAAAGTTTTTGGGATCTTTGGCAGCCGCTTCACGGATTGCAGCAGTGATAGCCAAACGATTGTCGGTATCAATGTTCACTTTACGAACACCGCTCTTAATGCCCTTTTGAATCTCTTCTACAGGCACACCGTAAGTTTCTGGAATTGCACCACCATATTGGTTGATCATATCCAGCCACTCTTGGGGTACAGAGGAGGAACCGTGCATCACCAAATGGGTATTAGGTAGACGGTTATGAATTTCCTCAATCCGGCTGATGGCAAGGATTTCACCCGTGGGCTTACGAGTAAACTTGTAAGCCCCGTGGCTCGTGCCAATGGCTACAGCTAAAGCATCAACTTGGGTGCGCTCAACAAACTCAACCGCTTGATCCGGGTCAGTCAACAATTGTTCGCGGGACAGCTTACCTTCTGCACCGTGACCATCTTCCTTGTCACCCATACCCGTTTCCAAAGAACCGAGACAACCCAGTTCCCCTTCAACGCTGACACCGACAGAGTGAGCAACTTTTACCACTTCAGCCGTGACATTCACGTTGTACTCGAAGCTAGCTGGAGTTTTGGCATCTTCCTCCAGTGAACCGTCCATCATCACACTGGTGAAACCATTGCGGATAGCCGAGTAGCAAGTGGCTGGACCATTCCCATGGTCTTGGTGCATAGCAATGGGGATATGGGGGTAAGTTTCCACTGCTGCCGTGATCAAGTGGCGCAGGAAGTTCTCACCTGCATATTTGCGAGCGCCGCGAGATGCTTGTAGAATCACGGGGCTGTCAGCTTCATCAGCAGCCTGCATAATTGCCAGGATCTGCTCCATGTTGTTAACGTTATAGGCTGGAATGCCATAGCCATTCTCTGCCGCATGATCTAAAAGCAGCCGCATGGGTACGAGCGCCATAAAAAAGTCCTCCTAACTTTAGGTGTTTTGTCAGCTAGTCGTTTCTAGAAACTTAATTCTTAGAATAATCTTAAGATATTTTTCAGTTTATAGGAAATTATCTTGTCAAGATTCTAAAATTAGTCTTCTTTATCAACTCGATAGTGCCTGACTATAAAGAAAAATAAATAAATATGACATAATGGGTCGCCTGGGATTCGAACCCAAGACCAATCGGTTAAAAGCCGAGTGCTCTACCGCTGAGCTAGCGACCCAAAGTCATGCGCGTTTTCAAGCGCCGTTTCCTACAATAGCAGAAATCACCAAAAATGTAGAGGGTTTTTCAAAAAAAAGTGACGTTGAGTTGTACGGAAGTCTCCAAACTCTTTCCAGGAGCCAACTTGGTGAGATAGTCTCCTGTGTTCAATGCGTTGCGAGGAGCGCTCCAAGGTTCCAAACAGTAATAGTCTTTGCCTTTAACCGTCCAGAAGACGAGAGTTGAGTAGAGGTCATCGTAGGTCAGGGTGAGTTTTAGTTGCCGTTGCTGGTCTGTCACCGTTGCCGATTGAGCTGTGATTTGGCGAAAAGCGATATCAATTTCATCCTCACTCCAATCAAAGCCACCCGTGAAGGGGGAAACTTGTCCGGTTAGCTGATCCTGATACTCTGAAGCCGGAATCTCAAATTGGAGTTGGGTTTTATCTGAAGTGAAGAAATACGGATGCAGTCCTGTTGAGAAGGGCATCACCTCAGCCGACTGATTCGTATAGCGCTGGATTAGTGTCAAGGTATTGCCCTGAAGTTGGTACGTGAAGGTGAGTTGCCAGTCGAAGGGATAAACAGCGCGAGTTTGATCGTTACTATTAAGGACTAGGGTGAGGCTAACTAAGTCATCGGTTACTCGTTCTGTGACCTGCCAGGGCAAATCGCGGGCGAAACCATGTTGTTTGAGCTGATAGTGTTTACCTTTATAGGTGTAGGTATTGTCCGGTAAGTTGCCACAGATGGGAAAGAGAATCGGGATACCCCCCCGTACACTCAGCGTCGGGTCTCGAAACCGTTCGGCATCAAAGTAGAGGATGTCCTGACCTTGAACACTCCAGTGAGAAATCAGACCGCCGCGTTCGGGAACGACTTCTAACCGAGACTGAGAGTCTTGGGCAGTGAGGATATAGGTTGAGTATTGCTCCTGTTTCAGGGCGATCGCAAACATCTGTCTGTTGATTTCCTTAATAATTGAGCGGCTGGAGTTAGCGGCACGACTAACTTTAACAAACTCTTCTCAAAAAAACGGTGCTAATTTTACAAATTCTTAACAAAAAGCCTTTAGGATAGTACATAAGCAATTCTTGTAATTTGAGGGTTCAGGGGTGCCTACAGGCAGTAAGTTGGTTATAGAGTGACACACATCACTCTAAATTGCGTTGAAAATCACACCAAGCAACTGACACTTATCAAGGTCTTTAACAGGAAGATCGCCGATAGTGTTAGGAGTACCCCCTATGATTACAAATGCTTGGTTACCATGATTCTTCGCACTCTTGTCCAATCGGCTCTTAAAACCGGCTGCCTCAGCGTTGCTTCTGAGGGGCTAATTCGCCAAATTCTGGAAATAAAAGGGTATCAAACATCAGACCTTGAAGCTTTGACCGTTCTTTATAAGGCGGTGAAGTCGGGTCAAATAGAGCGGGAGGCTCATAATAACCGTTTTCTATCATTTCCTGATCTGCACAGGCAAAGCGCTGTAACAGGCGTGTAAATCCCCCAGCTTCAACCCGGATCAGCATAGAGTGATCAGTAACCAAGGATCTACAGCAGGTTTGGTCTCACGTTTCAGGGAAAAATTTAAAATCGGCTGGGCTCGAAGCCAATAAAGGTACTCGTCGGTTAGCAAAAATCTGGATTTAAGCACCGCGAAACTGAATAGGGTTAGCTTACTTGTCCGGCGATTCATCTCACGCCGTATTTTTTCCATTGACTCAGTTAACGGAGTGAGGCTCAATTCCCCTATAAATCACCAGTTTAATGTGCTAAAATCCTACCAAAGGGTTAATTCCTTCATAGTACCTATCAACCAGGATGTATAACCTGGATTACAGTGCGCTAGTCTCAATGGCGAAATACACGATTTTTTTACACGATTTTTTTCCCTTTGTGTGGCTCTTTACCAATGCCAATCCCTCAAATATCGGTTATTTGTTCACAGGTGAAATTGCTCTCCACTTTTACCTTGAGCCAAATCATAGCAAATGTTGTCCCGATTCGGTTAAAGATCTCAAGGTTTTTTCTGTCTAGTGAAAAATATCCTGAATTGATGATCCAAATTCCGGTGAAATGCCAGCTAAACTTTTAAGCATTGACCGAGAAGTATAACAATAGTAGGGATATCGTCGTTGACGAGGGAAAACTGAGTCACCTTATCCGAAGTTAAGCTTGGATAAAAACTATCCCTGAATTATCCTAAAGACCGGGGGGACTTGCTCCCAGACGTATTGAAAGAGTTATCTGCTTAGGAGAAGCCAACTATGCTACACCGCAAGATTTATCAACTGTGTTGCGATGGTCGTGAGGTCTGTATTTTCTTGCGGGATCAGCAACGTTGGATTGAACGCGCTCATATTGTTGATATTGAAGGGGATTTAGTCACCATTCGCTACGAAACTGACGAAGAAGACGAAATTTGCTCCTGGGAGGAAATGGTTCGCTTAGAAAGCATCGGTTCAGTTACTCAAAAACTGGCTTCTGTGACACGAGGAAATTTTGACCCGCTCGTGTCTGACGATTGTCCAGAAGCGGAACAAATCCACCCGCGCTTTCCTGAGTCAAATCAAGAGTAATAAATTAGGTGTCATTAGTCATTTGTCTTTTGTTTACCCCCCACTCCTCTGCTCTTTTAGAAGGGCGGGTTTAATGTAGGGGCGGGTTTTACTACTATCATTCAGGGTTGCACCCAGATATGAATAAACCCGCCCCGACAAAGTTGTCGCTAAGTTTCTGTGGGAGGTGCGGTAGGCTCAAACACTGGACAATATCCCTCTGGTGTAACTTTAAAGGAGTAAAGGGGAGAGGCAGAATTCCAGCAGCGCTGACCCCGTTGATGACGGCAGTTGGCACAACACTCAATATTAGCAGGCATTTTCACCGAATTGCTCTGATTAAGCAGTTCACGTTGGGACAAGCCGCGTAATACCAGTTCCTCTCCTTGCCAACGAGCTTCTACTAAACCTGTATCCGCAAAATCTTGCCAGCGCGGATCAGCCGCAATTGCCTCTGGTAAGGTAATGGTCACCACCGTACCCAACTCGGTTAGCTCTCCTTCGTAATTGGTTTCTGGTGGTGGCGCGGGTTGGATAAATGTCTCTCCAATTGGCAGTTCAATCAGAGTTCCTGTTGATGGGGTATGGAGATGGTAGCGATTTTGCAACTCTTCCAATCCAGTTAAGTCAGCCAGATACGTGGGAGAGCCATGAACAAAAATAATATGTTGAGGACGAAGATTATGGATTAACTGAGTGGTTCCTAAACAATCGCTATGCTCGGTTAACAGATAAGTTTCTATATCCGTACTACCTAAGTCATGGGTTGGAGGCGGATATCTCAGGCGTTCGGGTTGCAGCACTGTCCAAGATGTGGGGTTAGCATGACAGTAAACCCTCAAGTCAGCCGTTTCGTCCGTTAGAACAATGCTGGTGTTTTGAGCGATCGCACCTCGTTGCGGCTGATCTAAGCGACGTACACGCGGTTTCACCCGTTCATCCCAAAACAAGGGTTGATGGCGAGCAAAGTTTTGTACCGATGGGGGGAGATGAGGTAGGAGTTCTAAGTAGGCATCGCATCCCTTGGCAACCGTACCATCCACCCAAATATCCAGATTGCGTCCAGTAAACTGGTGATGACTCCGTAGCAGCATCAAGATTTCTTGACCCAAACCCAAGGTAGGTACTGGTAGCAAAATAGAGCGATTTGCCGCCAATGTTTGATCAATTCGTTCGACAAGTTGATTCTCTTGTTGGCGTCGATGGGGGTGTCGCGCTGTACCATAACTCCCTTCGATAATCAAAACATCTAGGTTTGTACCTCGTAAGGCTTCAATGGACAACCCTTCGACCAACCGCGAATTTGAGATAAAGAAGTCTCCTGTATACAGGAGTCGATAGGTGCGATTTGGACTGGTATAGGTTAATAAAAATGCGGCGGCTCCCGGTAGATGTCCTGCGGGAAACAATTGCACGCTTAATCCTTCTCGGAATTCAATCGGCGATCGCCAAGGAAGCGCTTGACAGAATCCGGGAATCTCCTTTGGAGTTAAATGCGTCCAGTTTAGGGGTAATAGTTGAGTTGTGACTTCACTGGCGTAAATTGGTAATTGCGGAAATGCTTGGTGTAGTGCTAGCAACCCCTGGGCATGATCGCTATGGGCGTGGCTACATAAAACAACATCAGCCGGAAAATTAGCTTGAGCTTTTAGCGGCGAAATGTCTTCTAACCCACAATCGATTAGGATGCGGTAGGGTCCCATTTGCACCAGCAAACACACTCCCTCTGCACCATGACCAACACCATAGGCAAAACAGGCTAATTGATCATCCTCTGCTGAGGATGTCACTGGGCGTTGATTGCTCATGAACTTTGAGAAGATGGTTCTGCGCTTTGCCAGTTGCTTGACAACCAACTCACTTGAAGAACCCTAAATACATCGACAATGCTTCTAAACCTTATTCCTCAGAATTTTTAGCCTAATCTTTTCCGTTAACTGTCTAGAAAACCCGATTCTATCAACCAGTGTATTGACGGTATACAAGCAGAGGGTATACAAGCAGCATACTACTGCTCAATATCATGTCATAAATATCTGGGCTAGCTTATACCAGATTAGTGGGCTGAACCGTTGCCGTGATAGTTATCTGAATCGTAGAACCCGTTCTTAGTGCCAAAAATGAGAGAGGACACGGTAAAAAGAATGGTTAAGACCACTAAAATCAGTTTGATATCCATCTATAGTTTACTTACTTTTATCTGAAAAACAGTATCTGAAACTCTACTGAATACTTTTGACCGATCAGTATTTTGGTCTGTTCAGTACAGATACCCATCTTACCACGAAATTTCTGGTCAGGTTGAATTAGCTTTTCATGTACCAGCAGGGTAAGCCGGGAAAGCATGATGAACCCACTGAGCCACCTTCGTGCAACCTATCTACATCTATATCTGCATCTAAAAATAGCACTAAGCTGGTGACAAGATTTGAACTTGCGACCGGCTGATTACAAATCAGCTGCTCTACCACTGAGCTACACCAGCAACTTCGTTTAGCATAACAAATTATATCAGCAGTGGGGAAGGTTGACACTCCCCAGCCTTTATTACCCCCTGCAAGAGGAGCGATTGAAATCGCTTCTACACAAACTTTCGTTCGCCTGCGCGGACTGGGTTATAACGGGGGTAGTGCCCCCCAGATTTGGTATCACAACCGGGTGTCAAACGTTTAATAGTACGGGTTTTGGTAATAACCGGGCTAGAACCTGCTTGAGTACCATCACTGTCCAATCCATATCGGCTTCGGTGGTTTGTCGCCCCAACGTCAGGCGAATGCCCCTCAATGCCTCTGATTCAGAGTAGCCCATTGCTAATAAAATCGGACTGGGATTTAGTTTGCCACTATCACAGGCAGAACCCGCACTAATGCCAATCCCTGCCAGGTTAAGCTGACGCACCATCGTTTTGCCTGTTACTCCCTCCAATTGAGATGCTGGGATATTGGTTAGGCAAAAACTAACATGATGAGGTAAGCGGTGTCGGAGCGAACCAGTGGGTTTTAAGTAAGGGATGTCGCTAAGTTGATTAAACAAGCGATCGCGCAACTGAATTAACCGAGGTGTTTCCTTTCCTAGTTCTGCTGTTGCTAATTCGGCGGCGATACCAAATCCCTCGATCGCGGGAACAGCCTGTGTCCCTGAACGCTGTTGCATTTCCTGTCCCCCACCCCACAACAGTGGCACTAATTCAACCCCAGGACGGACATACAGCGCCCCCACTCCTTGAGGTCCATAAATCTTGTGACTTGACATTGACAGCAAATCCACAGGTAACTGCCGTACATCAATGGGCAATCGTCCAGCTACTTGTACCGCATCGGTATGGAATAGTACCCCATGATCCTGAGCAATTTGCCCCAGTGCTTCAATGGGTTGTAACGTTCCCACTTCACTTTGACCATAGATGACAGATACTAATACCGTATTCGGTTGCAGGGCGTCTTCCAAGTCATGGGGATTTACTCGTCCCTCCCTATCCACAGGCAATCGTGTCACTTGCCATCCCCAGGTTTCCAACCAGCGAACAGGTTGAGCGATCGCGGAATGTTCCACGCTAGAAATTACAATATGCTGGGGTGTCTTGTAGTTTTGAGCAATCCCCATAATGGCTAAATTATCTGCCTCTGTACCACCTGAGGTAAAAATCAACCCATCGGCTGGCGCATTAACTAAACCAGCCACTTGCATTCTCGACTGTTCCACGACAGTGGCAGACCGTTGTCCCCACTCATGTAAGCTAGAGGGATTACCCCACTGCTGAGTCAATACCCCTTGCATCGCCGCGATCGCTTCTGGGCGGGGGGGTGTCGTGGCGCTGTAATCGAGATAGATTTGCATAGTTATAGTGTCATTTGTCTTTCGTCATTTGTCAGGGAACAGGTAAGGTAGAGTTTGGAGTTAACTTCCTCCTCTCCCTCATCTCTCTCATCTCCCTCATATCCCCCAGATCCCTCTACTCACCGGGTTTATCCACATTGTAGTCCTCGTGGGACAAGACAGCGTAGGGAACCAACAAACTCCCGTAGTCATGACAAATCATCCGGTAGTTACGGGTAACCGGGATACTGACAATCCAGCGATTGTGGCGTAGTCGCTTACCGCCAAACTCTCGGTAGTTCTTTTGTTCTTCCAATCCGGCAATAATCGCACGGGCTTTGACCACGACATGGGTGGGCAAATCCTTTAAATCAATGGGATCGTTGTCAAAAGTAGACTCCCATTCTTGCTTTTGTTGCTTTTTAGCTTCCCGTGCCTTGTTTTCTTGCTCACATCGGTGGCAGGTTTGACCATACCCCTTATGACCGCACGGAAATGTCTTTTTTCGTCTCGACATAGAACGGTGGTATGGGTTCAAACCCTAGACGTGACCATGTTGTCTTCCTGATAGTGATTTCCCCCATTCAGGTTGTGGAAAACGTGATTTAAGTTGTCCATTGTATTTTTATGTTAGTGCAATAGGGACAAATCCTTGAGCCTTATTTCCAACTGAATCAGAAAAATACCGATCAGCCGTTTTAGCCAAATGGCTCAGAGTCCCCTGTACCTTATACTTTCCTCGCTTCTCCGGCTTGTCTCAATCGATCAATTTTCATTGACAGCCTACTAGGTTTGTGTCCCCGTAGATGATAAAAAATAATCAAAGCAATAAATGAATCTAATCGAGATTCAATGACACAATCATACTGGCATCAAGGTATCATCTGGCTCATTGTACTAACTCTATCCGCTTGTCAACCGCCTCCAGTTGAAGTTCACCGTCCGCCTCCCTTACCGCAAGATCCCTTTGTTCAGGTCTACTTTAACCATTCCCCCTCGACAACCTACAAGGAACCCTATCGCTTAGTGACTCGACCGGGCGATAATTTAGAGCAGATTATTGCCCAAGCGATCGCGACGGCTCAATCCACGGTCGATGTTGCTGTCCAAGAGTTACGCTTGCCGCAAATTGCTCAAGCCTTGGTCAAACGACATCAAGCAGGGGTTAGAGTCAGGGTTATCGTAGAAAATACCTACAACCGCCCTTGGAGTGAAGTCTCAGCTCAAGATATCGCTAATCTTCCGCCTCGGGAACGCGATCGCGCCCAAGAGAATTTACGGTTAATTGACCGTAATAACGATGGCAAGCTGACTCCCACTGAAATTAATCAGCGAGATGCTCTAGTTATTTTACGAAATGCTGGCGTTCCTATCCTAGACGATACAGCCGATGGCTCTCAAGGTAGCGGCTTAATGCACCATAAGTTTGTCGTTGTGGATGGATATACGGTTATGGTGACATCCGCTAACTTTACGACCAGTGATATTCATGGCGACTTTCAAGCACCGGATAGTCGGGGTAATGCCAATAATCTCCTTAAAATTGAGAGTGTGGAATTAGCGAATTCCTTTACGGAAGAATTTAACCAGATGTGGGGAGATGGACCCGGTGGCGCACCCGACAGTCGGTTTGGTCTCAAAAAGCCACAACGCCCTGCCCAACAGGTGACACTCGCAGATACCACTGTGGTGGTAAGGTTTTCGCCTACGTCACCGACTCAACCCTGGAGTCAAAGCAGTAATGGTTTCATTGATCAAATCCTGCAAAGTGCTACCCAAACCATTGACTTGGCGTTATTTGTCTTTTCCGAACAGCGACTGGCAGATCAGTTACAAACTGCCCATGAACAGGGTGTCCAAGTTCAGGCGTTAATCGACCCCAGTTTTGCCTATCGTTACTATAGCGAAGGACTGGATTTATTAGGTGTGGCGCTGAGTAATCAATGTCGCTATGAAGCCCGTAATCGCCCTTGGCAAAATCCGATCGCCACAGTCGGTGTTCCCAAACTCCCATCCGGCGATCTGTTACATCATAAGTTTGGGGTGATAGATGGAAAAATGGTAATTACAGGGTCTCATAATTGGTCAGCATCAGCCAATACTCAAAACGACGAGACAGTGTTGGTAATTAATAGTCCTCTAGTCGCCGCTCATTTTGAACGTGAATTTGAACGCCTCTACACGAATGCCATACTGGGGGTTCCGGTGGCGGTGCAGCGCAGTATTCAGAACCAGCAGCAATCTTGTCCCCAGATTACTCAGGCAGATGATCCGAACGCCCCAAGTTTTAGGGGAATAGTCAACCTCAACACCGCCACCCAGGAGGAACTGGAAACTTTACCCGGAATTGGACCCAAACTGGCTGAGCGAATTATTACCGCGCGATCGCAAAAGCCATTCACGTCATTAGCTGACCTTGACCAGGTTTCAGGTGTCGGACCTCATCTACTCCAGCAGTTAGATGGGCGAGTGACGTGGTAATCCTACCAAATTATCAGGCTATGAAATATTTTCCTTTTTGTAGGGGCGGGTTTTACCGATAACGTTCTGTCGATGTCCGATAACTTAACTAAACCCGCCCTTGTTGGGAAGCAGAGAGATAATTTTGACCGGTGGGTATTTAATAACTCTTAACGACTCGTGCCATTCTACGCTCATCGTCACGCCGCTTAATGGTCTCGCGCTTGTCGTATAATTTCTTACCCTTACCCAGACCCAGGCTCACTTTCACCAAACCTCGCTTCAAATACATTTTCAACGGTATCAGCGTTAACCCCTGTTGTTCTACCTTGCCAACGAGTTTGCTGATTTCCTGCTTGTGCAGCAACAGTTTACGGGTGCGAACTGGATCGTGATTGAAGTAGAGGCTGCTACTTTGGTACGGCGAGACATGTACGTTCAACAGCCAAGCCTCACCATTGCGAACTAGGGCGTACCCATCTCGCAAATTGACCCGACCCTCGCGAATGGACTTAACTTCTGTCCCTTTTAATTCGATGCCCGCTTCGTAAGTCTCTAAAATCTCATAGCGGAAGCGTGCTTGCCGATTATCGGCAACAACCTTGAACCCTTTACTTTGATCACTCATACTAATCACCTTAGCGTCTGATACTGGAAATTGTGGTGTTAGACAATCGCCCCAGGAAACCCTCAAAAGGTAAAGTTTTGTTAAAATGTTGACAATTCCTGGAAAAACCGTAACAATAGATACAGAACAAATGAATCGTTCATCTCTCTAGACATCAGTCAGTTAGCAATTAACCGTGAAGGATGATTAGGGAGACGGAAGTAGGGACAACTCCCGAAGGAACGCGCCTCATCTCACTACAGTTACATTACGAGGCGAATACCATGAAACTTACTTATCGCGGTAGCAAATACGAATACAATGCCCCTACGGTAGAAACTGTCGAATCAAAAGCTGGTGGTAAGTACCGGGGTTGGGACTGGCGATTCCGCAATTTGAAAAATCCGCCAGTGTTACAACCACGAGTCAACCTAAAATATCGCGGCGTGCGTTATCAAACACCAGGGACTGTTGCTAATAATGGTGTTGCGTCAGAAAAAGCACCCACTTTAGTGTCCAGTCAAGATAAAGCTCGTTCTCGGATGAGCAAGCAGCAACGAGTCCTCAAAAACCGTCAGCTTTCGATGTTGTACCGTTCAGCGACAGAAGTTGGATTGGCAACTCGTTAACGGCTGATGGCATTCCAACTGAATTAAAACTAGAGTAGAGATGTTGCATGCAACGTCTCTACTTTTTGCAGTTGGCTTTAAAGCTTAATCTCTAAGGGTTAATGCCAGAAACAAGCCGAGAACAAATCCTAAGTCTAACGTGCAGACTAGACTCGCCCAAAATAGCGCCAGATGCACGGCAGTTTCTTTCAAGTACACCCAAATGTAGGGGTGCAAGGCTTGCCATTGCTGTCAACTTAAGATGAAAACCAATGTAACCTCAAATCCTTACTGTTCCCTGTTCCCTGTTCCCTGTTCCCTAATCTTCACCGCTAACTTTAATTGTGTCCACCTACTTACATACAAGCTAAGGATTCAAATAACGAGACGCCATTTGCATCGCATCAGCAATATCCACATCGCCGTCACCATCTGTATCCAGGAATGAATTCAACACCGGATTCGATCCTTCAGGATTTTGGTTATTTGTTCCCGTTTTAAGTAAGTTCAGCACCAAGGGAACCAACATGGGTAACAGGGATTGAATGGTAGCAGCATTGAGTCCTGTCCGTTGTTCGGCTTCCTCTACTAACTGTTGGATTTGCGGTGTATTAAAGAGTAAGTTGACCGCTTGATTGTTAGCACCTGTACCACTGAATTGGTTAATAAAGGATTGTGTTTCCTGTTCTCCTTCCGCTTCTCGCTTTTGTTGCAACGCGGGACGGGCATATTTGCCAACGATAGATAAAACGGATTGAATTGTGGAGGGGTCAGCCTCGGCACTTTGGCTGAGGTTTTGCACCGTACTGAGAATGCCAGCTAATTGACCAGAACTGGCTTCCTGAGAGGGGTTATTCATCGCACCGAGAATTTGGTTGAATAAACTCATTGTTTTTTAGGCTGTAAAGAGTGTCTCTAATGATAAGCATTATCCATTAAGTATAGTTCGTTGCTCTTGGCTCACCACACGGTAACGTGGGATCTATTACCCGTGCTGCCAGCTCCTATTGATACTCTCCGCCGATCGCTAAACTATAGTTATCACTCCTATTCCTTCTACCCTCTGCCCTGGAGCCTTCTGAAACCATTATGCCCCTACCCCGCCTACTGACGCTCATTATCGGTCTCAGTATCATTCTGGGGCTAATCCTGTGGCTGATTGACTCGATTAATCGACTCTATTGGTCGTTAAATTCGCCTCTACTGGCAAATTTGCTGGTTTTATTGCTAATTGTCCTACTTATCCTGTTAATTGCCACGTTTGTTTATTACGTTTGGACATTCAGCCGCCCCAAATCCTCATCCCGCAAGCGTCGCCCGACGCCAAAAGTGCCACAGGAAAAAACGGAAGCGGCTTCTGAAACCCTCAAAGCCGTGCGACAGCAGGTACAGAACATTCAAGATGAGGTAGCCCAGCAAGCCCTGTTGAGTCGATCGCGTGAGATTGAGGCGACGTTAGCCCGTGGGGAACTCTTGGTTGTCATCTTTGGTACGGGTTCATCGGGGAAAACTTCCCTGATTAATGCTCTCATTGGGCAGATGGTGGGTCAAGTGGGCGCACCGATGGGAACCACAGATCAGGGACAAACGTATACGCTAACGTTGAAGGGAATAGAACGGCAGATTTTGATTACCGATACACCAGGGATTTTAGAAGCGGGTGTGGTGGGTACCGAACGGGAACAACTGGCGCGACAGCTTGCCACGGAAGCCGATTTATTATTGTTTGTGGTGGATAATGACTTGCGACAGTCGGAATATGAACCGTTACGTCGTCTCGCGGATATTGGTAAGCGATCGCTGTTGGTTCTCAATAAAACCGATCTCTATACAGAAACCGACAAAGAAACGATTCTAGCCCGGTTACGCCATCAGGTACGCGGCTTTATTGCTGCATCGGATGTAGTAGCAATTACCGCCAATCCCCAATCTGTACGATTAGACAATGGGGAAGACGTCCAACCTGACCCTGACATCATACCCTTAATCCGCCGTCTGGCGGCGGTGCTACGCGCTGAAGGGCAAGATTTGATTGCGGATAATATCTTACTCCAGTCTCAGCGTTTAGGCGAAGACGCCCGTCGTCTGATTGATCACCAACGGCGGCGACAGGCGGAGAAAGTGGTGGAACGGTTTCAGTGGATTGGCGCTGGGGTGATTGCGGTTACGCCGTTACCTGTCGTCGATTTATTAGCAACGGCGGCGGTTAACGCCCAGATGGTGGTGGAAATTGGTCGAATTTATGGCTGTGATCTGAATATGGAACGGGGGAGAGAATTAGCGCTGTCTCTGGGGAAAACCTTAGCCAGTTTGGGCATTGTTCAAGGGGCGATGCAACTTCTATCAAGGGCGCTACAATTTCACATCGCTACCTATTTAGTTGGCAAAGCGATTCAAGGGGTAACGGCGGCGTATTTAATCCGAATTGCTGGGAAGAGTTTTATTGAATACTTCCGTCATGATCAAGACTGGGGCGATGGGGGAATGACAGAAGTGGTGCAGCAGCAATTTCAGCTAAACCGTAAGGATGAATTTATGAAAGTATTTATTCAGGACGCGATCGCACGAGTGGTTATGCCCCTGAGAGATGCTTCCGAGGTGAAGGATTTAAGAGATTCTAAACAAGACGACTGGGAACATTAAGTTTGTCATTTGTCATTTGTCTTATGTCACAGGACAGGAAATGGGGAACAGAAAATTCATAATTTACAAGTCATAATTCATCACTTGAACGCCCTGCGGTAACTGACTTACCGGGGCGGGAATCATTTCTCCGCGAAAGTCTAAAAGCTGAACCAACAGAAGGTATGCCAGTGCCAGAAGTATGGAAATGGCTCCAGTAATAATTGCCACAATTTTTGAACGATTCATTGATAAATGGTGACTGGTGATTAGAAATGGCTGATTAGGAAAAACGGGGAACTCAAAACAGGAAATAGAAAATAGGAAACATTGTGAGTTATACCATCTTACGGCTAATCTAAAAGCATAAGCTGTCGCTATTCTCGTTCAATTGTTCCACTAAATGTTTTATTCTACAGCATAAGAGTTGGTCAAGTCGAAACCTTGCTGAATGCAAATTTCTATTCCACCAACGCCCGTTGTCTTATGGTTGCCCCATCAATTCGGAGGTTATGATGGCTCAGGACTACTCCGGTCAAAATCTGCAAGGTCGCTCGTTTCGAGGCAGAACTAACTTGGCAGGTGCTAATTTTAGCCACGCCGACATCCGAGGCGCAGATTTTAGCAATGCTATCCTAACGGGGGCAAATTTTAGCTATTGCCAAGCTGGATTGCAGCAACACTGGGCAATGATTCTATTGCTGGTTGCTTTATTTCTATCCACGCTATCGGGTTTTGTTTCCGCCTTGGCGGGTGTGATCACCGGAGCGGCGCTGATTAGTCAGAACCTGATCGAAATCTTAGCGGGTGCGTTTATTTTAATCGCTTTGGGCGTTTTTGTCAGCCTGACGATCCGCCAAGGGCTGATTATGGCGTTAGGGGTTTGGGTGGTGGCAATTGTGGTTGCGGCAATGGTAGCGGTTCTGACAGGAGCCACAGCGGTAGCGGTAACTTTAGTAGCTGCCAGTGCTTTCGCCGTCGCTGCTGCTATTGCCATGGCAGTCGTGGCAGCCGGAGCCGCCGCCGGAGCTATCGCTGCTGCTAGTGCTGTCGCCATTGTCGCCGCCGGAGCTGGTGTCGTCGCCGCTGCCGGTTCTGTGGTTGTAGTTACGGCTGGGGCATCCGTGGCAGCAGCAACCAGCGCCGCAACAGTGGCAGTGATTGTGGCGGTGGGTGTGGCTGGACTTTCTGCTTATGTAAGCTGGCGAGCCTTAATCGGGGATAAAAACTACGCCTTCATTCGTCGGGTTGCGGTTGCCTTTGCTGCGATTGGGGGAACAAATTTTCAGGGTGCCGATTTAACGGACGCGGATTTCACCCAAGCCCTGCTCAAAAGCACCAATTTTAGACAAGCCAAGGTTACGCGCACTTGCTGGTTTCAAGCCAAAAAACTCGAACTCTCCCGTGTGGGAACAACCTATTTGGATCAGCCCAAAATTCGGCGATTAGTGGTTACGGGTGAAGGACAAGAGGAAAACTTTGACAATCTTCGCTTACCGGAAACGAATCTGCGGGGGGCTAATTTAGTTGGGGCGAGTTTCATCAATAGCGATCTCAGCCACGCCAATTTGCAGTCGGCTAACCTAAAGGGGGCGACGCTAAAAAACACCAATTTAGATAGTACCGATCTAATTGGGGCTTGTCTGGTGGGCGCTTATATTGAAGAATGGAAGATCACAAGGAAAACCAAATTTGATCGGGTGCAGCGTCAGTATATCGTTCGACGATTGGGTCTGAAAAAACGACCGAAACGCTAACCCCTATCCAGAAACGGTTCGGGAAACTTTCCCACCTTACCAAGAGATAAACGTACAATCAAACTGGGCAATGCCATCGTGTTCTGCCGATCTTTACCAAAAGTGGCGGGAAGCCCACCTTCTTTTAGAGGGAGGGAAAACCACTTACCGCCGAGTTCAGAGTCATCGTTAATTGTAATTGTGCCATGAACCCTGAATCGGAAATCACCCTGATTTGGCGAGGGATGAATTTAACCGGATCTAAGATAGATGTGCGTCACCAGGAGGTTCTATGAATAAAAGACGCGAGATTTTCGCCCCCCACAGCCGTTCAAGGCGTAGACAACGAAGACGACAAATCGCTCTAGTCGCTGGAGTCGGACTCGCCGGTCTAATTTGGGGAGGAACGCTGATAGGTGGTAAGTATACCAGGGGGCTGGGTCAATTGACCATCCGGCTACCATTTGTGCAGCATAATTCCTTTAACCCAGAAAAACAGAGCGACACGGCGGTTTTGCGACTCGCGTCTTTACCAGCGAACCAGCGAAAAGCCAAACTTGAGACGATCGCGCAAGGAAAAAATTCCATTGATAAGTCTCGGGCGCGTTATCTTTTGGCAGCGGATTTAATGGCACAAGACAAGGGCAAGGAGGCGCTGCGTTGGTTAGAGGGATTGGAGTTGGACTATCCTGTACTCGGTGGCTATATCGCGGTTAAACGCGCCCAAGCTTACGAACAAATTGGAGAGAAAACCAAAGCCCTAACGGAATGGCAAAACCTGCTGCAACGTTACGCTGATCAGCCCGTTGCGGCTTATGCGCTTCATGCTCTTTTCTCTAAGAAGTCTGAGTATCAGGAAGACGAGATCAAATCATTGTCCGCCAATCCGAGTTGGCAAGAGAAAATCCAGCAGATGTATGAACCGCCTATTGACGATCCCAAATACTGGGAGAAAGCCGTCGCCAACTACCCCTCTCATCCGCTGATTCTGGAGTTAGCCGGACAGCGCCTGCAAGAGAATCCCGATCAGCCTGAGTTGATGCTGCTGTTGGCTCGATATGCCTTTGATACCCCAGAGGTCACTCCAGATGTGACACCGATCTTAGACCAATTGGTGGGAAACTACGGTAGGGCAGTTGACTCCGATGATCAACCTCTAATTAAACCAGAGGATTGGCAAATGATCGCGGTGGGCTACTGGCGCGATCGGAAATATGGTCAAGCCAGCGCCGCTTATGCCAAAGCTCCCGAAACATCCAATAATGCCTATTTAGTGGCAAGAGCCCTGAAATTTGCCCAGCAGTACGCGGACGCTAAACGGGCATACAAACAGATGGTGAGTGATTTTCCCGACGCCGAGGAAACACCCGCTGCCCTGATTGAACTGGCGCAACTGCAACCGGATATTGAGGCAGTTCCCTATCTAGACGAAGTGGTTGAACGCTTCCCCGAACGCGCTGGGGAAGCCCTTTTGGTCAAAGCCGAAACCCTGGAACGCCTAGGAAGTTATCAAGCCGCCGAGGAAGCCCGAAAACAATTGATTGATGAGTATGGCGAGTCTGACGCCGCCGCCGCCTACCGTTGGCAAGTAGCGCGATCGCACGCTGAATCCGGCAATGTCGAGGCAGCATGGGAATGGGCAGAACCGATTACCACGGAAAATCCCCATGGTTTCCTGGCACGTCAGGCTGGATTTTGGGTAGGCAAATGGGCAAGGGAATTGGGACGCCGACAGGATGCCCAAGCCGCATTCGAGCAGGTGATTACCCACCACCCCCAGTCTTACTATGCGTGGCGCTCTGCCGTGAAGCTTGGTTGGGATGTGGGCGACTTTAAAACTGTCCGTCAACTTGATCCGAAACTGGTTCTGCCGAAAACTCGACCCCTGTTACCGGTGGGTTCAGCCGCCCTCAAAGAACTCTATTTACTGGGTGAAGACGAAGATGCTTGGATACTTTGGAAAGCCGAATTCCAAAATCGCCTCGAACCCACTGTCGCTGAACAGTTTACTGATGGCTTGGTGCAGTTGGCAATCGGAGATTACTTGAGCGGCATTTCTACCCTTGCCAGCTTAGAAGATCGGGATACCCCCAAAGAACAAGCGCAGTACCAAGACTTACAGGAAAAATTCACCTACTGGCAAGCCCTCTATCCCTTTCCTTTCTCAGATAAGATCTCAACCTACTCCCAAAAGCGGCAACTCAATCCTCTATTGGTAACTGCCCTAATTCGCCAAGAATCTCGCTTTGAACCCGATATTCGGTCGGGTGCTGGTGCTGTCGGTTTAATGCAAATGATGCCCAGTACAGGGGAGTGGGCAGCAGAAAATATTGATATGGAGAATTATTCTCTAGAAAATCCAGACGATAACATCAAACTGGGAACCTGGTTTCTGCGAGAAGTTCACCAGTCTTATAACGACAACTCCTTACTCGCGATCGCCAGTTACAACGCGGGTCAAGGGAATTTGTCAAAATGGCTGCAACAAGACAGTGCTGGCGATCCAGATGAGTTTGTTGAATCCATTCCCTTTGATGAAACCAGAGATTATGTAAAGCAGGTGTTTGGGAACTATTGGAATTATTTACGGCTGTATGATCCCAAAGTTGCCCAGCAAGTTGCCCAACATTCTCAGAGTCAATCAACGGCAATGCGTCGGTGAGGGCTTGGGGGGAGCTGGGAGAGCAGGGGAAGCAGAGGGAGCTGGGGGAGCTGGGGGAGCAGTGTAGAGACGTGCCATGGCACGTCTGGGAACAGGGGGAGAGCAGGGGAAGAAAACATTCAATTAATACTTACGCTGTGTATCAGAAAGAGCAATATACTGATAATGTTATAAACAATAGAATCGTCAATTATTCAATTAACCGGGAATGGATTCGACTGCTGATTTGCCAGGGGCATTGACTACCCTTGACCAGAGTCCAGTTGTCGCGACTTCTGAGCTAAGCAAAGTCTATCGCACTGGCTTTTGGCTGAATCAAAAAATTGAATCACTGAAAAACTGTTCTCTCTGTGTTGAACCGGGAGAGACGTTTGGCTTGCTTGGTCCGAATGGGGCAGGTAAAACGACGCTATTGAAAATTTTACTGGGGATTGTCCGTCCTACCTCTGGACGGGCTTGGCTGATGGGAAAACCCATTGGCGATCGCGGAGTAAAGCAGCGAATCGGGTATTTGCCAGAAAATCCCTATTTCTATGACTATCTGACAGGTTGGGAATTCTTGCAACTGACCGCCGGGTTGTTTCAAATCCCCAAAAGTCGTCAACGTCAACGCATTCCCCAATTGCTGGAGTTAGTTGGGTTATCGAAGTCGGCGGCGAAAAAAAAGCAGTTGCGACAGTATTCTAAGGGAATGCTTCAGCGCATCGGTATGGCACAAGCCCTGATCAATGACCCTGATTTAGTGTTTCTGGATGAGCCGATGTCGGGACTCGATCCCATGGGACGCTATCAGATCCGGGAAATTATTCTCTCACTCAAGGAGCAAGGTAAAACCATTTTCTTCAATAGCCACGTTTTATCCGATGTGGAGAAGATATGCGATCGCATTGCGATTCTGGCACAGGGAGAGTTAATTTGTGTTGGCACACTGGATGAACTTTTGGGTGTAGCGACTCATTACCAAGTTCGTGGGAAAGGCGGTAACCTCGACATTCTCCAGCGCTGGGTTAAGGAACTGGCATTCGAGGAAGATCGCTGGTACGGTGAACTCAAAGGCGAACCCCAAGAATTTATTGCCAGTCTGCGCCTGATGGGAGCGCAATTAATCGAGATTACCCTAGCACGTTCCTCGTTAGAGGAATTTTTCATGCAGCAGTTACAGCAGCGGGGGATTGAATCGAGCCATTAGCAGGGAGATGGGGGAGATGGGGAGCAGAGGGAGCAGGGGGAGCAGAGGGAGCAGGG